>Ga0070741_10003678_pt1 | contig 37287 bp, 41 predicted proteins | sample Coa_R1_4_FD_66440 | JGI IMG/M metagenome (GOLD analysis project Ga0070741, IMG submission 66440) | Surface soil microbial communities from Centralia Pennsylvania, which are recovering from an underground coalmine fire - Coalmine... | ecosystem: Environmental > Terrestrial > Soil > Unclassified ... | reverse complement strand
CGAGAATCTCGCCGTCCTTCTCGCGGCGGCGGGATGCAATTACTTCATGGCGGTGCCGATGGGCGACGACGTGATGCTGTCGTATCAGTGCACGAGCTATCACGATGCGGCATCGCTGCGCGCCGTGCTTCATCTGCGTCCGGCGCCGGAGTTCGAGCGATGGTGCGAACAGCGCGGCATCCTGTTCGGCGGAAGCCTGACCGCGCGCGCCGGCAACGCCCGCCTCCTGATGGAGGCGTCGGGAAGGGCGCTTGGCCGATGACGCCCGGCGGCGACCCGTTCCTGCGCATCCGCAAAGCCACGCCTGCCCGCCTCGACGTGGGACGGGCGGGTCCGCGCTACACGACGGCGGCGATGCTCGCTTTTCGAGCCGATCATGCGCGGGCGGTGGATGCCGTCCGCGAGGAGATTCCGGCCCAGTGGGCGCGCCGCCACGGGATGCTCGAGGTGCGAAGCACGGCGGAGTCGCGCGAGCGCTATCTTTTGCGGCCCGAACTTGGACGCCGGTTGCGGGCCGACGATGCCGCGCGGGTCAGGAAGATGCGCCCGAAGGCGGGGAAGGGGATGACAACCGCGATGGTCTGCGTCGGTGACGGATTGTCATCGGCCGCCGTCCAGGCGCACGCTCCCGCGCTGGTGCGGGCGCTGCTTGCGCGGCTGCGGCGCGGTTTCCGCCTGATTGCGCCGCCCCTTTTCATCCGCAACGCCCGCGTCCGCATCCAGGACCACGTCGGCGAGATCGCGCGGCCCGACCTGATTGTGATGATCATCGGCGAGCGTCCGGGCCTTGCCACCGCCGAGAGCCTCAGCGCCTACATCATTTGGCGCCCGCGGCTCAAATCGCTCGAACCGGATCGCACCGTGATTTCGAATATCCATCCCGGCGGAATCCCGATCGCCGAGGCTGCCGAGAAGATAGCCGAAATCGCCCGGGCCGCATCGGCTCATCGCGCCTCGGGCGCCGTGCTGGCTGAGCGACTCGCGGAAGTGGCGAAATAATTCGAACCTCTGGCGGCAGCACCCGACAATCAATAGGCTGAAAAGCCGGAGTGCCTCTATGAATGATCGCGATGCAGTAGTGGCCGCCAATCGCGCCTTCTACGAGGCGTTTGAGAGCCTCGATATCTCCAGGATGGAGTCCGTGTGGCTCCAGGATCAGCGCATCGTTTGCATCCATCCCGGATGGCGCAAGCTCCTGGGATGGGGTCCGGTGATGACGAGCTGGGAGCGCATCTTCGAAAGCGCCTTCGAAATGAAATTCGAACTCGGCGACCTGGAAGTGATAATAAGCGGCGATCTCGCCGTCGTGATCGTCGAGGAAAATCTGACCCAGCGCGGCTACGACGGCGTCATCCGCTCCCAGGTGCTCAGCACCAACGCCTTCGAGCGCGTGGGAGGCCGATGGCTCATGATCCTTCATCACGGCTCGCCCGTCGTTCAGCCCGAAGGCGACGAGCCGCCCCTCCAGTAGATGTCGCACGAAACGAGGTTGCCTACGATGCTCAAGCGGGTGGATCGGGTTCAGATTGCGGTTGAAAGCCTCGATGCCGCCGAGAAAGCGGCCGCGGGACTGTTCGGCGCCGAACCGGTGCGCCGCGACGAAGCGGAGCCGATAGGCGCGATTCGCTCCACGATGCAGGCGGGAACCAGCCTCATCGAGCTGGTCCAGCCGAAAAACGGCTCCGGACCGGTCAGGGAATTCCTCGATCGATGGGGCCGGGGGCTCTTTGGCGTCGGTTTCTCCGTCGAGGATCTCGACGTTGCCGCGCGTCATCTTGAGTCGCAACACGTGCCCTTCCGGCGCGCAGCCGGGCAATTGTTCGTCGATCCCGCCGCAACCCTCGGGATGCGCGTGGTTCTGAGCCCGAAGCACGAGCGCGCCCCGGTTGGGCTCATACGATGGGTCTACGAGGTGACGAACGTGGTTAAGGATTGGCGGGCGGCTTCGGATCGTTATGCGCGGATCTTTGCGCTCGACCAGTCGAAGTTCGTTCCAATCGAGAGCAAGGACTTCGGCTACCAGGGCACGCTCACGATGTTCGATTCGCCGGCGCGGCTCGACCGAATCGAAATTGCCCAGCCGACGCGCGACGAACTTGCGATGGGCCGGTTTCATCGCAAGCGCGGGGATTCGCTCTACATGTTCTTCGTCGAGACCGAGGACGTGGGCGCGATTGCAGCGCGAATCGAGGCCGCCGGATCGAAGGCCAACGTGTGGCGCCGCGACGAAGCAGGCGCCGCCGAAATGTTCATCCATCCCAACCAGTTCCTCGGAGTGCTCGTCGGCGTAAGCCGCACCGAGGTGGCGTGGTTGTGGTCGGGCGACCCCGATCGGGCGCGCCGCGCCGCGATGGCGCGCGTATCGCGCTGAACAAAAAAATGCCCGCGAGCATCGCTCGCGGGCATTCTCAAGCCGTCACTCGGGCGATCGCGGATGGCTACTTCGATTCCTTCATCGCCCGCACCAGGATCGCCGCCAGCTCCGGGCGCGTGAACTCGGGCGGCGGCGCCTGGCCGGCGCGCAGCATCTCCCGCACCTTTGTGCCCGACAGCAGCAGCCGATCCGCATCCGTGTGCGGGCATGTCTTGTACGAGGCCATCGACAGGCACTTGCCGCACCAGAACGTGTTCTCGAACATCAGCGGCGTGATCCCGATCTCATCAGCGCCGAACCGTTCGAACATCTTCTGGGCATCGTAGGTGCCGTAATAATTGCCGACCCCGGCGTGGTCGCGGCCCACGATGAAATGCGTGCAGCCGTAGTTGCGCCGCACTATCGCATGCAGGATCGCCTCGCGCGGACCGCCGTAGCGCATATGCGCCGGCATCACCGACAGCATCGCCCGATTCTTCGGATAGTACAGATCCAGCAGGACCTTGTAGGTCTCCATCCGCACCGCCGCCGGCACATCGTCGCCCTTGGTCTCTCCGACAAGAGGATGGAGCAGCAGGCCGTCGCACACTTCGAGCGCCGCCTTCTGGATGTACTCGTGCGCGCGATGAGTCGGATTGCGGGTCTGGAAAGCGACGATCTTCTTCCATCCCCGCTCCCGGAAGGCCGCGCGCGTCTGGCGCGGCTCGAGCCGGAATTCAAGAAAGGTTCGCCCCGGAATTTCCTCGAACAGGATGATCTGCCCGCCCAGGCACCACGGCGGCGTCGAGGTGACGTTCTTTGCCCCCGGATGCGCGTCCTCGGCCGTGCCGAAGACCTTCTCGGCTTCCTTGACCCGGTCGACCTTGTAGATTTCGGCGAGCTTGAGAATTGCGAGGCGCTGGCCGCTTTCATTTGCCAGGGCGACGTCGCTCCCGGTCTTGAGCGATCGCGCGGTTGCCTCGTCCACGCCGAGCGTGATCGGAATCGACCACGGGATACCCGATGCAAGGCGCATTTCATCGCGGCTGCGCACGTAGTCGGCCTCGCCCATGAAGCCGGTCAGGGGCGAAAAGGCCCCCGATGCCAACATCTCGAGGTCGGCCAGCTCGCGCGCTCCGAGCTTCACCATCGGCAGCGAAGCCGCGCGAGACCTGAGCGCCGGACGCTCCGCCGCCGGCGCATTTCCATCGACCAGTTCCCCGCCGCCGTGCGCGGTTATCGCGTCATCGCGAACGCTCATCGTATGGCTCCGTTGCGGATGAAGTTGCGCTCCTCGAGCGCCCTCAAAAGTTTGTTCAGGCTGTCTTCGACCCGTTCAAGCCCGCTGTCGATAACCAGTTCCGGGTTGAGCGGCTCCTCGTATGGGTCGGAAACCCCGGTGAAGTTCTTGATCTCGCCGGCCAGCGCCTTCTTGTACAGCCCCTTCACGTCGCGCTCGGCGAGCTTTTCAATCGTGCACTTCATGTAGACTTCGAAAAACCGATTGTGCATCCGGCGCACTTCATCGCGCACGTCGCGGTAGGGGGAGATGGCGGCCGAGATGGCGATGACGCCGTTTCGCGCCAGGAGATGGCATACGTAGCCGATTCGCCTGATATTGGTGTCGCGATCTTCCTTGGAAAACCCGAGCCCCTTCGACAGGTTCATCCGCACTTCATCGCCGTCGAGGATTTCGACGCGATGCTGTCGGTTGCGCAACTCCTGAGCGACAAGGTTGGCGAGGGTGGACTTGCCGGCTCCGGAAAGTCCGGTGAACCAGAGAGTAAATCCTTCGGTCATTTGGATGCGGTCCGCTCCCGTCAAAATAGATTACTTATCAAGCCATTCAAGTTACTTAAATCCGGCGCTCCAAACAAGAATTCCCACGAATGCTGGCGTAGCTCCCTTGAATCTTCCAATTTTGGGCTATTTCTGCCGAAGGCTGCACGCTCCGGTCGGCACCCTTCCGCCACAGCCCCCTCCGAAGAGCGAACCGCCGATCAATCTGTCGAGACCTCCGCCGGCGACGAAAATACCTTGGCGGCGCCTTCGGAGAGCAGCGCTTCCCTGACGGCGTCCGAGCCGGCAATTCCAAAGAAGGGGACTCCAGCTTCGGATGCGGCCGCGCAATCTCCCACGGTATCGCCCACATAGCAGGCGCGATCGCACGGGACTTCCGCAATCGCGAGGGCCTTCTCGATCATGTCGGGTGCGGGTTTGAGGGGAAGCAGGCTGTCGCGCCCGACCACGGGACGCACGATGTCGTCGAGTCCGTGCTTCTTGAGCCATCGCGTTACCGTCTTCGACGAGTTCGAGGTGACGATTCCAACCTTTTTCCCGGCCTTGACCAGCTTGCGGACAAGTTCGACCGCGCCCTCGAGCGGCTCGGCGCGGTCCACGCCCTGAAGTTCAAATTTTTCGATTATTTCCGATGCCTGGCGCAGGATCGCGGCATGCTCCCCGCCGTCTTTACGCACCATCGCGGCAAGGTGCGCCCGGTAGGCGTCATAGAGCATCAGGTTCCCCTTGGGGAATCTCTTGAACAGCGGATCGGGGGCCCCCGCCCGCCGCATCATCGGCTCCAATTCCTTCCGGCTTGCCGCCCAGTCCACCACGGGTTCCAGCCTTGCCAGGGTGTTGTCGAAATCGAACAGGACCAGCGAGATATCGGACACGTGCTATCGGACTCCTGATCAGGACTTTACTGACGTATTACCGTGCTTGAACTCGCTTCACGGATGGGAGCGATCCGGAAACGCCCGGGCATTCTCGCATCACTGGGGTCGCGATGGCTACCCTTGGGTGGGATGCGGACGCTCGTGGGCCGCATCCCGCATCAATCATCGCCTGAGATGTTACCGGGTCGCGGTCGCGCGCATGCGCATCCGGGCGTTGCCCGAAGTTCCGTCGGACGGGAATCGAATCCGTCGAATTCAACCATCACGGCCCGGGAATCTTCAGAGTATCCGGCCAGCAGTTTGAACGCCTCGACGGCGGCGGCCATCGCAATCAGCCCGCCGCTTGCCGCCCGGGGACCGGGTTTCGCGAGCATCAGACCATCGCCGGCGCATCGCGGACACGGAGGCGGGGAGGGCATCACCGCGATTCTCCCCGGAGCATCGACCCTTGCAATCACCCATCGGGTTGCCGTGAATCGCGCCGCGATCGCCGAGATATGAGCCAGCGCCTCCGCGCTTCCCGCGATCACCATCGCGACATCCGGCCGCGCGCTCGCATCGTTCAGATGCGCGATCGCGACGTCGTCATTCAGGGTCGATGCGGACGCCGCGATGGCGTCGATTCGTTCGGGGGATGAGGACGCGGCGATGTCTATATTGCCGACTCCCGCGCCGGCCATGTAGAGGATTGCGGGTTCGATATCGTCCGGGTCGCCGGCGATCAGCAGGCGCGAGCCAAGCAGGCGTTCCTGGGCGCGGCCGCCCACCCGCGGCACGATTATCTGGCGGCTGTAGCGTTCGATCTGCCTGGAGGTGAGTGCCATCGCGGGCAATCCCATCGACCGCGGAGACTCGGGCCGTGGCGCTCCGCGGCTACTCGATTACGTTCTTTTCGATCGGTTCGACGGTAACTCCGCTGGATCGGAGCCAGACGATCGCCCGCTCGATCTGATCGCGCGTGCCTTCGAACTCGACGGCGACCAGTCCCATCTCTTCCGACACGCTCGCGCCGCGGATATTGAAGATGAGGTCGAACTTCTTTACCAGGTGATAAAGAATCGGTTCCTTGATGAGCGCGCGCGGATAGCTCAGGTAGTAACGTTCGCGGATGCGTTCCATTTGTTGAGGACCTGGGCGAGCCGCTCCCGCCTCCATTCCTGCCATCCGATCCACAGATTCGTGGACAGGTATTTGTCGCCGAAATCCGGAAAGACCGTGACGATGCAGCCTTCGCGAAGTTCGCGCGCGACCTTCAGCGCCGCAACCATCGCGGCTCCCGACGATTGTCCCACCAGCACGCCCTCGGTCTGCCCGAGCGCATACACCATCTCGTAGGCTTCCTCGGTGCCGATAGGGATTTTCCGGTCCAGCTCGGCTTCGTGGTAGATGCCGGGGACGATGGCGGTGGCCATGTGCTTGAGCCCTTCGAGCCCGTGCAGTTCGTCGTCGGGTTCGACCGCGATCACCTGGATATCGCGATTGCGCGATTTGAGGTACCGCCCGGTGCCCATCACGGTTCCGCTCGTGCCGATTCCCGCGATGAAATGGGTGACCTGGCCGCGGGTCTGGCGCCAGATCTCGGGGCCGGTGGTCTCGAAATGAGCAAGAGAGTTGGCTTCGTTGTTGTACTGGTCGGGCTTGAAATACTTCTCGGGGTTCTGGTGGATGATCTCGCGGCACTTCTCGATCGCGCCGTCGGAGCTCTTCATCGGATCGGAATAGATCGCCCTGGCGCCGTACGCCTCGATGATCTTCTTTCGCTCGCGGCTCACGTTCGCCGCCATCACCAGCTCCACCGGATAACCGAGCACCGCTCCGACCATCGCGAGTGCGATCCCGGTGTTGCCCGAGGTCGAATCGATGATCGTCTTGCCCGGACGCAATTCGCCCGAGGCCAGACCGACTTCAATCATCTTGCGGGCGGGGCGATCCTTGACCGATCCACCGGGATTAAAGCCTTCCAGCTTGGCGAAGATCCGAACCCCGGGGCGCAGAAGGCCGCGGGTCAGGCGCGTGATCTCGAGCAGCGGGGTGTTGCCTATGAGACCGAGCACGCTGTGGGCGCGGGCGACCGGCACGACCTGCCGCTCGTCATCAAAGGCGCCGTTTTTCGGAACTTCCTGCGGCAAGATTTTCTCCCGGACGGCCGCTAGATGCCGCCCGCGATAGCGGGGACGATGGAGATATCGTCGCCGTCCTTGACCTTGGAATTCAGCGAATCGAGAAAGCGGATATCGTCGCCGTTCAGGTAGATGTTCACGAAGCGGCGGATCTCTCCCTTGTCATCGAGCAGACGCTCGCGAATTCCCGCGTGGCGCCGCTCGAGGTCGTCAATTACCTGCCGGATCGACGAGCCTTCCGCGGAGACTTCACCCTCGCCGCCGGTGAATCGGCGCAACGGAGTGGGAACCCGGACTCTAATCGCCATGCCTAAAATATACCTCCATCGGGCGGATCTTGATGCTTATTCCTGCGAAACGAGGCAGACAAGGGCCGCCGGTCTTTCGCCGCTCCCGCGGCTTCAGGCGGCGGGTGCGACCCACTTTCCATCCCCGATTCGCTCCAGGAGCGCGTCGAATTCGCCCAGACGCGCATCGATCACGAACGGACGCTCGATCGCGCTCGCCACCGCCTCCAGCGTCTTGTAACCGTTGCCGGTTATCGACACGACCACGGTCTCGTCGGGCTTGATCCTGCCCTGATTGAGCAGCTTGATCGCGACGGCGAGCGTGGTGCCGCCGGCGGGTTCGGCGAAGATCCCCTCGGTGCGGGCGAGCAGCTTGATCGCGTCCACGATTTCCAGATCGGTCGCACTCTCGCCCCATCCTCCCGATTCCCTCACCGCGCGCAGCACGTAGTAGCCGTCGGCGGGGTTCCCGATCGCGATCGATTTCGCGATCGTGTCGGGTTTGACCGGGGTGATCAGGTCTACTCCCTTGTGCAGCGCGTGGATCACGGGCGCGGAGCCGGCGGCCTGCGCCGAGTGGATCCTGAACTCGCCGCCTTTCACCAATCCGACATCCTTCAACTCCTTGAAGCCCTTGGCGATCTTGGGAAGGATCGTCCCGCCGGCAGTCGGCACGACGATATGGTCGGGCAGCTTCCAGCCGAGCTGCTCGGCGACTTCAAAGCCGAAGGTCTTCGCTCCCTCGGTGTAGTAGGGCCTCAGGTTGATATTGACGAAAGCCCATCCGTACTTGTCGGCAATCTCGCTGCACAGCCGATTCACGTCGTCATAGTTGCCGCGAATCGTGATTACCTGCGCGCCGTAGATCGTCGATCCGACTATCTTCCCCGCCTCGACGCCCTCGGGCATGAAGATGAAGCACTTGAGGCCGGCCCGCGCCGCGTGCGCCGCGACCGCGGTGGCGAGGTTTCCGGTCGATGCGCACGAGACCGTGGTGAAACCGAACTCGCGCGCCTTGGTGATCGCCACCGACACCACGCGATCCTTGTAGGAGAGGGTTGGATGGTTGACGGTGTCGTCCTTCACATACAGATGCTTGAGGCCGAGTTCCGCCCCAAGCCGCCTGCAACGCACCAGAGGGGTGAAGCCCGAATGAGGGCCGGCTTCGGGCTCCTTGTCGACGGGCAAAAGTTCCCGGTAGCGCCACAGGTTGCGGGGCCGCGATTCGATTTCCGCTTGCGAAACGGCCTCGCGGATCTTCCCGTAGTCGTAGGTGACCTCGAGTGGCCCGAAGCACGTCTCGCAGACGTGTAACGGGGCCACCGGGTACTCCTGCCCGCACTCCTTGCACTTGAGATTGGTGATGTAGCTCATCGTGTTCCTCTATTGATCGACAGGCGCGGCGGCTGCCCTGCCGACCCAGGCTCCGCATCGGCATCCGGATCGCGCCGGTATTTCGGTTGTTCTGAATCTGACCGCCCCCGCTCCGTCATACGTCAGCATCCGTCCCGCAAGCATGGGATGCGCGGCCGAAAAAAGGGCGATGGCCTCGGAGGCCTGCGCCTCCCCGATGGCGCCGGCGACGGGACCGACAATCCCCGCCTCGCGGCACGACGCCACTTCCGCCGGGTCGGGCGGCTCTTCGAACAGGCATCTGAGGCATGCGGTCCGGCCGGGGAGTACCGTCATCGCCTGACCCGTCATCCCGAGCACCCCTCCGTACACGAAGGGGCGGTCGGTGATGATGGCCGTATCGTTGATCAGGAACTTCGCCACCGGGTCATCGGTCGCATCGATTATGAAGTCGTGCGAGCGCGCGAGCATTTCCGCGTTCGCCGGTTCCATTGCGATCGGCCTTCCCTGCACCGCCGTCCCAGGGAACTCCGCCGCGAGATACCTGGCGGCGCATTCGGCCTTTGGTTTACCGGTGTCGGATTCGCGATAGATGACCTGGCGGGCGAGGTTGGACAATTCCACCGGGTCGGGATCGATGATCGTTACCGCCAATCGCCGCTCCCGGCGCGCAATTGCCATCGCCGCGGGAACTCCCAGCCCGCCGGCTCCGACAATTAATATTCTTCCCCTCGGCTGCATTTTCATTCGCCTGGTCGAGAGCGAGCAGGGCTATCGGGGAATCAAAAAACCCTCTCCTGCAATTGAGGACGAGGGTTCTTCAACACTCGCCCTATCTTTCAAGGCCTCCGGCCGGAGGCCTCGCAGGAGTTAGCACCAGCACCCTCTCGGGCCGGTTGCTGCGGCATCATCGGGCCAGTCCCTCCGCCGCTCTCGATAAGGCTCAACGTTATGGCGCATTCAGAGTTATCCGAGGAGGAGGCGGGTGTCAATCGACCGACCACTCGGTCAGGGTGTCAAGAAAGGGCGTCTGGGCACTCTACCGCGTCACAAATGGCTCCGTTCCGATCCTCAACAGCGAGTATTTTATTCCGGCTTTCGGTATGAAAGCGAAACTTGGTACACCTTCGCAATTGCAAGACCGGCTACAACTACTGTAGCTTGCGGCGCAAGAGTGGGGAATCCGCAGGGAGGAGATAAATGATTTCGGGGATTTGGAAATGGCTGGTGCCAATCGGCGCTGCGTCCGCCGCCATCATCGTGGTTGCAGCTTGCGACCCATGCCCCACATGTGGAGGCAACAAGAAACCGACCGCGACACCCACGGCCACACCGACCCCGGTGGTCGGTTCCACCGGATCCGGGTTGTTCGCCCTCGATCCGACCAAGCAGCTCGCGTTTGTACCCCTGCTTAATTCTCCTGACCCCCAAACCGAGAATGCACGGGTTGCGGTGATCGACCTCGGCGTTAACCCCAACGTCACCGACCCTCGCAAGGCTACCGTCGTGCTCGGCCATAGCGATTCCCCGACCGGCACCGCGCTCGATGCCGAGGATGGTCTGGTGATAGTTGTCAGCGGCTCGACTGGAACCGGGTTCGTGGATCTGATTGACGAAAACACCTTTGCCCTGCTCACTCCGACTCCGATCACGATCCCGGGCAACAGCCAGCCCGGCCCGACCGGACAAGTGCTGTTCGATTCGGCAAACCGGGTTGCCGTGCTCGGGGTACTGGATGGAACGGGATGTCCGGTTCCGCAGTCGTGCACGGGTTTCATCACGTTTGACCCCGTTGCGAAGACTTTTGGAACTCTGATTCCGGCACGCTATCCGGAGACTTTCGCTTTCAACCAGTCGACCCAGCAGATCCTCGATGCGTCCGACGAGAGCACGTCGGGAGAGACGCAGATAGTCGATCTGGCGGGCCAGCGGACCTGTTCGCTCGCGGACGTCAATCTGGGGCCGGATCAGGACGGTGCTTCGTTCGACAGCACCACCGACCTCGCCGTTATCAGCAACGAGAACGGAACCGCGACGGTTTTGAATCTGAACGGTTCCACGCTGTCGGGCAGCGGATCGTCATGTACGGTTACCGAGGGCGGGACCAATCCCAATTCCGTGCTGCTGAGCAATCTGCCTCCATCGACCGCCGGCTCCGCGGTAAACTCTAACACTCACCAGGCTTTTCTAATCGAGGACAGCAGTTCGGGGATCACGCTGATCACGATGCCTTCAAACAAGGTGACGCAGATAACGGCGGCCGCTCTTTCCACCGTCGTATCGAGTCTGCCCAACGATCCCAACGGATGCGCCTGGGCGACGCAGGGCGATCCATACGCGGTCGCCGTCGATTCGCTTCATAACCTCGGGTACGCGGCCAACTCTTCCTTCACCTCGAGCGCGGGCGCGACATTCCTGGTGCAGGTGGATCTCGCGATGCTTCAGAGCAATCCTTCCGCAATCACCACCCCGCTGCCGGCCGGGCAATGCGCCGGAACGACCACCACGCTCGGATGCAACAACAACAACGGCGTGGTCTTCTTCCCGTTGCCGCCGGAATCCGAGTCGCCGCCCTCCTGCCTGAACTAGGCCACTGCCGACAACCGCGGGCGATAACAAAAGAGGGCCGGGGTAAAACCCCGGCCCTCTTGATTGATGCGGCCTTCGGATGAAGTCCCGCGGGTCAGCGGATCAGCAGCTCGGCGATCTGGATGCCGTTGAGCGCCGCGCCCTTGCGCAGTTGATCTCCCGAGACCCAGAAGTTGAGCGCATTTGGATTCGAGATGTCTTCGCGGATACGGCCGACGAGGCAGTCGTCCTGTCCCTCGGCAAGTATCGGCATCGGATATTGATTGTGCGCCGGATCGTCAACCACGCGAAGGCCGGGAAAGCGCGAGAACGCCTCGCGCGCCCTGGCCGCCGTCACCTTCGCTTCGGTCTCCGCGTTCACGGAGATCGAATGAGCAGTGAAGACGGGCACGCGCACGGTTGTGGGCGATATCAGGAGGTCCGGAGCGCCAAGAATCTTGCGCACCTCGTTGACCAGCTTCATCTCCTCGCCCGTGTAGCCGCCTTCGGTGAACTTGTCGATATGCGGGATGACGTTGAAGGCTATCTGATGCTGGAAGAACTCGGGCCTGAATGACTCGCCGCGCGCCCACGCAAGCGTCTGACGCCGCAGTTCCTCAACCCCGTTTACTCCCGCGCCCGACACCGCCTGGAAGCTGGTTGCGACCACCCGTCTGAGCCGCCCCGCGTCGTGCAGCGGCTTGAGCGGCATCACCGTGACGATCGTGGTGCAGTTGGGGCACGAGAGGATTCCCTTGTGGTTGCGCGCCGTCTCGCCGTTGATCTCCGGCACCACCAGCGGAACGTTCGGATCCATCCGGAAAGCGTTGGACTTGTCGATCACCACCGCGCCGGCCTTGACCGCGAGCGGAGCGAACTCGCGCGACTGCTCCGTGCCCGCGGAGAACAGCGCGAGGTCGATTCCCTTGAAGGAGTCGGCGGACAACTTCTCGACCGTGATCGATTCGCCGGCGAAGGAGACCTTAGTGCCTGCCGAGCGGGCCGAGGCGAGGGCGCGCAGTTCGCGCACCGGGAAGTTCCTTTCGTGCAGAAGCCGTAGGGTGGTTTGTCCCACCGCTCCGGTCGCGCCTACCACCGCGATTCGCTGTCCTGTAGCCATCGTTTGTAGTGTGCGCCCGCCGTGCGGCGGGCTCGTTCGCTCAAGCCTATAGACCACGCCGCCGCCAATCCAGACGGCTCAAATCGATTCGACCAGCCATTGCGACACGGTCGCATAAAGTTCGGCGCCGAAACCGCTGAAGCGATGGTCCGCGCCCGCGAACAGCTTGAGGGTCTTGGGCTCGCGGGCCCGTTCGAAGATCGCTTCGGACGACTGATGAGGCAGAATCGTATCCGCGGTGCCATGCACCAGCAGAAGGGGGCGCGGCGCCAGCTCTTCGACGACGTGCGCGCCGGCCAACTGGCTTGAAAGCGCGACCACGGTCGTCACGTTGGCCGCCAGGGTTCCGGCGTTGATCGCGACCGCGCCGCCGAACGAGTGCCCGACTATCGCCGCCCGCTCATAGCGCATCGCCCGAAGGAACGACACCCCCGCCATCGCATCGAGCAGGCATTCGCCGAACTCGTTCGGATAGCGGTAGTCGATTCGCGCAACCCCGACCCCCAGTTTCGGCATCTCGGCGCCGAGCCTCGGGTAAAGGCCTGCGGGTCCGTCCAGGCCGCCGATAGCCCCGCTGACGCACAGCGCGGCCCGCGACGGATTCGCCGCCCCATGAAACACCATCGCAATCGCCCCACGGGTGGTATGAAGCGTGAGCCTGCGCGCACCTTCGATCTCGTCGCCGGCCTCGATGCCGACGATTCTGAGCGCAAGTTCACCGCTCATCGCGCCCTCAGCGCTCTCGCGCCGGGTCGAGTCCCGGGTCCGTGGTCTCGCCGAGCATCCGCATTCCGTATCTGATCATCGCGGCGAGCCGCTCGACGCGCGTGAGGAGTTCGGATTGTTCCTCGCGTGGAGCATGGGAGAGTGCGGCCGCGGTTGCGGCCAGGCTCGCCTTGAGCACGTCGACCGCGCGTTCGAGGTTTTCGCGGGCGGCGCCGCGGCTGCGCCTGCGTTGCTCCTGCGCTTCGGCAAAATCGATAATCTCCGCCATCGGACGCCTGCCTGATCCGATTATCCTTCATTGCCCGCGCGCCTTCCAAGCGCGGGTTTCCTCGATTGCGTCGCAAGCCGGCCCGGGAAAAGATCCGCGTCACAGCGTGAACGAGGCAAGCTTCTCGTAGCGCGACCCTTCGGGCGTGAGCGTGCTGCGGTAAAGAAATATCTCGCCTATTCGGCAGGTTCCGAAGTCACGCTCCTTTGCTTCCGCGAGCTTCGCAAGCACATCGCGGATTCGCCGCGGGTTGCGCACCCTTCCGATCGTGAGATGGGGAGTCCATGGATGGTCGGATGGGGGCAGGCCGCGCGCGACCGCCGCGGCTTCGATCTTTTGGGCGAGCGCCGCCATCTCGTCCGATTCAAGCCCCGCCCATATGACGCGCGGTCTGTGCAAATCGGGAAAGGCGCCGATGCCGCGGACGCGAAGCACGAAGGCGGGAGTATCCTGCGCGATTTGCGCCAAATCCCGCGTCAGTCCGGGCAGTATCCGCGACTCCATCGCGGCTCCGAGAAAACGCAGCGTGACGTGCAGGTTGTTGCGCAGCGTCCACCGGATTGCATCGCGCGCCGCACCGATGCTCCTGACCAAATCCTCGAGCGCCGCCTCGATCTCAGCGGCGACCCTGACCGCAACGAACGCGCGCACGCGCGGCGGCAGCGCGTCGATATTCATGGCGATTGCCTCGCGGCGGCGGGTGCGGTCCTCACCGTCGCGCCATCCCCTATTTGTCAAGCTCCCATTCCACCAGCGGCAGGCGATCGTTGCCGAAGAACATCACCCCGTCCACGAACATCGTCGGCGATCCGAACCCCCCTCTCTCGATGAGTTCGTCGGTGTTGGCTCGAAGCCTGGCCTTGTACTCGGGAGCGTTGATCTTTTCGAAGAATTCCGCCTCGTCGAGGCCAACCTCCCGCACGATGGCGCGAAGGATGGGGTCCTGGCTGATGTCGCGATCCTCGCCCCAGTAGGCCTCGAACACGCGCCGGGAGTACTTCGAGATGATGCCGTGTTCGTGGGCGACGAACGCTCCGCGCATCGCCTTTACCGAATTGACCGGAAACACGCTCGGGTTTCCGATCCTGAGGCCGTAAAAGTTGGCCCAATCCTGGAGGTCCTTCGCGTAGTACCTGGCCTTCGGCTTTACCGGATTCTGCCGGCTTTCGTACACGCTTGGATTGACGGTGTTGAACACGCCGCCCACGAGAAAGGGGCGCCATACCAGGTCCGCTCCATGGCGGCGCGCGACATCCTCGATCCTGCTGAAGGCAAGGTACGTCCACGGACTCGAACAATCGTAGAAAAACTCAAGCTTCTTCCCCATCGCCTGTCCTCCCTGCTGCCCGACTTCGATAGTCGTCACGGGATATTGGGCGGGCCGAAGACCAAATCCCGCCGCCGTTTATTCGTGCTCGACCGGCGCGCCGTCGATTTGCACCAGGTCCGCGCGCACCACGCCGATGAACGTCGAGGCCTCCATCCGCAGCGGGAGATGCTGCCGGTCGGCGCTGATCCAGACCGTGGTTTCGCGCGCCTGGCTGCGCAGTTTGCCGTTGCTAAGGTAAACGATTCCGGGCGACACGCGAAACGCATCGAAGGTACCGACCGGCACGCGCACCCGCTCCCTGTCCTGGACCGTGAAATCGAACACGTAGCGATTGGTTCCGGAAAACACGTCGAACAACAGCCGGTTTCCGGGAGCAAGATCCTGGCTCAGGGCCATCATCGCACCCGAAATCGGGCCAAACGGATCGTTCGAGATGAACTGGTGGGTTTCCGACCCCTTGCGGTTCTTCTTGGTGGAGACGACGAGATGATTTCGCTCGTCGATGGCGATCGAGTATTCGTTCGACCGCTGGTTCTCGCGCTGGAGTTGGTAGATGTCGCGCGTTCTGAGCGATTCCGCGGCAACCTGCTCCCGCATGTAATCCCTCATCCGGAAGAACAGATCCACGAGCTTGTTGGTCTCGATCCACGCCTCAACCTTCCATAGCGCCGGGTCCTTCGGGTCGCGATGCAGCTCGAACCATCCCCGGGCGGCGGGGATGCCTATCCACGAGGCCTGATAAACGAGCCGCTCGCCGTCGTGAAAGGGAAACTGACCAGGCGCATAGCGGGGCACCTTGACATCGTCCGGAAGCGCCATCGGCGTCTCCTCCGCCGCGGGCTTCTTGCGATGCTTCTTTCGGGCGGATTTGGCGGAGGCGTCGGCGGATGACGGTTCGGCGGCGGAGGAGACCGCGATCGCCCCTGCGGCATAGGCCAAAAGGAGGATCAGCAGCACCGAGGCGATTCGCATCCTGCGCGCCGGGGCGCCGCAACGTTCCCTTGCAATGGCATACATAATCGCGAATAATTTTGGCTCAACGCGGAGGCCCGGGAAATGTTTAGGATTCGGATGCTTCTGATCGCCGCCGCCCTTGGCGCCGCCGCCTTGGCGCTCCCCTCCGCTTCCCATGCGCAGTCCTATGGCGGCCAGGGATTGGGCAGCGCGCTTGCCAACAGCCCGATGATGCATCAGGGGATGGTCAAGGCGGGCATCGATGACATCAGGGCGCGCGCCAACAAGGAATCCACCTTCAAAATCCTCAAGGATGTGAAGCTCGGACTCAAGGATGCCGACCCGAACGTCCGTGTCGGCGAACTCAACAAGCTTCGTGAAATCCCCGACCCCGATGCCGACCGAATCCTGATCGAGTCCCTCTCCGACCGGGATATCCGCGTTAAGATCAAGGCGATCGACATCCTGGGCTACCGCGAGACCAACACCGCCGTAGAACCACTCTCGCAGATGCTGTTCCTGCGGTCCACCGAACCCGCCGTCAAGCTTCATGCAGTGTCTGCGCTCGGACGAATCGGAGACGCCAAGGGCACCCTGCCCATAATCCAGTACCTCCGTGGCGAAACCGACGATCAGGCTCGCGGCACCGCCGTCTTCGCGCTCGGCGAAATCGGCAACGACAAGGCCACCCCATCTCTTATCCAGTGCGCCGACGAAGACCCCAGCCCGATGGTTCGGCGTCTGGCCAAGGAAGCCCTTCAGAAGATCGATGGGGAGCTACCTTCGGAGCACGCCGTGCGGATGGCGTCCCGCACCAAGTCGGACGGAATGACGCCGACGGACCAGAAGCTCGCCAAGCTTCGCGAACTGGACCAGAAGCTTCAGGAAATGGAGCGCTGAGCGCGGCTCCTCGCCTTTCCGTTCGCATCGATGCCGTCGAAGTCGCGGCGGCCCCTTACACTCGACGACGGCGCGCGAGAACGGCGGCGGCTTTGGCAGGTGACGAGCAGCGATGAAGTGGCCGACGGGATTTGAACCCGACAAAGCCCGCGTTTTCGCGCATAACGAGATCGCCATTGCCGCGCCCCCCGAGCGGGTGTGGCGATGGCTGATCAGGGCCGCGCGATGGCCGCAATGGTACGGCAACAGCGCCGACATCACCTTCCTTTCGGGAAGTCCGCCCGATCTCGCCCTTCACACCGACTTCAGATGGAAGACGTTTGGGGCGAAAGTCACCAGCCGGGTGCTGGTCTTCGATCCGCCGCACGAACTCGGATGGGACGCCCGCGGCTTGCTCGATGCCTATCACGGATGGCTGATCGAGCCTGAGGGCGAAGGCTGCCGCGTCATAACCGAGGAGACGCAGAACGGCCTGCTGCCGCTGCTTGCCTGGTGGTATCTGCGGCCCATGCTCCTGCGGGGACATCAGAACTGGATCGAAAGCCTCAAGCGCCAGGCGGAAGCCGGCGAACCCTGAACATCAAGCGGAACCGGACGATTCCGCCGCCGATCGCTCCGGTGCGAATCGCTCGAAGACGCGATCGCGCATAATCGGGACCACGACACTTACGTCGACTCTGGACGCCCATACCACGTCGGATCGGAACCCGCGCGCTATCAACTCGCGCCCCGAACTGCATCGCGACAGAGCGCCCAGGAGATCTCCCGATGCCGAGCGGAAGGCAGCCACCGCCGCCGTCGCCTCCGGCGACATCGAAAGCTTTCGCATCGCGGTCAGGATCGCTCCGGCTCCTACGAGATCCTCGAAGCCGGGGCGCAGGCCCGCGCCCGGCGACCATTGCTCGCCCGCCGCTATGACGGCGATCGGCTTTCCGATTTTCATGGCCGCTTTCGCGCAGGCGGTGGCGTTTCGAAGGCATCCGGCAAGAACGGTCGCTCCCGACCTGGCGGCGGCCAGGGCGGCGTGAGCTCCGTTGGGGGATGCGACTATAAGCCGCATCCCCCGCCGCGCATTCATCATCGAGCGCGGCGAGAGCGAGAACGGATGGCTCATCGAGGTGGCGCTGCGCCTGACCGTGGCCACCGCTCCCGCGCGCCCGGCGATCTCGCGCGACACGCCGGCGCGCCATCGCCGCGGATATACGATCGCGCCGCGCGAGACCGCCACTTCCACCGCGGTCGAGAACGAAAGCAGATCGACGATGACAACGGTGCGCGAGGCGGCGCCGAGAACACGCGCGCCCTCGGCGCCCCATTCAAACCGCGCCTCGAAGGGTTCCTGGTCGTGGATGCTCACTCGCCCTCCGAAGCGGCGCGTTTCCTTCCGGTTGGGTCAGCCTCGGGCGAGCCATTGACCGGCGGTTACGCCGTCGCCCCGCCATTCGCCCTTCCGGATCACGGGATGGCCGTTGACGAGCACGTACTCGATTCCGACGGGGTCGCGGTTGGGCGACTTCGAGTCGGCGGCGCATCCAATCCTTGCGGGGTCGAAGATGCACACGTCGGCCGCGTATCCCTCGCGCAACAGGCCGCGGTCGCGAAGCCGCATCCGCGCCGCCGCCATCCCGGTCATCTTGTGAATCGCCGCCTCCAGCGTAAGCAGGCCGAGTTCGCGAACGTAGTAACCGAGAATGCGCGGATAGGTGCCGAAGCTCGCGGGATTCTGATGCCCGTGCGAAGTGAGAATCGTGTCCATCTCGAACGCATTCAGCGGATGGCTCATGGCTGCGCGCAGCGCGCTTTCCTCGCGATCGTCGTCGCCGCTGTAAAGATGGTTGAGCACGCGGGCGCGCGTCCCGCTCTCCCGCGCGATTGTCAGGTAGGCCTCGACCGGATCGAGCTTCATCTCGTCGGCGATTTCCCCGAAGAACTTTCCTTCCAGCCGGGCAAGCTCCGGCTTGACCGCCCACATGAGCTGAACGCCTTCGGCTATGAAATTGCGAAGCGGCCGAAAGCCGTCGCGCAGCCGTTCCCATCCTTCCGCGCTTTCCAGCAGTTCCTCGAGCCGATCCTGCGACCAGGCGGGAAAGATGACCCGGATCGTCGTGTTCCCGCACGTATAGGGAAAGGTGTCGAATGCGACATCGACGCCGTCCTCGCGCGCTTTCTCGATCTCGCCGAGCACCTCGGCGGCGGTGGGCCATGTGCGGCGGCCGACGAAGATCAGGTGCGAGATCTGGAGCGGAACGCGGGCCCGGCGCGCGACCTCCACCATCTCGCGCACCGCGAGCAGGTTGTGCGGAATGTCGCTTTGGAAGAAGAGGGAGCGTGTCGAATAGGCGCGCAGATGGGACGTAAGAACGCCGCCTGCCGCGCCCGCCACTTCCGCCAGCGATGCGAGCTCGTCCGGCTTCGCGATCATCCCGGGAAAGTAACCGAGGCCGGTGGAAAGCCCGACCGCCCCATCCGCCATTGCCTTCTCCACCATCGCACGCATCCGCTTCATCTGTGCGGGCGAAGGCTCCCCCGCATCCGCACCCATCACGCACAGCCGGATACTTCCGTGGCCTGCCAGATGGGCGACGTTGAGGGCGAGGCCCTGTCGCTTCAGATGTGCGCTGAATTCCGAGACGTCCTGCCATGCCCATTCGAAGGCGCGCTCTGAAAGCATCTGCCCGGACTGATCCAGCATCCGCGTCCGTTCGCGCGTGATCGGCGCGACCGAGAATCCGCAGTTTCCGCCGACGAACGTTGTGACCCCCTGTTTAAGAAACGGGCGCAGTATCGATGCATGTTCGGGCAGCGGCGCCACCCAATCGGAATGGGAATGCAGATCGATGAATCCGGGTGCCACCACGAAACCCCCGGCGTCGATCTCCGATCCGGCCTTCGACTCCCCCGCCTGCGCGGGGTCGAGGAGCGCGGCAATCCTTCCGCGATTGACGGCAAGGTCCAGGCGCCGGGCCGGCGAGCCGGAGCCGTCCACCACGATGCCGCCGCGGACAATCAGGTCGTATTCCATGCACGCATATTTGCCCCGCGTCGTGTGTGGTGCAAATGGAGCGAAAACGATCCCAGGACTATGCGCAGCGCCGCTGTGGAAGGTTGCGTCGATTTAACCTGCGCCTAATGGCGCGTTGATGATGGTGCGGCGTTCACGGAGCTAGATTGTCGCCTGTCTGTCCGTCAACGAGCTTCTGAACGCGGTCCGGAAGGAGCCTGACGCGAGCCCTCCCCGCGCTCCCTTCGGATGGGGCTGGACCCGGCCCGCTCACGACCCCACCCCGCAACCGTGAGCAGGCAAACTCCCCCAAGGCGGCCGCGTCGCCCCACACGACGCGGCCGCCGCCCCGTTTGCCTTCCCCCATTACTCTCTCTTGGCTGACGGACCCCCAACGGACGCGCCTCGGCCGTAGGGCGTATTGTACGCTACCCTGCTACAATTGTGTGAAAGACGGCGCGATTTCTCCGGACGGACGATGCCGCCAAATGACATGGCGCGATGGCGCAATTCCATGGCGGTTCTTGACGGGCCCGCTCCGGTTGAATCCGTTTCGGAGTCGGATGGAAACAATTGCCATTCCCGCAGCGATGTGAGAGCGGCAACCCGCATCCGTTTCCTCATCCAACTGCGCTGACTATCCCCCGATCGGGAGACCCAGAATTGAGCATCACAACGGCTCGCAACGTCCGCCACGAGGCCGCGAATGTCGCCAGCGTGCCGAAGCGAAGTCCGTTTCGGTATCCCGGCGGAAAGACCTGGCTCGTCCCCATAATCCGCAGTTGGCTGTGGTCGAAGCCTGCGCCGCCGATGCGGCTCGTGGAACCGTTTGCGGGCGGCGCGATCGTGAGCCTGACCGTCGCCTTCGAGCGGCTCGCCCAGCACGTCATCTTCGGTGAAATCGACGAAGGCGTCGCTGCGGTGTGGCGGACAATTCTCGGCGAGGATGCCGAATGGCTGTGCGCGCGGATCAGGACCTTCAGCCTGACGCTGGATAGCGTCCGAAGGGCTCTTGCCGAACCCGCGCCTACCGCCCGCGACCTCGCCTTCCAGACCCTGCTGCGCAATCGCGTCCAGCGCGGAGGGATAATGGCGGCGGGCGCCGGACTCCTCAAGGCGGGCGAAAACGGGCATGGGTTGAGGTCGCGATGGTACCCGAGGACGCTGGTACGCCGTATCCGCGAGATTCACATGGTCAGGCACGCTCTGACTTTCGTCGAGGGTGACGGCTTCGAACTGGTCCGCCGCTACCAGCTCGATCCCGACGCCGCCTTCTATATCGATCCGCCCTACACACTCGCCGCGCGCAGGCTGTACTCGCGATGGGCCGTCGATCACCAGCAGCTCTTCTCGATGCTGCGCCAGTGCAAGGGCGATTTCCTGATGAGCTACGACCGCACCGACGAGATCGAGGAGATGGCGATGAGGCACGGCTTCGAGACCCGCACCGTGGCGATGACCAACACCCATCATGCGAAGATGACGGAGCTGCTGATCGGGAGGGATCTCGGATGGCTGGATGCGGCGGCGATGCGGCTTTGCGGATTCGTTATCTGAGCTTCCTGCCCGCCGCCCGCTTCGATTGGAGCGTGAGCGCTCCGCCCTGCGCCGTCCATTTCATCTGGCGCGCGATCCCGTTGAGGATGTCAAGCTCGCGCCGGGTGAGGCCGCTTCGTCCGAAGATCGCGCGGAGGGCGAACATGATATGGTCGGGATTGTCGGCCGGCAGAAAGCCGATCTCCACCAGCGCCTCTCCCATCCGCGAAAGCATCGCCTCCACCTCGCCCGCCTGCGCGAATTCCGGCACCGGCGCGCCTTCCCGCGCCGTCCCGCCCGCAAGCATCAGTTCGTATGCGACGACCATCACCGCCTGAGCAAGGTTGAGCGAAGGATAGTCCGGCGCGGTCGGGATGGTCATCAGCCGATGGCATCGCTTGAGTTCGTCGTTGGTCAGCCCGTGATCCTCGGGCCCAAAGACGATCGCGATCGGATTGGCGGGCGCCAGGTCGGCGATCGCGCGAACCGATGCTCGAACGTCCTCCGCGCCGCTTCGATACAGCCCCTGCCGGCAGGTCGTGCCGACCGCGATCGCGCGGTCCGCAAGCGCGGAGTCGAGGTCGGGATGCACCGTCGCGCTTCGAAGGATATCCCCCGCATGCACCGCCATCGAACGAGCCGCGCGGCTGTCGGCGGACGCGGCCGGTGCGACCAGTCGGAGGTCGCTGAACCCCATGTTCTTGAGCGCCCGCGCGGCAGACCCGATGTTTCCGGAATGCACCGGCCGGCACAGCACGAAGGCCACCTTTTGCGAGAGATCCATTGGGTGCAAACCAACCTATCCCCGGCGAATTCGTCTTGAAAGAAGCGCCGGCCGCCTGCCGTTTCGAGGCTTCCCGCGCGCACCCGGGCGATTCCGAAACCAGCCTTTCGACGGACGCAGGGGTTTGTTAGATTTGATTTTTCGGTGACCTGTTTCGATGGCCCTTCTTCGCATCCATAAGTTCCCAGACCAGGTTCTCAAGCAGCCGGCCGACCCTGTCGAGAACATCAACGGCAGCCTGAACTCCCTGATCGACAGCATGGTTCAGACCATGTACGCGGCGCCCGGCGTCGGGCTGGCCGCCCCGCAGGTCGGCGAATCAAAACGTATCGTCGTCCTCGACACCGATCACGAGGATCCCGGAAAGCATCTGCTCAAGCTGATCAATCCCAGGATCGTCGAGTCCGAGGGGTCGATCATATGGGAGGAAGGCTGCCTCTCGGTCGTCGACTACACGGCCGAAGTCGAACGGGCGGCGCGCGTGCTGGTGCGCGCATGGACGCCGGAAGAGAAGGAGATCGAGATCGAGGGCTCCGATCTGCTTGCGGTGGCCCTGCAGCACGAGATCGACCATCTGGAGGGCAAGCTCTTCATCGACCGCATCAGCCGCATCAAGCGCGAACTGTACCGGCGCAAGCTCAAGAAAATGATCAAGGAGGGCAAGACCGACGAGCGTCCCTCCACAGTCCGCATCTAGGATCACAACCCCGCTGAAAATCGTGTTCATGGGCACGCCGGCACTCGCGGCTCATATCCTTGTGCGCCTTGCCGCCGCCTCCGATCCCCGGTTTCGCGTGGTTGCGGTCGTAACCCGCCCGGACGAGCCTAAGGGCAGGGGAATGTCGATGGCTCCGAGCGAAGTCGGTGCGGCGGCGGCCCGCCTTGCAATTCCGGTCCTGAAGCCGTCGCGAATCAAATCGCCCGAATTCCTGGACGAGCTCAAATCGTACGAACCCGATCTCCTTGTGGTTGCCGCTTACGGGCGAATTCTGCCGCAATCGATACTCGACCTCCCCCGAATCATGCCGCTCAACGTCCACGCCTCTCTCCTCCCACGCCATCGGGGTGCGGCTCCCGTCGAGGGGGCGATTCTCGCCGGCGATGCGACCACCGGCGTAACCATCATGCGGATGGTGGCGGAGATGGATGCGGGGCCGACGATACTCAAGCGCGAGATCGCGATCGCTCCCGACGATACCCAGGGGATCCTCAAAGACAAGCTGGCCGAGTTGGGAGCGTCAGCGCTGCTGGAAGCGCTCGATCTGGTGGCAGACGGCAAAGCCGTCGAAACCCCACAGGACGAATCCGCGGCCACCTACACGAGGCCTATCACCAGGCAGGATGCGATCATCGAGTGGAGCCGCGATGCGCATGCGATCGAGCGGATGATCCGCGCTTTCGATCCATGGCCGGTCGCGCGCACCTCGCTCAAAGGGGAGCCGCTGATGATATGGAAGGCGCGGGTTAAAGAAGCCGCCTCCGCGGGACCCGAGTCCCCCGGCACCATCGTCGCCGTAAAGCCCGATCCGCTCGTTCAGTGCGGACGCGGGCGGCTTGCGCTGCTTGAGGTTCAGGCGCCGGGCCGCAAGCGGATGAAGGCCCTGGATTTCCTAAACGGCCGCCGAATCGGCGTGCGCGCCCGGCTGGGTTCATGATCACCGCAGACCGGTTCCCTGACGAGCCGATGCCGGGGCTGCGCGCGCGCAAGATCGCGCTCGATGTGATCCTCGAAGTGGAGCATCGCGGCGCCTATGCCGACGTGATGCTGGGGGAGCGGCTGCGGGTGCTGTCCCGCGCCGATCGAAGACTTGCCACGCGGCTTGCCCTCGGCACCATCGCCTGGCGCGCCCGCCTCGACTACGAGCTTTCCCGATTCTGCGGGCGTCCCCTCCAGAGCCTTCAGCCGCGTGCGCTCGCGATTCTGAGAATGGGCCTGTTCCAGTTGCGGATGCTGGATCGAATTCCGCGGCATGCCTCGGTTTCCACCAGCGTCGAACTCGCCAAGCGCAGCAGCGACATCAAGGCCGCCGCGGGACTCATCAATGCCGTCATGCGCCGCGCGGCGCGCGAAGAGATTGGGCTTCCCGACCGCCGCGACGATGAAATCGGGTGGCTCGCCCTCGCGCATTCTCATCCGCGCTGGATGGTCGAGCGGTTCGTGGAATGGTTCGGAATCGATGATGCCGAGCGGCTGATGGCCGCGAACAACGAGGCGGCGCCCAATGTGGCGCGGCTCAACCTTGCGCGCGCCTCGCGAGAAGAAATCGTGCGCCGGCTTGAGTCCGAAGGCGTGGGAGTCGAGGGCGGGCGATTCCCGGAAACCGTCATTCTTCGCTCCGCCCCTCTTCTCGATTCCAGCGTCTATCGCGAAGGGCTGGCGATTCCCCAATCGGAAGCATCCCAGATTGTCGTCCGGATGCTTGCTCCGGCGCGCGGAGCGACCGTGGTCGATTGCGCCGCCGCACCCGGCGGAAAATCGTGCCATCTTGCGGAACTTACCGGCCCCTCCGGGCGGGTGCTCGCAATCGATCTCAACCTGACCGGGCTTGGGAATGCGCGCGAGATGGCCCGCCGCCTTGGTCATCGCAATATCGGCTTAATCCGCGCCGACACTGCCGCCGCGCTTCCCCTTCGCCCCGGCGCTTTTGACTATGTCCTGCTCGATGCCCCGTGCACCGGACTCGGAACCATGAGGGAGCATCCGGAGATCCGATGGAGGCTTGCTCCCGGCGATCCGGGCAGGATGGGAAAGCTGCAGCTTGAGATGCTTGCGAACGCGGCCGCCCTTCTCAGAGCCAAAGGCGCGATCGTGTATTCCGTCTGCAGCATCGCTCCCGATGAAGGCGAAAACGTGGTGAGAGCCTTCCTGGAGTTGAATCCCGATTTCCGCCTCGACCCCAATCCTCCCAATCGCGATGCGATCGCGGATCTGCTCGATGGCGGGGCGATGAAGACGCGCCCGGACGTGCTCGGCATGGATGGATTCTTCGCCGCGCGCATCGTGCGGACGACCAATCAGACAAGAGCGCGTGCCTTTGCGCGCGGGTAACCCGATAAGTTAGTTCTAGCGGTCCGGCATCCGCCGCCGCGGATGCCGACCCGAAAGGCGCGCGAGGATCCAAAAATGGAAACCGCCGTTACACAAAAGCTCAGGACCCTCGATGAAGCGATCGCGAAACACGTGCGTCCCGATACCTATCCGCTCGCGATCCGGATGACGAAGCCGGGTGAGCCGCTGCCGGAAGGCGTCAGGGTCCCCAGCCGCGACATGCACGAGAACTGGATCGTGTGCCAATCGATCGGTGTCGCGCGGCGCTACGGATGGGCGATCGCGATCGGCAGGGACGATGTAATCTGTCCGCTCGCCGCGATCGCCTTCGGCTTTCGCCATCCCAACGACGAGTACTTCCGCGGCTACGCATCGGCGGGGATGTACTGCGAGAACGAGGAGGCGGCGTCCCGCCTCGAAGCGCAGACGTGGCGATTCGCCCCCGGGACGTATTCCAATCTCTGCGTCGCTCCGTTGACGCGCGCCTCATTCGAACCCCATGTGATTGCGGTCTATGCGAACAGCGCGCAGGTCATGCGTCTGGTGAATGCCGCGCTCTACACCCGCGGCGGCAGGATCGAAAGCACCATCGGAGGACGGCTCGACTGCGCCGAAATCGTCATCCAGACGATGACCGCCAATGCGCCCAAGGTGATTGTCCCCTGCAACGGCGATCGGGTCTTCGGGATGGCGCAGGACACCGAGATGGTGTTCGCCTGCCCCTGGGGCTTCGTCGACGAGCTGCTCAAGGGGCTCGATGGAACACACAAGGGCGGAGTGCGCTATCCGATTCCGGTGGCGATGCGCTCGACGGTCACGATGCCGAAGCACTACCAGGAACTGCTGCGGATGCTTCAGAATGCGGAGAAAAAGGAGGGCGAAGCGGGGTGATGCTCGCGAGCGGACCTTCCTGAGGCTATCTTGTGCGCATGGATCGCGAGGACAAAATCGCGCCTTCCATCCTCTCCGCCGACTTCGCGCGCCTGGGCGAGGAAGTTGCGAAAGTGGAAAAAGCCGGCGCGGACCTGATTCATTTCGACGTGATGGACGGGCATTTCGTGCCCAATCTTTCGATCGGCATCCCGGTGATGGAATCGCTCAGAAAGGTCACCAGGCTGCCGCTCGATGCCCACCTGATGATCGAGAACCCCGAAAACTACGTCGAGACTTTCGTGAAGGCCGGCGCGAGTTCCGTTTCGGTTCACGCCGAGGTCTGCAAGGACATCCCCGCGATGGCGAAGCGGCTTCACGACCTCGGCGCTCGCGCATCGATCGGCATCAACCCGGAAACCGACGTCCTGCGCGTGCTGCCCTTCGCCGAACATCTGGACATGATCCTGATCATGAGTGTTCATCCGGGCTTCGGCGGCCAGCAGTTCATCCCGGAGGCGCTCGAAAAGCTTCGGGTCGTCAGGCGCGAGCTGGATCGCCGCGGTCTCAAGGTCGATATCGAGATCGACGGCGGCGTCAAGCTCGACAATATCGCCGAGGTCAAGGCCGCGGGCGCGAACATCTTTGTCTCCGGCTCCGGAATATTCGGCCGCGGCGACTACAACCGGATTCTGCACGAGATGCGCGAAAAGCTTTCGCGCACCCGCACCGAGGTTTGAGGTTCGCGCGCAGGGCCGCTCCATCGCGCCGAAAGTGAAGGATGCGGGCCTGACCGTTCGCTATGATTGCGCAGGGAACAGAGGATGGCGGCATCGCGAACCACCCGGCTCTCCATCGGCGCGTTGTGCTGCGCGGCGATTCTTGCAGTCTCGGCCGCCGCGGCCGCCAACGGGCCCGAGCCGCGCAAACTCACGATAGCCGGCCTCGAGGTCGTCGCATGGCTGCCCCCCGACACCGCTCCGCCGCCATGGCCGATCATCGTTTTCTCCCATGGCTTTCACGGATGCGCGACGCAATCGTCCTTTTTGACCCAGGCAATCGCGGCATCCGGCTATGCGGTGTTCGCTCCCAACCACAAGGACTCCGCCTGCGGAAAGCTCTCGTCATGGCTTAGACAACCGGACTTTCCCACCAAAACGCCGCGCGAGTGGAACCAGGACTCCTTTGCCGATCGCGCTCGCGACATCCGAAATCTAATCGATGCGCTTCAGCACGACCCGGAATTCAGCGCGGCTCCGTTCGATTGGACCAACGTCGGGCTCATCGGCCATTCGCTGGGCGGCTACACGGTGCTCGGGATGGCGGGAGCGTGGCCGCAATGGAAGGATCCGCGGGTGCGAGCGGTGCTGGCTCTGTCGCCTTACGCGGTTCCATTCGTCGCGCACCATACCCTGCGCGGGATTGGCATTCCGGTGATGTACCAGGGAGGGACTCGCGATGGCGGAATCACGGCCGTGCTGGAGCGCCGCGGCGGCGCCTATCAGCAAACGCCCGCCCCGAAGTACCTGGTCGAATTCGACAGCGCGGGCCATTTCGCGTGGGTCGATACCCGCAATTCATCCCGCCACTCGCTGATAGTCGAGTTCAGCCTCGCTTTCCTGAATCGTTACCTCAAGGGAAAACCGTACCCGGCGGATCTCAAGCAGCCGAGGCCTGGGGTCGCCGACCTGCGTTTCCAGGAATGACTCGTCCGGCGAGACTCGCGTGGGTGAGGGCCTGATGCTATAAAAATCGTCTGCGCTTTCCCGGCGATGGCCAATGTGATCGGGGTGTAGCTCAGCCTGGCTAGAGCACTGCGTTCGGGACGCAGGAGTCGCTGGTTCAAATCCAGTCACCCCGACCATCCACCATCCGGGAAGTACATCCCTTCGGAAGGACCATCGAAAAGGCCGACGTGCTCACCTTCGCCGCAATGATGGTCGCTTCCTACCTGATAGGGTCGATTCCGTTCGGCGTACTCGTCGGACGCGCACGCGGCTTTGACCCTCGCGCGGTTGGCTCCGGCAATATCGGCATGACCAACGTGGCGCGGGCCGGCGGCCGCGGCGCCGCTATCCTGACATTTGCCGGAGATATCCTGAAGGGCGCAATCCCGGTGGTTGTCGGGCGCTCGCTGGGCTTGATGGCGCCTGAGTTGGCGTGGATAGCACTCGCGGCTTTTGTCGGGTCGATCTGCTCGGTGTTCTTGGGATTCAAGGGCGGCAAAGGGGTGTCGGCAGCCCTTGGAATATGGGTAGTTTTGTCGCCTCTGGCGTTGCTTTTTGCCCTGGCCGCGTTCGGTGTCGTCTTGGCGGCTTTCAGGATTATGTCGCTCGCGTCCATCGCGGCCGCGCTTGTGATACCAGCAGCCGTCGCGGCCGTGGGCGCTCCGCATCCCTTCGTTCTGCTCGCCGTCGCGATGAGCGCGCTCGTCCTGCTGCGCCATCGCGAGAACATCAGCCGCCTCCTGAGGGGTGAGGAGCCGAAGTTCATCGGCGGTGACGCCCGACGGGCATGACCGTCGCGATGCCTGTCGGATGGTCGTTCGCTCACGGCGAGGGCAGGGAAGCCACGCGGGAGGGCTCGACCAGCGCCACAGGGGGAGCACAGGATGGCATCCAATTTGCGTGCGCACCCCTCGGCTGGTTTCCAGAAATTCCGCCTATTGCGAGAATCAACAGGGGGACTTGCGCAGCAGGCGCCAATGGGGACAAGGTTAGTCAGGGTCGCCACCTGCCAGAAGGCGCGATGCGGTCCGGCGAAGACTTGAAGAGGAAGATATGAAAAAGGTCGAGGCAATCATCAAACCGTTCAAGCTCGATGAGGTCAAAGAGGCTCTCTCGAGCATCGGTGTGCAGGGCCTTACCGTCAGTGAAGTCAAGGGATTCGGCCGCCAAAAAGGCCACACGGAACTTTACAGGGGCGCGGAGTACGTCGTGGACTTCCTCCCAAAGGTCAAGCTCGAAATCATCGTCTCCGACGAACTGGCAAGCCAGGTCGTCGAAACCATCGAACGCGCCGCCCGCACCGGCCGCATCGGCGACGGGAAGATCTTCGTGATGCCGATGGAGGAGGTGGTTCGGATTCGCACCGGCGAGCGCGGCACGAACGCGCTCTGAAAAGCCGGCACTTCCCCCCGGCGCGCGATACCCCCTAGCGGAAGCCCGCTCCGGTCCTGATGCCGCGCGCGAAATCCCATTTGCGGCCCGCCTTGAACTCCTTGAGGATCCTCCGCGCCACGGTCATTCGATGCACCTCGTCGGGACCGTCGTATATCCGCGCAAACCGCGCATGCCGGTACATCCGCGCCAGCGGGGTGTCTTCCGACACTCCCATCGCGCCGTGCACTTGGATCGCCCGATCGATCACGTCGTGAAGCACCTTGGCGCCGAAAAATTTGATTAGCGCTATTTCCACGCGCGCCTCGTCGCCCGAATCGATCTTCGCCGCCGCATTGAGCGTGAGCAGCCGCGCCGCCTGAATCTCGGCGGCCGAGTCGGCGATCCAGTTCTGTATTGTCTGTTTTTCGGCGAGCGGCCCGCCGAAAGCCTGCCGGTTCATCGCCCGCTCGACCATCAGCTCGAACGCGCGCTGCGCCTGCCCGAGCCATCTCATGCAATGGTAGATCCGTCCGGGGCCGAGCCGGCGCTGCGCGATCTTGAAGGCCTGACCGCGCGGTCCCAACAGATTCGTCAACGGCACCCGCGCGTTGTTGAACCTGACCTCGCAGTGTCCGCCCGACGTTTCTCCCATCACCGGCACGACGCGCACGATTTCGAATCCCGGCGTGTCAGTCGGGACGATTATCATGCTGAAGCGCTCGTAGGTCGGCGCGTCCGGATCCGTCACCGCCATTACCGTGGTATAAGCGGCCCGGTTGGCGCCGCTCGAAAACCACTTGTGCCCGTTTATCACCCATTCATCGCCGTCCTGCACGGCGCGAGTGCGAAGTCCCGTAGGATCTGCCCCCGACACCTCCGGCTCCGTCATCGAGAAACACGGGTAGATGTCGGCGTTGACCAGCGGAATCAGCCATCGCTTCTTCTGCTCCTCGCTTCCGTACAGGTAGAGCATCGTGGCGTCCTGGGCGGAATGAGTGCCGAGACCGGCCATCGCGAATTCGCTGCGGCCGACGATCTCGTTGACGAATACGTAAGGCATGAAGTCGAGTCCGCCGCCTCCGATCTCCCTGGGAAGTCCGAGCGCCCACAATCCTTGCTCCTTGGCCTTCGCCTGGATCGCGCGCATCGTGCGTCCCGCTTCGTCGTCAAACCGCAGGAGCGCGGGCTCGTTCGGATAGATGAATTCATCGAGGAATCCCATCACCCGCTTGCGCAGGTCCTGGATTTCCGGACTGGCTTCGAGTTCGGCCACGCTTTGCATCTTTAGAGTCCTCCTCCAGAGTCCTCCTCTGGTGTTGGGATCTGCCGCCATCCTAGAATCTTCAAAAGCCACGTGTTTTTTGTAAAAGGAAGGAACTAACCCTTCGACATGCCGAGGACTTTTTTACGGAGCCGAGAACTTCTTTGGAACAAAGTAGCTCATCGGAGAAAGTTCATAGGGGCAGTGCGTTCAAAGTCGCTTGGTGGGCGACCTTGGTTGCTTTAATTTTTTGGACTTGCGCTTATTTTGGCTCCTTGGACCTTGTCACGCCGGTGTCCCTTAATGTGTTTCTAAAGACGACATGGGACACTTCGGTGTCATTGGCCGCAGCTTTCGCGGCGAGTGAGTCTTTTAACTATATTACGAGAAGGTCGGATCGCGACTTTTTCTTTCGCGCCATACAGTTCGCGATCGCATTCCTTACTGGCCTAGCCGGATTCTACTCCTTTCCAACCGAAGCAGTGAAACCATGGGTACCGGCATTTGCTTTGCTCGTTCTGATGTCCTGGGGCATTTCAGCGCAAGTCGTCTACCATCGCGCACACCGCAGTTCGCTTCGAAGGCTACGTGGTAAACAACCGAAGCTCCTCCGGTTGTTCCGGGAGCGGGGTCTCAGTGCTCTTCGGGCATTGCGCGAGCGGCGTTTCAGCATCCGATCCTGAATTTCTGTTTAGTCAGTCAATTTCCCTTGGATTGGCTAGAATCACGCGCCGCACCTTCTGGCGCGATCGGACCGAGACTGTAGGGGACTTTTCCGTTGAGGCGCGGGTCGTCGCTCGCGACGCATTGCGACTGACCGCCGACGATGTTCAGAATTCCGCGCGAGGCGCCGTGACGCTGGTACTCCTGCGTGAGCTTCGCCTTCGCGCTCTCGCATTCCTTGAGGCTGTCGAAGATTCCTTCCTCGTTCCAGTCCGACAGCGGCAGCGAAATCGCTCTTCCCGACTTCGGATCGAACATCGGCACCAGCAGGTACCAGCTCACAAGGACCAGCGCGATAAGGCGGTATAGATTCATTGGCGCATTGCATCTTACCCGCTGCCGCGGCAAGCCCGACAGCGGTTGCAAAACGGGACTTGCGCCGTTTTCCGCCGGAGAATACGGCTACGATTATTGCCTGCCTGTAAGTCCGGTCCGGAAAGGAAGGGTACTCCGATGATCGATCTATACACCTGGACGACGCCCAACGGGCGCAAGATCTCCGTGATGCTCGAGGAGTGCGGGCTCCCCTACGCGGTTCATCCCGTTAACATCCGCGAGGGAGAGCAGTTCAAGCCCGAGTACGTCGCGATATGTCCCAACAGCAAGATTCCGGCAATCATCGACCGCGACGAGAATAATCTCGCCATCTTCGAATCCGGCGCGATCCTGATCCATCTCGCGGAGAAAACCGGGCGCTTTCTTCCCCGCGCGACCGCTCCGCGCGCGAAGGTGATGTCGTGGCTGATGTGGCAGATGGCGAATATCGGCCCGATGCTGGGTCAGGCGAATCATTTCCTCAATGCCGCCCCCGAGAAGATTCCCTACGCGATCAATCGCTATGTTTCGGAATCGGTGCGGCTGCTCAGGGTGATGGATGCACAACTCGCGCGCGAGGAATACCTGGCGGGCGATTATTCCATCGCCGATATCGGCACCTATCCGTGGGTCTCAGCCGCCTTCCCCCTGCTCAAGCAGGCCAGCCCCGAGGGCGTCGGCGAAGGCGCCAACGTCGAGCGCTGGATCAACGCCATCGCCGCTCGCCCCACGGTCAAAAAGGGAATGGAAGTTCCCCGGCTGTAGCGGTGCCGACGCCGCGTCCGTTTGACATCGCGCGCGATGCTGGAGTCGAATGCCCCCGGGGAGGGGGTCAATGCGCTACAGCGCGCTCGATGACATCCGGGTGGTGGACCTCACGCACTTCATCGCGGGGCCCTACGCCACCAAACTGCTCGCGGACTACGGCGCCGAGGTGATCAAGGTCGAGCCGCCATGGGGAGAAGGCGGACGCAGACTCGGGCCGATGAGGATCGACGGCGATGCCGCCCTCGACCGCGGCGGTCTGTTCGCCTTCCTCAACACCAACAAGGTCGGCATCACGCTCGATCTCAAGGATTCCACCGGCCGCGCGGCGCTGCTCAAGCTGCTTGGCGAGGCGGACCTGATGATTGAGAATTTCGCGCCGGGCACCCTGGAGAGGCTCGGACTTGCCCCCGCCGATCTGCTGGGAAGCTTCCCCCGCCTGTCAATCATTTCGATTTCCAACTTCGGACAGGATGGATCGGAACGCGACGCGATCCTGAACGACCTGACCCTGTTCGCGCGCGGGGGATGGACCTATCCGGTGGGCGAGGCGCACCGCGAGCCGCTGACCCCGCCGGGTTCGCTCGCGCAATATATCGGCGGCCTGTACGCGGCCAACGCGGCTTTGCAGGCCATCCTCGCCCGCGAGATCGCAGGCCGCCCCGGCCAGCACGTTGACATCTCGCTGCTCGAAGCGGCGGTGGCCACGATGATCTACGAATCGGTGACGTTTCAGTACACCGGTATCGTGCGCGAGCGGGCGGGCAGGCGCTTTGCCGTCGGCCCCTTCATGATCGTCACCCTCAAATGCCGCGACGGCTATGCCGGATTGCAGTGCGTGACCGACAAGCAGTTCGATGCGCTGTGCGAGATGATGGGGCGGGCGGAGATGGCGCGCGACCCGCGCTTTGCCACCGCTCTGCAGCGGATGGTCAACAACGATGCGCTTCTCGAAATCATCGAGCGCTTCTTTCTCGAACACGACCGCCATTGGCTCTATCGCGAGGGCCAGGCAAGAGCGATCCCGCTGGTTCCAATCCCCACCATCCCCGAGGTTCTCGAATGGGAGCAAACCAGGGCGCGGCAATATTTCGAGACGATCAACGATCCCGCGCTCGGCCCGATTCGAATCCCCGGCGCTCCGCTTCGATTCTCATCCCATCGCCCTCGACCCTCCCGGCCGGCGCCCCGGCTCGGCGAGCACAATCGCGAGATTCTCGGCGAGCGGCTCGGGATGCGGGCGCATGAGATTGCCCGGATGCAAATGACGGAAGCGTCGGCGAGGCTGTCATGACAACGATTCTCGACGGCAGGGTTCGCGCAATCGATCTCTCGATGGGATGGGCTGGGCCGCTGCTCGGAGCGATGCTCGCGGAGATGGGCGCCGAGGTCATCAAGGTCGAGGACACCAGGTTCTTCGACTGGTGGCGCGGTTCGTTGTCGATGGCGCCGCCGGAGATGCAGCCGATCGAACGCGCGCCGACCTTCAACACCGTAAATCGAGGCAAGCTCGGCGTGACGCTCGACCTCAACAGTCCGCGCGGCATCGACCTCGTCAAACGCCTCGTCGCGTCCGCGGATATCCTGCTCGAAAACTACAGCCCGGGCGTGATGAAGCGCTTCGGACTCGACTGGGATGTCCTCTCATCGATCAACCCGCGCCTGATCATGATCTCGATGCCGTCGTTCGGCTACGGGGGGCCCGAAACCAATTCCCGCGGCTACGGCAACACGGTCGAAGCGATGGCGGGCGTGACGACCCTCACCCGCTATCACGACGCGGAGCAGCCCTACACGCTGTCCAACGCGCTTGGCGATCCGGTGAGCGGCTTGACCGGCACCTTCGGCGTGCTCGCCGCCCTGCACGAGCGCAACCGCACCGGAAAGGGTCAGTGGATCGAGCTGGCGCAGGTGGAGGGAGTGATTCCGCTGATGGCCGGGCCGATCATCGAGCACCAGCTAAACGGCGAGCCTCCGCGCGCGATCGGCAATCGAAACCGGGACTGCGCGCCGCACGGAATCTACAAGTGCGCGGGCGAAAACACGTGGATCGCGCTTGCCGCGGCGACGCAGGAGCAATGGCGCGCGATGACCTCGGCGCTCGGCATTGAGCATCTCGCGTCCGACCCGCGCTTTCTTGACCCCGCGCGCCGCAAGGCCAACGAAGACGCGCTCGATGCGGAAATCAGCCGGATGCTTTCGGCGATGACGCAGGAAGATGCGCTCGATCGGCTGCGCAATGCGGGGGTTCACGCCGCGCCCGTGAATTCGGCTGCGGCCGTGCTCGGAGATCCTCAACTTGCCGGCCGCGGCTTTTTTGTGCCGGTCGAACGCGCGGTCGTCGGAACCCATCTGTACCCGGGTCCGGTCGCGCGCTTTTCAAATACTCCTCTGAGGGGCGACCTTCCCGCGCCGCTGCTGGGCGAGCACAACGGCGACGTCTTTCGCCGGGTGCTCGGGATGACGGATGCGGAGATCGCCGAACTCGAAGCCGCGGGAATAATCGGCACCGCCCCGCGGCAGTATTCAAAGGCCTCCTGACAAGGCCGCAGCCCCGAGGTATCCCGAAGGCGATCAGTCGACGTTCGCTTTCGGAACGAAACCTTTCATTCCCTTCGAGGGGCCTTCGGTCACTTCAACCACGGAGCCCAGGTCGTCGCTGGAGACGATCTTGACGGGAGTGTTGTTGTCGAGTTTGCCGGTCGCCAGGTTCTCACCCATCCCGCCGAGCATCCCGGCGACGCCACCCTTCGCCTTCATCTGCTCAAGCTTCTTATAAGTGTCCTCGTCGGGATAAATCGCGACCTGGGTCTGGCCTTCGGATGCCACCAGCTTGTGGCCGCATCCGGCCATCAGGAGGGCGGCAATCACCCCCGCGCAAAAGATCACTCGGTTTCGCATAGATCCTCCGGCGACACGGCATTTATCACGCGAAGGAGCGATGGATTCAACCACCGGGCCCTCAAAATTGCTCCGCAGGTCGGGGCCGTGATACGTTTATTCCTTCGCGTTTCGAAGCCTCTTCCCGCTTCGAGCGTATCACAATGCGCATCGGCCTGATTTCCGATACCCACATCCCGGAGGCGTGCGAGCATCTGCCCGCCCGCGTCTTCGAGGTGTTTCGCGGTATCGACCTGGTGATGCACGCGGGCGACGTTTACGTGAACCGGGTGCTGGATGAACTGGCGGAAATTGCGCCGGTTATCGCCGCGATGGGCAACGGTGATGAAGGCCTCGACGGCCACCGCCATCGGCTGGATCCCGACGATCGCGTGCGCGAGGCGCATCTCGTCGAGCTCGAAGGCGTGAGGATCGGACTGGTCCATGCGATTCCGACGCCCGAGGAGACCTCGCAGGAGGTGTTCGAGCGCGCGGTCCTTCGCCATTTCGGCGGACCGGTGGATGTGATCGTGCAGGGCCACAGCCACATCGAAGGAATCGTACGCTACGGCGAAACCCTGGTGGTCAATCCGGGCAGCGCCACGCTGCCCCGCAATCTCGTCGACATCCCCGGCACGGTTGCCATCCTTGAGGTCTGCGCCGGCGCTGTCGTGTCGGCCGAGATCATTCATCTGGGCGATTAGGGCAGGAGGGTCAGGAGGTCTATTTGTCCGACGATGCACAACCCGTGACCGCGAGAAAGAACGCGGTCACGATGGAAAAACTGGTCAATCTCTGCAAACGGCGGGGAATCGTGTTCCCCACCAGCGACATCTACGGCGGCCTCGGCGCCACCTATGACTACGGTCCGTTGGGCGTGGAACTCAAGCGCAACGTGAAGGAAGCCTGGTGGCGCGAGATGGTCCAATACCGGACCGACGTGCTCGGCCTCGATTCCGCCATCTTTCAGCATCCCCGTACATGGCAGGCCTCCGGGCACCTGGAGAACTTCACCGACCCGCTGGTTGACTGCAAAAGCTGCAAGCAGCGCTTTCGCGCGGACAAGATCGAGGGCGATCGATGCCCGGAGTGCGGCGGCGAGCTGACTGCCGCGCGCCGGTTCAACCTGATGTTCAAAACCTTCATGGGTCCGGTCGAGGACACCGCCGCGATCGTCTATCTGCGCCCCGAAACCGCGCAGGGAATATTCGCCAACTTCGAGAACATTGTCGACACCCAGCGCGTGAAGCTGCCCTTCGGCGTCGCCCAGGTGGGCAAATCCTTCCGCAACGAAATCACCACTGAGAACTTCATCTTCCGGACCCGCGAGTTCGAGCAGATGGAGATGGAATTCTTCATCCGGCCGGACCGCGCCGAAGAGGAGAAGTGGTACCGCTACTGGGTGGACTTCCGCTTCAACTGGCACGTCAAGTACGGCATCCGTCCCGATCACCTGCGCCGCCGCGAGCACGGCAGCGAGGAACTGTCGCACTATTCGAGCGGCACCACCGACATCGAGTACCTCTATCCGTTCGGATGGGGCGAACTCGAGGGTGTCGCCAAGCGCGGAAGCTTCGACCTCGATCAGCACGCCCGCGAGAGCGGCAGGGAGCTGACGTACTTCGATGAGGAAGCGAAGGCCCGCTACCGGCCGTGGGTGATCGAACCGGCGCTCGGCGTTGACCGCGCGATGCTCGCGTTCATGCTCGATGCCTACGATGAGGACGTGGTCGAAAACGAGGAGCGGATCGTGATGCGATTCGATCCGCGTCTGGCGCCGATCAAGGTTGCGGTCTATCCGCTGTTGCGCAAGGGGGGCCAGCCCGAAAAGGCGCAGGCGGTCCGCGCGATGCTGGCGAAGCATTTCACCACCGCCTACGACCAGGCGGGTTCGATCGGCCGCCGCTACCGGCGGCAGGACGAGATCGGCACTCCGTTCGGCGTCACGATCGACCATCAGACGATGGAAGACGACACCGTAACGCTGCGCGATCGCGATACGACCACGCAGGAACGCTATCCGATCGCGGCGCTAGTCGAAGTGCTGACCAGGAAGATCGGCTGGGGCGATTGAAGGCTCCGGCCGGCGGACTGAATTCGTAATACTTTGACTCCGCACAATGCGGAAACTGGAGACAAGGACTCGAAATGGCGCGTGTTCATCCTGAAATCTACTTTTTCGGCGCGGGCGTGGCCGAAGGCCGCGCCTCGATGCGCGAGATTCTGGGCGGCAAGGGCGCAAACCTCGCCGAAATGGCCTCCCTGAAGCTCCCCGTCCCTCCCGGCTTCACCATCTCCACCCGGGTCTGCAACTACTACTACGAACACAATTTCAAGTATCCGAA
>Ga0070741_10003677_pt1 | contig 37289 bp, 31 predicted proteins | sample Coa_R1_4_FD_66440 | JGI IMG/M metagenome (GOLD analysis project Ga0070741, IMG submission 66440) | Surface soil microbial communities from Centralia Pennsylvania, which are recovering from an underground coalmine fire - Coalmine... | ecosystem: Environmental > Terrestrial > Soil > Unclassified ... | reverse complement strand
TCGGAGATGGTCAGCGCAGAAAAACGACCTTACCGCCCTGCGCCGGATCATCCTTGGCGAAAAATGCGCTATGGTCGAGCCTATAAACGATTATCTGGCCCAAAAATCTGAACCACACCCGACCCGCCCAAAACCAAACTTTGCAAAGTGGCGTCACAGGTGTCACAGTGCGGCTACGTCCTTTGATTGCTTTAGATAGGGCTGTGACACCCACGTGTCACACTTCGAATTCGTGGACATTTGCTGTCACAGCGGCACGTTCTAATCCGTTCAAGAGCGGCAAAATCGTTCAAGACTTTCGCCCGTCAGGTTCCTAGAATTCTCGAGCCTGCAATTTTGTTGTTCAAGTGGAGAGTAACTACATCATGCGAATTCTAATTAAATCGTTGTTGTTATTGATGCTTATCTCGTTATGCGTTGCCTCGATTTCACGTCCGATCTTTGCCAACCGCAAAGTTCGTCAGGTGGCAAAGAAATATTATTGTCCGCCCTGCGCATCACCTTGTGACGACCAAGTCTTTGATAAACCAGGCATTTGCCCGGTGTGCGGAATGACTTTGGTCGATAAAGAAGGTCTGGACAGGATCATCGCCGAAAATAAAGCGGCCGAAAAGAGTATCCCCACGGTAGCGATCTTGATATTCAATTCAGTCCAGATCATCGATTACTCTGGTCCGTACGAAGTATTCGGCGAAGCCGGGTTTAAGGTCTTTACCGTCGCTGAAAAAGCCGATCCGATTACGACCGTCTTTGGTCAAAAGGTCACGCCGACCTACTCGTTTGAAACCAGCCCGAAGCCTGACATTCTGCTTATTCCCGGCGGCGGAGTTCGTGGTTCACAGGATGATCCGATGGTTATCAAATGGATCCAGGATACTGCCAAAGACGCTAAGTATGTAATGTCGGTCTGCAACGGAGCGTTCATTCTGGCTCAGACGGGTCTGCTGGACGGACTGAGTGCTACAACCACAGATCACAACATTCCGAGACTGGCTCAAGCATTTCCGAAAGTCAAAGTCGTTGACGATCAGCGCTATACAGACAATGGAAAGATCCTGACTACGGCCGGATTGTCATCGGGAATCGACGGCGCATTGCACCTGGTTGCAAAGATTCGTGGAACTGGTCAGGCAGAGGCAACGGCGCTTGGAATGGAGTATCGCTGGGAACCGAACTCGACCTTTGCAAGAGCCGCTCTGGCGGACAAGTTAATGCCTCAAATATTCGGAACAGATTTAAAAGGCAGTCTGGAGTCGACCGAAGGTGATCTCAACCAATGGGAGATTCGATTTACGGTGACCGAACCGGCGTCCGCCGCAGAGATAATGGACCGAATAACCAAACGAGTTACCAGCGATCCCTACGGCAGTGGCAAAGTTAAATGGATGCCAGAGAATTCGTCGCAGGCGAGTGGCTCACTGAATACAGAAAAGTCCTGGCAATTCACCGACGAACGCGGACGATCCTGGGCCGCGACCACGAAACTTAAGTCTGGCAGCAATAGAACGAACACGTTGACCATCAAGGTCGCTCGCGAGCAAAAGACAGCAGCAGAAACAAAATAGGGTGAGCAATCAGCTATCGAATTGATCGATTCCCGGGTTGTATCGCACGTCTTTTATTTCTTAGAGGTAAAGCACATGAAACGCTGCTGGCATGTCGCATTAGTATTATTCGCGATCTTAATTTTTCGACCACTCGGAACCGCTACGGAATCGGCATCGGGCTTTCACGCGCGCAATACCGAGGCAACTGTAAAAATGACATATCTGGGGAATGCGGGCTGGGAGATTACAGATGGCAAGACAACCATTCTGCTGGACCCCTATCTGTCTCGTATCAGGTACAGCAAACGAGAGGCAGATATCGCGGGCGACAATCGACCAACATACTTTGATTCCAATGATCGCCCAGAGCCCGATACTGCCGTGATTGATGCTCATATCAAACGCGCCGATTACGTTCTGCTTTCGCACGGGCACTTCGACCATATGATGGATGTGCCATATATCCTAAAGAAGACCGGGGCTAACCTGATTGCCACGGAGGCCAATCTCAATGTTGCTTATGCTTATGGCGTTAACAGGCAGCAGCTCATTCCGGCGCAAGGAGGCGACGACTACGATTTCGGGGCGTTTTCCGTCAAAGTAATTCCCAGCCTGCACGGCGCACTGATTCAAAAGCGTTATGTCGACTCGGACATCAACCCCGATAACATAAAAACACCGCTGCGATTGATCGACTACCATGAAGGAGGAACATTGGCTTTTCTGATCCGATTTCACGGCCATCAAATACTTTCATTTGGCTCAATGAATTACATTGAGAACGAATTAAAGGGTTTGAAACCTGATGTTGTATTGGTCGGAGCAAAGCCCGAACGCAATGAGATATACGATTATATGGGTCGATTGATGCGAGTATTGTCGTATCCGCCGCTGGTAATGCCGAACCACTGGGACGATTTTTTTCTTCCTTACTGGGCGCCGCAGGATAGGGCTCTGAAGCAGTTAGACTCGTTCATAGCCGAAGTCAAGAAAGCCTCGCCAACAACAAAAGTAATCGTTGGCAAACACTTTCAACCGATTATCCTGCCCGACGCGCCAGTTAGAAAAGTACGCCCAACGGTAAACAGGCAGTGATCTGGTATATCAACGATCTCGGTATTCCAATCGAAGCGACTCAGAGGCGTATCAATGGGATTATATATTAAACCCAAACTGAGGTTCGGCCAATCAGACTCCGGCGGCTATGCCGCCGATTGTCCAATAACCAATTGCCTGAATTAGCTCGATTTGGGTCATGACCAAGGTCGAAGGAAACGACTTTGGATGAAGGTTGCTCTGAAAGCGCCCGGCGTCATCCCAGTTACTCTCTTGAATATTCGTGTCAGATGGCTCTGATCCGCAAAACCACTGGACAATGCAACCGTGGCCAGATCGGCATCAGGTTTCAGCATCTCTCTGGAAGCGTATTCTACCCTTAGGTTCTGAACATATTCGGCAATTGTTTGATTGTTGAATTTGCGGAACATCTTTGAAAGATAGAACGGATGAACGCCGACTTCTTCTGCAATCCGAGACGCCGAAATATTATCCCTGAATTCGGCATGCAATATGTCGTTGACTTTAGAGAGCCAGATAGGGACCTGCTTATCCGTTGTTGATGATCCACGAAACAGGACGGACAGCATCTCCAGGACTAATCCTTCAATCGCAAGCGACGAGCATAAATCCTGATCCCGGAATTCTCGATAAAGCCTTGCCGCCAGCCAGGCCAGTTCTCCCCGATGGGGATTCGGTGACAGGTCCCTGATTCGACCATATTGGTTTGCGCGTTCCATCCAGGATTGTTTTAGCTCGACATTAAACAGGCGGACACCAGCGTTTCCGATCTGATCCGAATGTACCAGCCACGGTTGGCGATAAACTACCCCAAGTTGTTTATAATCGATCAGCTTGTTGCCTTGACGTTCTGTATACGAGCCATCCAGCAGGACGGAAAAGAAGGCCAGTTCGTGTGAATGCTCGCAGTTTTTCTTTGCACAGGTATGTTGAACCTCCGCCAGAAACAGATCGCAGCAGCGACGACTGCCAACAACCTTTCCGATGTATTGACCTTCACCTAAATAGGTCTTATTCACCTGTTCGCTGCTGTTCGGTCCTGCCATAACCTGTAAACCCCACCTTTAACAAAACCTGGTTTGAGACCTGGATATTTCGAGTATTTAGTGGCTTTGGCACGTAAACCGTTTCCGGTGATCTGCCAGCCGTGCAATTTGCTCAACTGATAAATGCGGCAACTAATTGAATGATAAGGTATTTCTGGTTATTTGCAAGCAAAAGGCGATATTCCCTATCTATTGGAAATACCCCCTTTTGCCGATACGTTCGATAGACAATGCCTGTCCGGGCCGTTAAAATAACGAACGCGAGTCTGTTTCTTTTCATCGAATATATGCGCGAGAAGGTTTCACCAGGGTTTCCAACCTTCTTCTAACAGTTTTTAAGGAGGTAGCAGTAATGTCATCTGCGCCTAGGCGTGAACCCAATTTCATTCAACGTTTTTTCCGACGTCAAACTTTTCTGGCTCTTCTGGTTTTGACCATAGTTGCCGGCGGACTGACCGGTCTGGTTGTAGCCAAACAAATCGATCTGACCGACGAGGCTCAACAGGTAACTCATCTTCAGGATTATCGACCGGACGTTGTATCTCGCGTTTATGCCGAAGACGGCAAAACCGTAATCGGCGAATTCTCCCTTGAGCGACGAATTCCCCTTCAGTCGGATGAAATCCCGCTGAAGATGAAACAGGCGTTTCTGGCAATCGAAGATGCCCGTTTTTACCAGCACGTGGGACTGGATCCGGTACGCGTGGTTGGCGCCCTTTTTCACGATGTTATCCGGAGCAAAAAAGAAGGCGGGTCGACCATCACCCAGCAGCTTGCCCGAAACCTGTTCCTTTCGCCAGAACAGACTTGGACGCGAAAAATTCGCGAGGCTCTGATCTCGCTCGAGATTGAACGGTACTACACAAAAGAACAGATTTTAACGATGTATTGCAACCAGATCTTCCTGGGAGGCGGCGCATATGGCGTAGAGGCAGCTTCTCAGTACTATTTCGGCAAGCACGTTAAGGATCTCGATGTGTCACAAATGGCGGTGCTGGCCTCGTTGCCAAAATCGCCAACTCACTTTAATCCGTTAACGCATCCAAAAGAAGCCACACAGCGCCGCAATCTGGTGATTGACTCGATGGTTGATCAGGGCTTTATTTCATCAGCAGAAGCGGATGCGGCAAAGGCCAAACCGCTCGAGCTAAGCAGCGGACCGAAGGTAACGAATAACGATCTGCCATACGCCTATTTTACGGAAGAGATCAGAAAAGAGCTGGAACACGGTCCAATCGGCGCCAAATACAATATTCACCAGGATGGTCTGAATATCTACACTACGCTTGATGCAGAGTGGCAAAAGATAGCTGAGAAATCTGTCCGCTTTGGACTGCATGATTATGACCATCGTCATCGTCGCTGGCGCGGTAACCTTTACAACGTCATTGATTCAGACGGTGTAAAGGATCTGAATAGCTATCAGCATGCGGACTGGGTAGACAAACCGGAAGTCGGCGATTACATGACCGGTTTGATTACTGGCGTGAGCCCCAAAGGCGCAGACGTGCGAATGGGCGAGTACAAAGCACTGGTTACGGACAAGGACACAGCGTGGACGCAAAAGACTCCGATTTCCCTTTTCAAACGCGGCGATCTGGGGGTTTTCCAGATCAAAGCTGTGAATGAGAAAGACAAGACCGTCAACGTGGCTCTGGATCAAATTCCGGCAGTCCAGGGTGCATTGATCGCTATCGACGTTAAGACCGGCGAAGTCAGAGCAATGGTTGGTGGCTACGACTTCAACACCAACAAGTTCAATAATGCCACGCAGGCAAATCGGCAAACCGGATCGGCATTCAAGCCGTTCATCTATACAACGGCGATTGAAAATGGCTTTACGCCGGATGACATCATAGACGATGCGCCGTTCCAACGCGGCGACTGGGCGCCACACAATTACGACAACTCATTCAAAGGTCCGATTCCGCTTCGCCTTGCTTTGGCCGAATCGCGAAACATTCCGGCTGTGAAGTTACTTGACGCAGTCGGCATTCAGAAAGCGGTGAAGATGGTTCAGCGGTTCGGTCTTCCGAATCCGATGGCCCCGTATCTGCCGTCAGCGCTTGGCGCAACGGAAGAGCCGTTGATCTCGATGGTTTCTGCTTATTCGACGTTTCCGAACCGCGGAATTCGAATGGAGCCGCACTACATCAAAAAGATTACGGACCGGTACGGTCAAGTAATCTTTGAGGCAAAGCCCGAAGGTACGAAAGTGATCAGTCCATACGTTGCCGGCCAGATGGTCAGCCTGATGCAGGGCGTTGTGCAATTCGGAACTGCGGGCTCGCTCAAGAGCCGATACAGGGGACTGGCGAAATGGCCGATTGCCGGCAAGACCGGCACGGTGAACGATTTCACCGATGCATGGTTTGTTGGTTACACTCCGCAACTGGCGGTGGGGACCTGGATCGGGTATTCGGGTGAGAAACGATCGCTCGGGCACGGCGAGACAGGGGCAACCGGAGCTCTGCCAATGTGGGGCAGGTTCGTGGAGCCTATCCTGAAAGACAAGACACCCGTCGATTTCCCGAAGATCGGCGAGCTTGACGAGGAAACAAAGGTCGCGCAGGCAAAAGCCAGGAAGGAAAATGCTGATCGCCTGGCTAAAGAGAATGGCGACAAGACCCCTGAGGAGCTGAAAGAAGACGCCAAGAAAGCAATGGACGATGCCACAAAGAATAAGGGCACCGATACCGAAGCCCCAAAAGACGATAAAAAGACCAAGAACGACGATACGACAACCGATACGCCAACTCCGATAAAGACTCCGGACAGTAAGGCCGACGGCGGAACCAAGACAGACTCAACACCGGCGAACGGCCGTTCCAGAAGCGGGACGGATCAACCGACAAAACCGACCCCGCCAAAAACCGATGACAAATCCAAAGATGCTAAGAAGCCAGGGCTTTTGAAACGAATCTTTGGCGGCGGAAAGAAACCGGATAAACCCGGTAATTAATAGCAAATCAGATATGGCGGGACCTGCAGGGTTCCGCCTCAATCTTCTTTCGCCTCGATGAAACCAAAAACTGTCGAGCCGACTGCGGCGCAAAAGAGGACCTTTAATGTACTGGTCCGTCAGGCGAGCGAATGTCGCTTGTGTCCGCGTATGTGTGGTAGAAGCGCTGTTCTCAGTGATAAGAACGGAGTGCTGAATGCCAAAGTCTTTTTTATTGGCGAAGCGCCCGGGCAAAAAGGCGCTGATCGCACGAGGACTCCATTTAGTGGTGACATATCGGGACGCAACTTCGATGCTCTGATTGAGTCAATCGGACTGACTCGAAAAGATATTTTCATCAGCAGCGCGGCAATGTGCAATCCGCGAACAGAGGATGGCCGCAAAAACGATAAGCCTACAACGGCCGAAGTCCGCAACTGCAATTCTTACCTTAAGAGTTTGATTGATTTGATTGATCCGCCCGTGGTTGCCACACTGGGTAGCGTCGCTCTTTCCGCGCTACACCTGATTGAACCGCACATGTTGAAATTGAGCGATGCGGCCGGCAAAGCACACAAATGGAACAATAGAGTACTTGTTCCGCTCTATCATCCGTCGCAGCGAGTATTGAATAAAGCGCGTCCGATGCCCGATCAACTGCGCGATTACCAGATGATAAAGAAAGCTCTCGGTTAATCGGCCTTAGCGTTCGAACTGACTGATCTGAAAATAACTAACTGTCGCGGTCACATCAGTCTGTGCGGTCACAAAAAGACCTCCGGATCCGGCCCATCCTTCGATTGAACCAAGTACGGTGTAGTTTGCTCCGCTATCGGCGTTCTGGCGAATGAAATCGCATGACAGCGAAAGAGTTCTGCTTTCGTAACGAGAGTTTATACCTGACACGACCCCGCTCAGTCGGAAAAGGCTAAATCTCTGACTGCATAGTTCGTTCGATCCGTCCATTACGTGTAAATTCGCAATCGCTTCGTTATTAGCATAGCCGATCAGAATTATTTCGGAGAGAAAATAAGAGATCGGATCGAAACTGGCAGTGACATGAATACGATGCATACCCGGTTGCACGTTAAAATCCTGACTAATGAATGCAATCTGCTGAATGCTGCGATTCGACTCGTCTTGATCGTGAAGAGCCAATATCCCCGTCACGGGATTTGCGCTGTTTCCGGGTCTCCCGCCGTTAACGAGATCAACGACGCCTATGAGCCCATCGGTGGTATAAGGTGGACGCAAGGTCCGCTCTGCCACAACAGGACCAGGAGACGCTGCGGTCTGCAATTCATCACCTCCACTGACGATTGTTTCCAGAAGACGTGAAGAAGGATTTGGCCTGTGTACGACTGTTGAGACTTGCTGGCGAACGACAGAAGGATCAATCCCGGCAGTTTTCGTCAGAGTGGCCAACTGCCCATTATATTTTGCCCCGAGTTGCTGGATCTGTTGCTGCCGTTTAGCCAAATCGGTAATTCGGTTTATGGCGTGCACTTCGTTAATAAACTCGGTTTGATTAAAGGCTATCTTCGTTTGTGTCTGAGTCAGTGATGGCTGATATTTGTCGAAAATTGCTTTTAAGCCCGCCACCTGCTGATTCCACTGGACGCTGCTTTGAGCTCGGAATTTGGTGATGAGCTGGCTCGACGCCTGCATTCGATTGGCGACTGCCGGTGGCAGCTTCACAGACTTGGCATCTCGTCCGGTCTGCGCAAATCCGGCAACGCCAAATGGCGAGGCCATTACAGAAAGGGCCAAAGTGCATAATATAAAAATGATCGTTTGTCGCTTGTGTTTCAGCATTCGAATTACCTCTTACAACCCTTATTCATGCGGAGTAGTAACAGATGATGGCCCGTAAAACGATGCGTGAAAATCAGGCAAGTCACTGAATGGCGAATTCGCCTGCGCGATAGGCACAGTAACGTGAACCGGCGGAGCGCTGGCCGACAAAGATTGTTGTTCGTCCCATCGGAGGGGGCCCATCTCTACTCGAAGAAACCGCCACTGATTTGGGTTGTAATGAATGGTGTTGTCCGTCCCGTTGAATGGAACACTGACGGTGTCATTGTCCTGAGTAAAGCGGAAGACATACCAACACGCCACGGGAGGATTGCCGTAGTAGCTACACCCAAACGACTCGAAATTAACAGTGTACGTTTGAGTTATGTCCAGCTTTCTCCGGAACACAACGTTAGCCGGAAATGCGAGGCCGGTCCCGCTCGACGGTCCACCGGGACCCGCGTATTTATGACCATTGGTGGGGTCGATTACCGTGATGTAACCGTACACGCCGGAAGGTTCAGGCTTTGAATTGTCAGGAACGTTTGAAGCCTTAGCGGCGGGATTGACTTTATCGGGTGGCTTGCGCTGCTGCGCGACAGCTACCACGGATAATAACCCGAACAAAATAACAATTACTGGTTTCATTCTTCCTCACTTTCTCGCTGGGCGAGTTTCTGCCCTTGAGCCACTGAAATCAATTCTCAATGGTGGTCCTGGCGTTCCAACGGGCGTTACAGTCGGCAGGACCGGCACTGGATGTACTCCTTGAAAATCGACTCGCAACGGCGGACCTGCCGTGCCAACCGCCGTTACGGTTGGTCGAGGTGGCACAGCCCTGTTACCGACGAAATCGATTCGCAGAGGCTGGGATCCGCCTTGGGAAGGCGATCTATTCTGGCCGGCAAAAGTTGCACCCAGATAAATTAAAACCGCGCCTGCTAACAAAAGTATTATCGCGACCGAACTGTGCCGTTTTGACAATTGCTCGAGCATAAATTCCACCGTGTGACCACCGTCAGGAAAGTCGGTTATTGGAACAAGGGGGTTTCTTTTGACAGGCTGACGTAAGTAAAAGGCCGGACAGCTCGCGTTGTCACTACACAGGTATGTAGGTATTTTTGGAAGCGGGCAGGGAATTCTTTAGCTGGTTAGATTTGCAATAACACAACCTGTAGTTCTTTGGGTCCGTGAACGCCGATTGTGAGCGTTAGCTCGATATCTGCTGTTCGACTCGGGCCTGTAATGAGGGTGATGGCTTGATTGACGTGGCCATCTCTATTTAATCCTTCAAGAGCAGTCGGCAAGTCAGGTAACAATTGATCTGAACGCAGGATCGCAAGATGAATGACGGGCAACAGCGAAGCAAGCCGGTTGTATTCATTGTCTCCGCCAATTACCAGCGTGCCGGTATCCGCAATTCCATAGGTGACACCTGTGATTCCGATCTCGGTCTGCAGCAGAGATTCACGGATGTTTCTTTTCCTGACAGATAATTCGTTTTCGTCTCGACAACCATCGAAATCTACGATTAATGGTCTTATTGAAATCGAACTTAATGCACTGCTCAAACCTGTCTGATTTACAACCGGAGAATTGCTCAATGCGACGCGAGAAATACCGCGTTTGCGTATCAGATCAACGACATAACCTTTCGCCTCGTCATTCGATCTTGCGACAAAGCATCCCGCGCCAAGTCGAGTAACCTCATCGACGAATCGGGTTGACAAATCGGCAGCAAATTGTCGAGGAGCGGATGGAACTTTGTACGGTCGCCCCGGGTCGATAACGTGAGACGGCGTCTGCAACGCTTTTTTAATCGTGGCGAAGATAGTCGCTTTGCTCTGGCCAGATTTCACAACAGTCATTCCTTACCGGAGTTTTCTTGTTCTCTTTTCCATCTTTCGCGAAATGATTGAGGCGCTAGAGTTGGAAAGTCGCGGTTCTTGGTCCAGTTTGAAAGGGGGGCGATTGGGACATCTGCGATCTTTCCATTCTTCGCGATTGTAAGTTGCAGTATTCGACCAAGTTTTGCTGCAAGGTTGTAGGCCCCCGGTCTTGCCATAATAAAAGCGAAAGCTTTCTTCGACAGTTGTTCTGCCAATCGCGGCCGTTTACCATTCAGACTCCCACTTTCGCCGCCGATCTTCGATCTAAGATCGAGAAGAAGCTCCGGGATATTGATCTTTACCGGGCAGACGTCTTTGCAAGCGCCGCACAAACTGGACGCATAAGGCAACTGTTTTCCGCGATCCATTCCGATGAATTGCGGAGTCAACAGCGCGCCAATCGGACCCGAATAAACCCATCCGTACGCGTGACCACCGACCCTTTGATACACCGGGCAAGCGTTCAAACACGCTCCGCAACGAATGCAAAAGAGCGACGAGCGTTGAATCGGATCGGCCAGAATCTTTGTCCGTCCGTTGTCCAGCATCACCAGATGATATTCATCAGGTCCTTCGGCTTCTGCGGTCCGTTTCGTTCCGGTCAGAAATGAAGTGTAAGAAGAAAGTTTCTGTCCGGTGGCGCTTCTTGGCAACAGAGAAAGGAATAAAGCCAGGTCGGTAAACTTCGGAATGACTTTTTCGATGCCCATAACGGCGATGTGAATTCGCGGCAGCGAAGTTGACATTCTCGCGTTGCCTTCGTTTTCCACAATGCAGATCGTGCCAGTCTCTGCCACACCAAAGTTGACACCGGAAACACCAACGCCGGCGGTGGCAAACCGTTCCCGCAAGCGCTCACGTGCGACTGCGGTTAGTTTTGGAATATCGTCTGTATATTCGATTCCAAGGACATCAGTGAAAAGCCTGGCAACATCCGCTCGGGATTTGTGAATTGCTGGAGCAATAATGTGCGAAGGAGTCTCATGCGCAAGCTGGATGATCCATTCGCCAAGGTCGGTTTCAACTGGCGTTATTCCCGCCGCTTCCAAGGCGTGATTGAGATTGATCTCTTCGGTGGCCATGGACTTTGATTTGACGACCAGCTTTTCGCCTTTTGATTGGATTAGGTCAACAACAATTCGGCACGCTTCCGCCGAATCGATTGCCCAGTGAACAACGCCGCCCGCCTTTTCAACGTTGGTGGTGAACTCCTCAAGGTAGCGATCCAGATGCTCTATCGTTTCGCGTTTGATTGCATTTGAGCGCTGACGACGGTCTTCCCAATCGTCGAGCTCGGTGATCGCATACCGGCGATTGTCGACAAATTTGTGTGTGGCGTGTCTGAGCGCAGCCTGAAGCGGTCGATTCAGCAGTGCGCCTCGAGCATTTTCATCGAATGTTTCAGTCGTTATTCTCATTAACAGAAATTTCACCACAGAGGCACAGGGACACAGAGCAAGAATCGAAAAATCTCCCTGTCTCTGTGCCTCTGTGGTGAAATCATTTTCTTAATCTATTATTAGGATTTTGGGCTAATAACTCTGCCAGATGCATCGTTCGGATTTTTATTCCCTGTCGAGACAATCCGCCAGCTATCTGCATCAGGCAACTGCAATCGTCCGCAACAACTATTTCGGCGCCGGTCTGCTCGATACCTTTGATCTTGTCATTGAGCATCGCACCTGAAATCTCAGGATATTTGACTGAGAACGTGCCGCCAAACCCACAACAGGTGTCGCAATTTTCCGCTTCGACCAGTTCCACACCCTCAACCGAATTGATCAATCGGCGAGGCTCGTTACGCTGTCGCAATTCACGCAGTAGATGACACGCGTCGTGATAAGTGACTTTACCGTTGTATAATGCTCCGGTGGTTTCAATGCCAAGAACTTTGGTCAGGAATTCTGCAAGCTCGAAAGTTTTTGCGCCGACCGATTTGGCGCGCTCATGCCATTCAGGCTCATCGGTAAACAGTTCGGGGTAGAAGTTCCGCACCATTGCTGTGCACGAACCCGAAGGTGCAACGATGTATTCGGCGGGTTCGAAAATTTCGATGAAACGCTTTGCCAAAACGCGCGCTTCTTCGCGATAACCGGTATTGAATGCAGGTTGTCCGCAACATGTTTGGCGATTATCGAATGTCACTTCGCAGCTAGCGCGTTTAAGAACCTGAACGGTAGCTTCACCAACGTTAGGAAAGAACTGATCAACCAGACAGGTCACGAATAGCGAAACAGTCTTTGTGCCGTGGTCTGATTGATTTGTCGTGCTGTCGGGCATGATGCAATCTAAGTAGCTTCTCTATCTTTGTCTCGGTAATTGCAGCGTATAGAGTGCAACAATATCGAGCTATTTGTCAAAAATCGTAAGATTTCTCGTCACCAAAAGCGCGTGAAAATATGCTATATTTGATCTGCCCGTCCGGTTGCCCATCCTTTTGCTTAGAACCCTGAAAAAATCGCTTGTGCTTTAGAGGTCCAACCGTGAGCAATAAATCTACCCGCGTAAGAATTCTTTTCGTTGTGTTTGTCGTCTATCTCGTGATTGGCGGAGGGTATGCTTTGTACAGCGCGATTACAGAGACTGGTCTGTTCGGATTGCTGGTGGATGTGCAGTTCCGTTTGTTTCAGAAAGCCGAGATGGAATTGACATTCGCGCTGACCGTACTGATCGCTCTCACGCCTGCGATACCTTTAGGCACTTACCTGAGGAAAAAGGGTTATCGGTTAGGCGCGAAGACTGTAAGAGTAGTCAGCCCCGACGGTCGCAGCGCATTGGTCTATACGCCTGTCGATGAAAGGCCGCCCAAGTTGATGTGGCTTTTGCTGATCGGTATTGCGCCGTTCCTGATATCGGTTGTGATTTACGGTTATGTGACCGTGGTCGACGCCAATAACACAAAGCGTCCGATCTACCAGATGGACTTGAATCGCAGTGCGGAGTTGCCAGCCTCTAACGCAAAATTTGTCGAATTGTCCGGCATGTGCCAGCAGGATTTGAAATATGTTGTCGAAGATCAATCCGGACTGACAAGGCGTTATGCATACACGCCGCTGACTCCATCGGGTTGGACTCCGAATACACCAGTAAAATACTTCTTATATTTCGAAACCGACGGCGATACTGAAACCATACCTGGCAGCTTTAATCCGGATACGGGGCGATATGATGTGCCGCCGTCAAAGGGCGCTTACCGGACGACCTTCGACGGCCAATTAACGCCGAACGCATTGCCGACGTATGTCAAGAACGCTTACGAGAGAAAGGGAATCACCGTAGCCGATACCTCATACACCCTGACGTTAATGGGGCGTTTCGACAATAATCGAGTAGCTTCAGAATACTCTTCGCAGATGTATTATCTGATTCCGGTTTTTGGTGGAGTTGTTTCTGCAATAGTTCTATTCACAATGGTGTTGCTGTACATAAACCGAAGAAAACGCTGGATGCAGTTGATGAATAGAAAAAGTTGACACTCAAAATCCGAGAACGTATGATAATCGGGTTACGGAGTATGGGGCTATAGCTCAGCTGGGAGAGCGCTTGAATGGCATTCAAGAGGTCAGCGGTTCGATCCCGCTTAGCTCCACCAAACAATTTTTGATTTACGGGTAGTCAATCGACTGCCCGTTTTGCTTTGTATCAAGTCGAGAACGCTGCCAGAGAATGCCTATGATAAAGGAATTGGCGATTAGGAACTTCCGAGGCTTTGGGAGTCTAACAATCCAGCCGCTGAGCAGGATAAATCTGATTGCTGGCAAGAATAACGTTGGTAAAACAGCATTGCTTCAGGCAATTCTGTTGTTGCAGGACCCGCTTCGACTACTACGCAACTTTGAGAAATCCGAATTATTGCCTAGATTGCCGACTGTCGGGGATATGAAGACTCGATGGGGATGGTTGTTCTACGAGACGCGCCAAGATATCGATGTTTGGCTAAGGAGCGAAGACAAGCTGGGGGCGGCACGAACTCTCCGGTTAGAATGGGAGCTAACGACCAATTCTCATGAGTCGGATAGGTTATTCATAAAGGTACAGGATTCTATTGGTGAATTTGACGCCGAAATTGCCAGTCAACAAATCAAAACGAACAACATAACTGTACCTCTAATAGGAGAAATACCTAGTCGCTGGGTCAGGTCCCCTCAACAGAATGCTACCGCCTTTAATGACTTAGTCACCAATAAAAGGGAGGATGAGTTATTGTCTGCGTTACAGCGGCTCGAACCCCGTTTAAGACAGCTACGGCTTCTCATCCCAAACGGGCAACCGACCATTTGCGGGGATATTGGCATCGGTCCTTTTATGCCGCTAGAACTTATGGGAGAAGGGATTCAGCGAATTCTATCCATTGTGTTCGAAATTGCGCGAGCGCGTCAAGGTATCGTGCTTATTGACGAAATAGAAAACGGCCTACACCATTCTGTCATCACAGACGTATGGAGCGTTGTTGGCGAAGCAGCAAAACGCGCAGATGTCCAAGTGTTTGCCACGACCCACAGTTGGGAATGCATTCAGTCTGCTTACCAAGCATTTGAACAAAACCGCCCAGATGATTTTCGTTTGCATCGCTTAGAACGGATCAAAAACAATATCGAGGCCGTAACTTATGATCACGATTCATTGACTGGCGCAATGCAATTTGATTTTGAGGTGCGCTAATGCAAAAACCGCGAGAGATTAGCGCTCCAGTCCAAGTAATCGTTGAAGGGCTGGATACGGAAAAATTCATTGAAGTTTTTCTGAGGGATCTAAAGCTAGATAATATCCAATTGCAAAATTATGGCGGTAACCACGAGATGCGAATTTTCCTCGCCGCCTTACGTAATGCTCCTGAGTTTAAAGAAAGAGTTCAATCGCTCGGAATCATACGTGATGCTGAAGCAGATGCAACGGCAGCTTTTCAGAGCGTGTGCGATGTTTTAGAGCATGTGAATTTAGATCGACCAGTCAGACCTGAGCAGTTTGTCGGAAATCAACCGAGGGTTGGGATATTTCTATTTCCGGATGGGTCAAGGGCGGGTATGTTGGAAACATTGTGCTTGGAAGCCATCGGTAATGATCCTGTGATTGAATGTGTGATCGAATATTTTGATTGCGTTAAGCGAAAAGTTGGCGCCCTTCCAAATAACCTTGAGAAAGCACGACTTCGAACATTTCTGGCCTCAAGGCCAAGACCACATCTACAATTAGCCCGCGCTATAGATGCCGGTTATATACCTTGTAATAGCTCTTGCTTTGACGGCATTAAGAATTTCCTCCGATCACTCTAAATTTGTTTTCAGGGTTTTTGCTTCGCTCGACCAGTCGTAGTTATCATGGGAAGGATTGGCATGCCGAAAGGTCCATTCAATATTACAAAGGCAGTAGACGCAATCCGCAAGGCTGTCCGACCGTTTCCCAAAGCGGCTCTGTTCGAGCTTGCTGAGGATGGCTTCGGCTCTCCGTTCGAGATTCTTGTTGCGTGTTTAATCTCCATCCGCACACGCGACGAAGTAACAATCCCAACCGCCAGGCGTCTGTTCGAAGTTGCTCGTACTCCCGCTGCAATCAGCAAACTGTCGCAAGATGAGATTGACGAATTAATCGGCGCGTGCGCTTTTCATCACGCAAAGGCAAAAGACATTCGCGAAATCGCTCGCCGTGTGGAAACCGAGCACGGAGGCAAGCTGCCGTGCGATGCTCAGGTAATGACCTCGTTTCCGGGCGTTGGGCCGAAATGCGCTAATCTAGCGCTTGGCATTGCTTGCGGGCAATCGCTTATCGGAGTCGATATCCACGTGCATCGTGTCACAAATCGATGGGGTTACGTTCAGGAGCCTACGCCGGAAAAAACCATGGCTACGCTGGAATCAAAGCTTCCGAAGCGTTACTGGATCGAGATCAACAAGCTGTTAGTGCCATTCGGCAAACACATATGCACTGGTGTCTTGCCAAAATGTTCGACGTGCCCCGTGCTGAGTATGTGTAAACAGATCGGAGTTGCCAAGCATCGTTGATCATCAGATGAGAGTTCGGTGAATTGCTTATCCTGTTGCGGACACGAAGAAACTCAGCGATACTTCCTTCTAATCTGAGCAATATTGTCAGTTGACAGCAACTCTTTCGTTTCCTTAAAACAAGGCGGCTTACTACAGTCTATATGCCGAAACTGATTATTTACTTTCTGCTCGCATCGATGGTGCTGACAGGGTGTTCCGGACAGCCGCGAAAGGCCTCTGCTGCTTCGTCGAAATCGAAAGATATTCTTCACAAGTTGATTCCTGATGAATTTGCCGAAGTGTCCAAACTGAATGGCATCGACCATAAGGAAGCCGTCTCGGCTCTTTTGGATGCTCAGGAAGCAGCTATCGGAATGAAAAAGATCAGCATCGCTTATTTGCTTGCCGTACTTGGTCAGGATTACGAAGACAATCGAAACGCGGTCGCAACAGCAATATCTGGCTGCGGCACTGAATCAAACAGCGACAATTGCGAGGTAATAACAAGCTATGGAACCGATCTGTTCAATCGCGGTGACAAGACATTGTTGAAGCCGCTACTAGAGGCGGGAATCGGTAGTGACGGGACCCTTGCTGAGACATTGGGCGATTTTTACTCTAATGTACTGTGGAAGGATCCTCAGACATTTTTGCAGTCCTTATCCGAATTTCCAAAGGAACAACAAGCAGAGCTCTCAATGTTGGCCGGCGCGGCTGATGGCTCAGGAATGGGCGACGATATGTCACGCGACGTTCGCCAGAACCTGAGCCAAATAGCGGGGCAGAAAAATAATGACCTCGCGCTTGTTGCAAAAACGTGCCTGGATGGTGTTAATAAGGGCGATAAACTTGCTAAATCAAACGCAACAACCGACAAATAACTTCACGAATATGGAGGCAACGGAAAACCATGTCATCGATTAAGAAAGTCGTATTCGCCGTATCATTTGTTTTATTACTGACGCTGACGGCCAGCGGCCAGATCGCAGCCTCTCTCGACCTTGAGACTGACACGGCCAAACGCAACCTAGCGATCGATGACCTTTTTCAGATCAAACGCGTAGCCGATCCGCAGATCAGCCCCGACGGTAAATGGGTGGCTTACACGGTCGGCAGCACGAACCTCAAAGACGAGAAATCCGAAAACCAGATATGGATGATTCCTACAGCGGGTGGCGAAGCTATTCCAATGACGATGAAGGGCAGTTCAGCATCCAGCCCGCGATGGAGTCCCGATGGCAAGTATCTTGCGTTTATCGCCGCCAGGAATGAAGGCAAGACGCAGGTTTGGCTGTTAAACCGATTGGGCGGTGAGGCTCAGCAACTAACCGAAGTGAAACAAGGCGTTTCTGGTTTCGAATGGTCGCCCGACAGCAGCAAGATTCTGCTGACGATTCAGGATCCGCGGCCGGAAGATATGGAGTCCCCGAATAAAGACGGCGGCGCTGCGCCTAAGTCAAAGACTCAACCACCGTGGGTGATCGACAGACTGCAGTTCAAACAGGATGTCATTGGCTATCTGGATCATCGCCGAAATCATTTCTTTGTCTTTGACATGGCGACAAAGAAAGTGACGCAGATTACTTCCGGAGACTTCGACGATTCACAGGCTGAGTGGTCGCCCGACAGCAAATCAATCGCATTTACCAGCAACCGTGGCGATAACGCCGACGCAACTTACAACACCGATATCTGGGTCGTCGATGTGAATAACACAGATCAAGGGAAGTCGCTTCGAAGGGTAACGACGAATCCCGGTCGTGATCGTTCGCCCGCGTGGAGTCCCGATGGCAAATGGATCGCGTACGTAACGACAACTGATGTTAAGGCTATCGATTATGCAGCCGTATATTTGGCGGTTATTCCTGCCGAGGGCGGAACTCCGCGGATATTGACGCAGAAGCTGGATCGTAACGCGAACGCTCCGAAATTTTCGACGGACGGCAAAACGGTCTATTTTCTCCTCGAAGAGAATGGCGAGCATCATCTGGCCCGCATCCCGGTTGCAGGCGGCGATGTGACCAGACCGATTGGCGGACCGGTGGCGGTAAGTGGTTACTCGCTCGCCAAAGACGGAACAATCGCGGCCCGCATCAGCGAAGCCACAGTTCCAGGCGAAATTTACGTGAGCGAAAATGGCGACCTGCGAAGACTGACTTCAACCAACGACGCATTTATGGCTCAGATTCAGCTCGGTGACGTTGAGAAAGTTAAGTTCAAAAGTAAAGATGGAACGGATGTCGAAGGTTTCATCTACAAACCGACTAATTTCGTTGCGGGCACTAAATATCCCACGCTACTGCGCATTCACGGCGGACCGGTTTCGCAGTTCGATCGCAGCTTCAACTTCGAATCTCAACTATTCGCCGCAAATGGTTACGTAGTCGTCAACGTCAACCCGCGTGGTTCATCTGGTTATGGGCAAGCATTTTCGGCTGCAATCTTTGCTGATTGGGGCAACAAAGATTACGAAGATGTTATGGCCGGGGTCGATTATGCGATTGCGAAAGGTTATGCCGATCCGAATCGACTTGGCGTAGGCGGATGGTCTTACGGCGGAATCCTCACTGATTATGTCATAACCAAGACGGATCGATTTAAGGGAGCAATCACCGGCGCAAGCGAAGTTCTGTACGTCGCCAATTACGGTCACGATCATTATCAGCGGCTGTGGGAGCAGGAGATGGGCTTACCCTGGGAAAATCGTCAGTTGTGGGAAAAGCTGTCGCCCTTCAATTATGTGCAGAAGATCGTAACGCCGACATTAATTATGGGAGGCGAAAAGGACTGGAACGTTCCGGTCAACAACGGGGAATTACTCTATCAATCGCTGAAGCGGCTCGGGCGAACTACGCAATTAATTGTGTATCCGGGCGAGTCCCACGGCATTGCGAAGCCTTCTTATCAGAAGGACCGGTTTGAGCGGTATCTGGCCTGGTACGCCAAATTCGTCAAAGGTGCTCAGGCAACTACGGCAGCGAAGTAGCTGCCACAAAATTGATCAGGTTATCGACTGGTACGCGGTTTCTTGTTATCTATGGCAGAAACCGCGACAGCCATTATTGCTGTGATCTTGACCGCCTTGTTGCTGAGCGACTGAGCCAGTAACACCGAACGTTCAAAGTCGGCATGCCCCAGCATCTCCAGCGTCTTACCGACATCGAACCGGTCAACATTAGAGGACATCCTTATTCCAACTTTTCCATTACTGCCAAGAACCCGTTCTATGTAGTTCTTCTCGATATCAAAGTCGCGCATACTATTGGCCGCCTGCACCGCTTCTGCTGCTACCTCAAATCCGCGCAATGTATCGAATGATGAAAATGTATTGGCGATCCCAAACAAAGCGTTCGTCCTCTCTCTTGAATCATGCGCAGATCGCGTTCGACGCAGCGATTCCTCCAGCAACTCTGTCGCTCGCGCCTGATCCTTTGCCTTCAATGCGGCTGAGGCTGTTTCCGTATACAAATAGGCGCTCTGATCAACCGCATCGACCAGAGACTCATACTTCTGAGCTTCATCAAATCGGTTTCTCTGGATGGCTCTTAATGCTGCTTCGTAATAAATCCACGATTTCGTTGCCGCGCGGGATTCAGGATCAGAGATCTTATCGGCAATGTTGAGCGCTCTGTCAGTGTCGCCTCCGCGATCTGCCATCACGGCTACTCTCTGGTAAGCGCTATCCCTTTTTACCGGGTCAGTAGCCTTATCTGCGCTGTTCAAAAGCTCAGTAACTTTATCCCCATTATTCGGAACATCAACGGGACCGTTTCGCTGCTGCGGCGCGGGAGGTTGACCTCTGCCAATGCTGTCAAATGTCTCCTGCGGTGTCACGGCCGTAAGCCTGGCGGTCAGAGAATCCCAGGTGTCCATGAGAGCAGGCTTGAATTGGGCGACTTTCGGGCGCAACTTTGTTACATCAAACATTGCTACCGCGATTCTGGACGGTGCATCGGGTGACGCGTTCACATTTAAATCTGCTGTCCTGCTCAGAATCGTGACAGCTGCGCTGAAAAACTGATTGATAAGTTGAGGGTCTATTGTGAAGTTCTTTGGAGCAGGGAACCCTGAGCTGCTGGTTGTACTGCCGTCGCCAACATAAACGCTGTTATCGCCGAATGGATATGCTGATAACAGCATCAGTTGCCCTGGCAGAGACGATTCATCACTGACAATTCTGTTCAGACAAAGGAGATAAAGTTTGTCGGCAGCGGCGCGGTTACTGTCGGACAACTGGGCTAGAAACATCGCGGCATTAGACGGTGTTCCCGTTGCAAATGCTCGCTCGGCCAATTCGAGAGCTCCCTTTGGATCGGTGGGATAAAGACTCATCGACGCGGCCAGGAGATCCTTCGCTGCAGGATCGATATTGCCAAAAAACCGAGTGGTCGCATCGTTATTCTTACCTTGCAGTGCGGCTTCCTGCTGTTCGCGATGCTTCTCTTCAACGTATTGGTCAGTAAACTTGCGGGCAAGCGCTGAATCACGCCAGCTGACTGCGTGAATGACGTTCATTCGCGCGTCTTCAGTGTTTCCGAATACGCCGGCTCGAGTCGTTGTCTGATCGGAAGGCTTGTTATCGCGATAGTACCTGGCGGCAATATCGAAAGCGCTCTCAAAATATTTTCGCGCTGTATCCTGATCGTAATCCCACAAGATGTCGGCCGCTTTTGTCTGTAGCTTTGATCCTGTTCTGCCATCGCTGATCGTTGATGCTTCATCGCCTGCCTGGCGCAGAAGCTCAAGCCCACGTTGACGGAGAAGAGATGCCTCCTCGGCCGCTTCGGCCTCTTTCGTCGCTTTATCTTTTTTGGACGCTTCAGGGTCTGTGGTCGTCTTGTCGCCTGATTTTGATTGCGGCTTCTGGCCTGAAGTTTGTTGAGCGAAAACAGAGAACGTCAGTAAAATAATCAAAAGAGATGCGATGAGATTCCTCAAGTGCGCCTCCTGTCGGATTCCGATTTAGCGCTATTAGACCACACTTTTAGTAAAAAAGTTCCACACCATTAGCGAGAATAATTGCTGTTTTCGGCGTCAGGCCATTCGTTGCGCGGCGTTCGATCCGATGTTAGACTGACGGTCCGTTCGCCCTTTCGGAAGGTTTTTCCAAAACATTTCATTCGAGGTACACAGGGATGTCAATAAAAGCCGACTGCTGGATTCGCCAGATGGCGCAGGAATACGACATGATCAATCCGTTCGCCGAGCGTTTGGTGCGCGAAATCGACAATCGCCGCATCATAAGCGCCGGTCTTTCCAGTTACGGCTATGACATTCGGCTTGCCGAAGATGGTTTTAAAGTTTTTTCACCGATCAGCGGAACAGAGATCGATCCAAAAAAATTCGACGAAAACAGTCTGGTCGTGCCGCCGTTGCGAACCGCCGAAGACGGCTCGAAATACTGGTTGTTGCCTCCTGCTTCGTATGCTCTGGGCATCACGGTCGAGCGATTCAAAATGCCGCGTAATGTAACAGGCATCGCAATGGGCAAGAGCACGTATGCAAGAGCCGGGCTGCTGGTGAACACGACTCCTCTCGAAGCGGGATGGGAAGGCCGGCTGGTTGTGGAAATCGCTAACTTAGCTAATCTGCCACTGCGGGTTTATCTGAACGAAGGGATTGGTCAGGTGATCTTCCTGCAATCTGATATGGATTGTGACACGTCGTATGCCGACCGCGCCGGAAAATACCAGAATCAAAGCGGGCTTACGTACGCGAAGGTTTAAAACATTCCGCGTTACTTTCACTATGAGACTCAATTTGCGACGGGCGGGTTAATAACCAAAGAAGGCAGAACCGCTAACTTGCCCGATCTCCTCTGATGGGCTACCATCCTTCGCTTTGTTGCGTTGAAGTCCTACAATTATTGTGACTGCGTTTTGATACTCAATACGCTGCTCAGGAGCAGGTTGTGGCTGATAGATACGAAACATCTTCGCTGGTGCAGATTCGCGAGAACCGATATTCAACCGGTCTCTACGAAAAACGCGGTCTGACTATTCTGCGTGGCGAAGGCTCTTATTTATGGGACGAACGCGGCGCCAGGTACATCGATTGCACCAGCGGAAATGGCACCGCCAACGTTGGTCACGCTAATCCTTCAGTCGTTGCTGCAATTAACGAACAAGCACATCGGCTGACCTCGTGTCCGGAAAGCTTTTACAACGACAAGCGCGCTGAGCTGTTGGAAAAACTCTCGGACTTCACTCCCGATTTTACCACCCGGTTTCTGCTCTGCAATTCAGAATCAGAAGCAATCGAATCCGCGATACGATTTGCGCGAACCACAACAGGTCGAAGTCAGATCATTATGTTTGCCGGAAGCACCCACAGCGTTCCTGCCGGTCAAACGACGAGGCAGTCTGGGCTATTAAGAGCCAGATACAACGATATGCGCGGCGCCACAACAGCAATCTCTGACCGAACGGCTGCTGTCGTCATTGAAATGGTGCAGGGTGATAACGGTGTTGTCCCGGCTTCCGGCGAATTCGTCAAACAAGTTGCCAAAGTTTGCCAGCAACGGCGAGCGCTATTGATCGTCGACGAAACCGTGACCGGATTTGGCAGAACTGGTCAGATGCTGGCTTTGGAGCATTTCGAGCTTCAACCCGATATCATCACGATGGCCAATTCAATCGCCAGTGGACTGCCAATGGGTGTCGTCGCGATCACAAAGGCAATCGGAGATAAGCTGGTGAAACTTCCGCTGGCGTCTGCCTTTGCCGGCAATCCAATTGCGTGCGCGGCGGCGTGTGCCACGATCGACTATATTCGAGAGTTTGCGCTTGCAGACCGAGCCCGTGAAATGGGCGATTATTTTATAGCTCAATTGAAGCAGATCGACTCGCCAAAAATTAAAGATGTGCGTGGTCTGGGGCTTTTCATTGGCCTCGAAGTGTCGACCGGCAGCGAAGATATCGTTCAGGCTTTGGCGGCACAGGGGATATTGGTTTCTTCTGGCGGCCGAAACACGGTGCGATTCCTGCCTCCACTGGTCATCTCAAAAGAAGATCTGGATTCTGTGATAGAAAAAACGGCGCTGGTATTGAAGTAGAGTTGGACCGATCGGCTGTCGTTGTTATCTGGCTAGAATGTGCCAGACATCGAATCCCTGCATATCGGGAATGTAGTCAAACTGCATTGACTGCATTTCGTCGATGCGCTCGCGTATTCGTCGCCACTCATCCAGCGTGATGTTGAAAAACGCGCTGGCCACCCTGGGATCGTATTGTGACCCGCTGTAACGTCGAATCTCATCTGCGGCTCGCTCGAACGACAACTGTTTGCGATACGGCCGGTCAGAGGTCATTGCGTCCAGAGTATCGGCGACGGAGAATATCCGTGCGTTGATATGGATCTGTTCGCCTTTCAGTCCGCGCGGGTAGCCCGAGCCGTTATAGAATTCATGATGCTGTCCGACAACCCAAAGCGCCCCGTGCAGGAAAGGAACTTTCTGTATGATGCTTTCGCCGTAGGAAACGTGCTGGCGCATCTCGATCCATTCTTCCTGCGTCAGTTTACCGGGCTTTAGCAGGATTGAATCACGCACGCCGATCTTGCCTATGTCGTGAAGTAATGCGCCTTGCTCGAGCGTCGTCATTTCCGAATCAGACAGACCCAGTTCCTGCCCGATGCGCAGACTGTACGCGACGACTCTTTCGGAATGGCCTTTTGTTTCGTTATCACGAAGGTCAAGCGCGGCCGCCAGTACGCCCAGTGTCGCGCGGTAGGTTCGATATAGCTCATCGACGGTCGCTTCCAGGTTTTCGCTTTTGTCGCGTAACTGCGAGGTGCGCTCCGCGACCAGCTTTTCCAGTCCCGTTTGATATTGTCTGTTCTCTTTAACCAGTTTCCGGTGTTCAAATGCGCGCTCTACGCACAATTCGACTTCATCGAGTTGGAAGGGCTTAACTATATAATCGTAGGCGCCAAGACGCAGGGCATTGATGGCACGCCGAGTATCGTGCAGCGCGGACACAAGGATTATCATCGTCTCGATACCCTGCTCACGCGCGTTGCGCAGGACGTCCAGGCCAGTCATGCACGGCATTTGAATGTCGCACAGCATTACGTCAAACTGTCCTTTTTTCAGCGCTTCCAGAGCTTGTGCTCCATCACACGCCACATCGCACTCATAACCGCGCACACGAAGGAATTCCAGCAGGAGAAGCCGTATAGTTTCCTCATCATCTACAATGAGGATATGCTTTTTTGGGTTACCAATTGCCATTTCCGAAAACCTTCAGGAATAGCTTTCGGTAAATCAGGAATTTCCCTTAAGCAAATCTAAATTAATTTGATATCGATCGACCATTCTGGAAAGGGTTTTTCGGTCGATTCCCATAATTTCGGCGGCTTGCTTTTTGTTTCCGTGGGTTTCGCGCAGAACCTGATGCAGATAATTCTGTTCGACTTCCGCCCAGGTCAGCATTTTGCCGTTTCTAGTTGTCGCCAACATTGGACTACTGCCGTTTGCGATGGGTATTTCGGTAACTTCTTCGCTCCCATCTCCTTCAAGAAGCCGGGGCGGGATATCTTCCAGGCGTATAACGCCGCCACTGTTTAAAACAGTGAGGCGCTGGATCGTATGCCTCAGTTCTCTGACATTTCCGGGCCAGCGGTAGTTTTCCAGTACGCGCAGGGCTTCCGCCGAAACGCGCACGCGGCTTCGACCGGGTTGTGTGTACCGTTTAATAAAGCTTTCGATCATTAAATGGATGTCTGACTGTCGATCACGCAGCGGAGGCAGGGTCAATGTAATAACATTTAATCGATAGAGAAGATCCTGGCGGAAAAACCCGTTTTCGACAAGCTTTTCCGGATCCCTGTTGGTAGTCGCAATAACCCTGACATTGACGCGGGTGGCTATGTTAGCGCCAACGCGTTTTACTTCGTTTTCCTGTAACACCCGGAGAAGCTTTACCTGGAACGCGGGACTTGTTTCGGTGATTTCGTCGAGAAGCAGCGTTCCGCCGTCTGCCTCTTCAAACAATCCGCGACGAGGCATTTGCGCGCCAGTGAAAGCCCCGCGCACGTGCCCGAACAACTCTGTCTCAAGCAAAGTTTCGGTCAGCGCTCCGCAGTTTACCGCAATAAATGGCTTTGTGGCCCTCAAGCTGTTTTGATGGATGGTCCGGGCGATGACTTCTTTGCCTGTTCCGGACTCGCCACAAATCAGCACCGGGAGATTAGTGGGAGCTATTCTTCCTACCGTCTTTAGAATCTCGATCATCGCGGGGCTGCGACCGATCAGACCGCTAAATTCAGGCTCATCGCCGGCATGCATTGCCTCGGCGCGAGCTTCATTTGGTTCGCGTTTCAGCCGTTGACGGTCAAGCGCGGCGCGAGCCATCGCGGAAACGTCGTCGATTTCAAACGGTTTGCAGATATAGTCGACCGCGCCTTCGCGCACTGCTTCCAGGGCAGCTTCCAGCGACCCATGACCTGTCATCAGGATAACTTCGGCTTGTGGCTGAGTTTCGCGGAATTCGCGGAGCACGGCAAAGCCATCGATTGGAGCCATTTTAACGTCGCAAAAGACCAGATCAAAACGCTGGGCAGCCGCCTTGTCGATCGCCGCCTTGCCATCGCTAGCCTCGTCGACCTCGTAACCGTCGTCGATCAGGACGTCGCGCACTAATTCCCGAATCTCTTTCTCGTCATCAACTACAAGAATGCGCATGTCTGGATGCCTGGGCGAGGCAGTTGGCAGATTTCTAGCTATCACGCTGCATCTATCGTCACAATCGTAACTCGCCTTTAGCTAACCCTCTCAAAAAATCTTTGTCTTTACTCCAAGACACTCTGCAATACTTTTGATTTATCAGTTCATCGGGGAAACAGTACTTCTCAAGCAAGCAGGACCTGCCTCTTTGGCGCCACGACATACCCGGTTAACGATAAATAGAATATTAGGAAAGCGTCGCCCACGCGCATGGAATCGCGCCCTCCACTGGTCTATGCGTGGCAAACGCCCATGATCTTACCACGTGATCGCCGAAAGCGGTACGTGAAATTCCGTCGCAATAGGGAGTCAAGCGTCCTCTCCGGGCTCATCCCGGTATTTGCCGTGCAGATCGATCTCGAGGTAGATAGCGGTCCTGACCCCCGGAACGAGCGGATTCGAGATAACATCTTCAATAAATTGTGATAAAATCCAGTATGGTTGAAAGACCAGAGAATCGGTTTCTCAAAAAACTTGACGCAAAGCCGCAAGGTTGTCTATGAGCGATGTACGGCTGAACTGGGAGGGCGGTCTTAAATTCACGGCGACTGGTAACGCCAGCGTTCCTGTTAGGATCGACGGAGATAAACACGAAGGGGCTTCGCCAATGGAGCTGGTTCTGGCGGCTCTCGGCGGATGCACCTCTATTGATATCGTCGCGATCCTCGGCAAGATGCGGCAGTCCCTTGACCGGTTTGAAATCGAATTGACTGGTTCCAGACGCGACACTGATCCAAAGGCTTATTCGGCCATCGAGCTGATCTTTAAACTTTGGGGTGAGGGTCTGGAAAAGGAACGTGTCAGTCGCGCGGTAGAGCTTTCGCTAAGCAAGTATTGCAGTGTTCTTCATTCTCTCAGTAAAGAGATCAAGCTTACAACCAAGATAATTATTAATCCTCAGCCCTAGTGATTCTTTCGAGGGTTTCCTTTTGCGCCCTCTTTAAACGCATTTCTTACTCACCGTTTCGGTGACTTTTTGTAGAGACGGGGACCGCCCATGAAATCTCATGGGCGCGATCCCATGTCCTCAGGAGGAGTGGTCATGAAGAGAATTCTTTCAGTTTCGTTTTTGCTCGTTTTTGCCGTGTTCTATCTCTGCCCGGTGACCAGCATCGGCGCTACCAAGGGTTTGTTGCTGCAATTCAAAGGTGTAGCACTGGGCGATACAAAAGATGTTGTTCATCAAAAAATGGGCAAGCCAAAGTCCGATTCAGATGGAACCGAAGAGTACGATCTAGGCGAAAGCAACTCGATGGAGATACAGTACGGCCCCAAACAAACTGTCGAAACAATAGTTCTGTATTTCTACAGCAACGATGACAAAGTGCCTAAATTCGAGGACGTCATCGGAGATTCGTCTATAGATAAAAGAGATAATGGTTCACAAATAGGCAAGGCTGTCGACTCAAAATCAAAGGCATCGGTAACGATGGTTCAGACGGGTGGCGCAAGTCCGATGACCGTGATAACCATTAAACAGTTGTAACGTTTGATGCGGGCGCGGATATCTTTATCTGCGCCGCCGCATGCACTCCCGCATAAATCCTTATATAATTGCCGATTCAATCGAGCGCATACTGAACGTTTGCGCGGCGATAAGTCCCAGCAACGCGAGGTCTCCTGACTAAACCGGAAAACTATAGGCCAAGCCACTCCTTAGGGCGGACGCTGTCAAAAACCGCAATATTAATCGGGTTTGTTAGTTTCTGCGCTGACGTCAGCACAGAGACCATGTACCCGCTGCTGCCCATTTTCTTAACAACCACGCTTGGAGTGCAGCCAGACATCGTCGGATTGATCGAAGGGATTGCCGACGCAACAGGGCTGATGATAACCGGCGTTTCCGGATGGTTTGCTGATCATTTCGGGCACTATAAAAGAGTGGCCTTCATCGGATACTCGCTGACCGCGCTGGCAAAGCCCGCGATTGCCATGGCATCGACTTGGCCGTTAGTTCTTGGAGCAAGGTTCGGCGATCGATTCGGAAAAGGAATACGAGTAGCGCCGCGCGACGCATTGCTTGCCGATTCTGTTTCGGACGACAGTCGTGGTCGCGCTTTCGGCTTCGAACGAATGATGGACAACGCCGGCGCGGTCGCGGGACCATTGCTTGCTCTTGCGCTGGTCAGTGCAGGACTATCTGTTCCGAAGATCTTTCTTTTAACATTCATTCCCGGAGCACTGGCAGCAATATTAATCATCTTCGTTCACGAGCCGAAGCAGCACAGGAAGCTCGCCGGTAGGTTGCGTTTTTCACTTTCCGGAACAAAGCCAGCTTATTTGCGGTTGCTGTTTGTGACAGGGCTCTTCAGTCTGGGGAACTCGACAAATGCTTTTCTGATTCTGCGCGCAAAGTCTTTCGGAATGACGGTCACGACGACAATACTGTGCTACGCGCTATACAACGCGGTTAGCTCGGCAGGATCGTTACCCGCCGGAATATTATCCGACCGGGTCGGTCGGCGCGGGCTGCTTGCGATTGGCTATGGCCTCTTTGCTGCTGTTTACGCAGGATTCGCTCTTGCAGGAAATCGCGAATGGATGTGGGTTCTGTTTGCTGCCTATGGGTTGTTCCCTGCGCTGACCGATGGGATTGGAAAAGCGATGGCCGTGGACCTGGCTGGCAGCGCGGGAAGGGCTACGGTGGTTGGTATCTATTCGGCGACAATCGGTGCAACACAACTGTTTGCCAGTTACATCGGCGGTCTTTTATGGAGAGAGATATCGCCGTCATCTACATTTTTTTATGGCTCGGTTATGTCGACTGCGGCAACGATTATGGTTTTGCTGATACTGCCATCATCAACGAAAACGAGTGAAGCGCGGCAATTGTGAGCACGCCGGTAAATTGAGAGAAATTAAGCGAACCTAAAGACGTCAATGTTCAATTCGAATCCTAGACCTGGCGAAGGACTTCGATTAGAATGCCGCAGCATTAAATACTTTCGCGGTCCTGGACTGGTTGTTTTGAGCTCTGAATCGCATCTAACTAAACGATTAATTCACGCAATTATTGCCGCTGTCGGCACTAGAAGGAGATTGGAATGAACGTTATCAAACATGGCCACACCGGCTGGATCGAGGTAATCGCCGGCAGTATGTTCAGCGGGAAGAGCGAGGAACTGATCCGTCGTTTGCGCCGGGTTCAGATTGCCAAACAAAAAGTCCAGATCTTCAAACCCACTATCGACGCTCGTTATAGTCAGAGCCACATAGTTTCGCATAGCGAAATGCGCATCGAATCGCGCAATGTGTCGAGTTCTGCGGAGCTGCTGGCGGCAGTTGAGCCAGACACGGAAGTCATCGGAATCGACGAAGGCCAATTCTTTGATGCGGAGATTGTGGACGTCTGCAATAAACTGGCAGTCGAAGGCAAGCGCATCATCGTGGCAGGTCTCGATAAAGATTATCTGGGCGCGCCGTTTGGTCCCATGCCGCAGTTACTGGCGATTGCGGAGTATATCGATAAGACTTTGGCGATCTGCGTTCAATGTGGTAATCCGGCGAATCATACTCAGCGACTTTTTCCGAGCAACGACCTGGTCGTTGTCGGCGCCAGCGGAATGTACGAAGCGCGGTGTCGTCAATGTTTCGACCCCAGTCTGGCTATTCCAAGAGAGGCGGCCGCCGCAAGTTAGTTGTAGCGCGGGTAACTGCCAGTGCATTTAGAAGGAATGTACCGGTATCTTCCGATTTGATCTTTTTGTACGTGCGCAGGCAAGATACCTGCACTACTGGTACGCTACAGGGCCTCGATATTTCTAAATTCTTGTGGGTTACTCGGCTTGCGAGATGGGCCCGGTTTTGAGCGGCGTGAGCCGCGGTGTTTGAGAGCTTCAATCAGGAAATTTTCGAATATTATTCGACCGTCTCGGCTTCGATTGCGATGGTCCCAGTTGGTCGCCCAGCGCCGATCGTAATCTTCAAACGATTTTTCAATATGAAATTGAACCCCGTAAATTAACTGGCCACCCAAGCGCTTTACCATCATCTGAATCGGGCACAGATAACTGCGTGCCAGCAATTTAAATCCTTCGGGCAAGCTATCAAGCATCAAACCATGATTTTGCCAGACGCAAAGGATGCCGCGGCGCTTTGTGTAATTTTGCCAGATAGCGGATTTTGGATTATCAATGCCGTCAAAAATCGGGTCCGTCGGATCCGTTATCTTGACCAGGCGATACTGATACTCGAATAAGCGGTCACTGCGTTTCTCGTTTGGCGGCAAATTGTCCATCGTCACAACGTTTATACCCAGGCAATGACCTATCAATTGATGACCGCCGCATATCCCCAGAATCGGATATGTCGTGTTTTCGATAAAACGACCAAAACTTTTGAAGATATATGGTTGATAGAGATCGAAATCCAATAAAGTGCCGCTCAGAACAATCGCATCAGGATCGTAATCGCGAACCAGATCGTCGGTGACTTCAGATACGTGAACGATCTTGCTTTCGGGCTTTCGTATCAATCTATTTATGTTTGATTCAATATTTGCAAGAGCCCGACGGGCTATATCACTTTCGCGTCGCAGCCAGGTAGTCGCAGTAACGGTTGAAAAACCGGGCTGTCGCCAGGCTGCTTCGGACAGGTCCTCTGTCTTTTCCAGCAAGTCGTTAACAATTAAGACGCGAGCCGATTCAATCTTCTGACCAATTATTTCGTATACGCAGTAATCCAGTTCCCGCTTCAGCACTTTTCCCTCTTCTGAGCATATCGGCACATCCAGTACAACTGACCATAAATCATACGATAATGGGCGCGATTCAGTCGTCAGTTACTATCCTGCTCCTCATTTATCATTCTACGGTGGAGCAAAAGGACACGCAAGCTGTGATATCATCCAGTGTTTTTTGCTTTCATAATTCACCGTCCGGAATATATAATCAGCCGCCAAGATTAATTAAAGATCGCAAGCCCTAAGCAAGCCTAATTGAGTGTTGTGAATTCATGCCAGGAAAGCTCGTCGGTATAAGTGGTCCTGTGAAAGGGCAGACGTTCGCCCTCGGTGAGGAGAGTGTCTCGTTTGGCAGAGACCTGGGCAATACCATTAATATCAAAGACTCGTCTTTATCCCGCTATCACTGCAAACTGTCGTTTTCGGATGGCGCATTCGTTCTTGAAGATCTTAAGAGTCATAACGGAACCGTCGTAAACGAAGGGCGAATAACGGCGCCGGTCAAGTTAAAAACTCGCGACAGAATCTATATTGGAAGAAGCGCTTTCGTTTTTTTGATGGAAGGCGATGAGGAGCCAGTCGGCCTGCCCGATCCAATTTGGACTCCGGTTGCGGATGCCGATCCCGAAGATTCACAGACCACCCGACTTGCGCTGACAGAGGCAATATACCCTCAACCCGCCGATTCTGTTCAACCCATTGGACGCGCGACCGGCCAGCAAACTCAGTATTACAGGCTAGCCCGCGATCTGGATGCTTTGCTGCGCGTCAGCACCGCTATAAGCACAATACGCGACAGAGAAGCGCTGTATACGCGGGTGCTGGAATTGATATTCGAGGTCACACAAGCTGAACACGGCGTGATTCTTTTGTATGACGACTTCGGGCAGGATTTGCGAGTCTCTTACAAACTTGATCGCGGCGAAGATACCGCTTCAGAAATAAGGATTAGCGGTACGCTGACTCGCCAGGTTATAAACGAGCGAGTCGCGATTCTCAGCAGCAACCTGCCTGCTGATCCACGTTTCAGTGACAGCAAGAGCCTGCTTGGGACGTCGATTCGATCGGTGATATGTGTTCCGATTGTGGTATTCGACCGATTGTTGGGGCTTGTATACATCGACACAAACCGGGTGGAGAGTCTTTTCACCGAAAGCGATCTGAAGCTGGTCACTGCCATAGTCAATCAAGTGGCGCTTGCGGTTGACAACATCGGTTATTACGAGCGGCTGCAGGACGAGAACCGGCGACTGACTGAGCAACTAAGTCGAAAAAACAGCCTGGTTGGCAGTAGCGCCGACCTGAAGAAGATCCTGGAGCTGATAAGACGCGTCGCCAATAAAGACTCGACTGTTCTGATCACCGGTGAATCCGGAACCGGAAAAGAACTTATTGCCAGAGCGATTCACCAATCGAGCCCGCGATGCGACGAGGCGTTTATTCCGATCAATTGCGCGGCGATTCCGGAGAATCTGCTCGAGACTGAGCTTTTCGGACATGAAAAAGGCGCCTTTACCGGAGCCGTCAGCCAGAAAAAAGGCAAGCTGGAAGTCGCAGACAACGGTAGCGTCTTTCTGGACGAAATAGGCGAGTTGCCGCCTCAACTTCAGGCAAAGCTGCTGCGCGTTTTGCAGGAGCGCGAATTCCAGCGTCTGGGAGGTAACAAAACAATAAAGATAAATGTACGAATCATTGCGGCAACAAATCGTGATCTGGAAAAAGCCATCGCTCAGGGTGGATTCCGCGAAGACCTGTTCTATAGATTGAATGTAGTTACGATAAAAGCGCCTCCGCTTCGCGACCGCCGCGATGACATTTTGCCGTTGGCCGAGCATTTCCTGACCCTCTACACCAGAGAAATGGCAAAGAAGATTCGCGGATTTACGGAAGATGCAAAATCCGCGCTGCTTAATTATGGCTGGCCAGGTAACGTTCGCGAATTGCAAAACGCCATTGAGCACGCTGCTGTATTAGGTGAGTCTGAATGGGTGACTGCCACTGATTTGCCGGAAAGGCTCAGTGGAGGAATAGCGTCAAAAGTGGCCGGCGATGGTTATCACGAAACGATCAGAGAATTAAAGCGGCGCGTTATCCTATCTGCGATTAGCGAGGCAGGCGGCAATCTTTCCGAAACAGCGAGATCGCTGAAACTGAACCCTACTTATCTGTCTCGATTGATAAAGGTCTTGGATATTCAGTTGCCTTCAAAATCCAAAACAAAACAATCGTAATAGTTTATTAAAGTGGAAGGGAGGCGCCGACTAATGGCCTTCAAGAGTTTAATCGGCGCCTAAATCGGTAGGGGAGTCCTTCGCAATCCAAAGTCGGTTTTCTGCCAGACCAACAACATTGCCCAAGGCCTGCGACTCGTCCGATGATTCCCGCAAAACACTTTGACCAAGCCCAAGTGAAGCCAAAATGTTTTCACTCAATGATCATCCGGGAGCAGTACCCAATCCGATCCTGAGGTGCAGGGTCAACAAACATATTGAGCCGAACTCGTTTTTATTCTCTGCAACGGTGGTGCCATGGTGAAATCTTTAAATCAAAGCTCAGCGATTCGTTTCTAAATCCTTGTTTTGCTGGTGTTTAAGTAAATAGGGGTTAACCCTTCCGCTTCAACTTATGCTCCAGGGCTTATCTGTTTAGATAAGGTGCAATTATCTAAACAGATAAACTCACGATTTGCGTTTCGAGAATTGCTGCCTTGCAATAAGTCTAATTGCTCTGCCGGTAACCCTGTAGTATTATCGAAGTCCCGAATCTGACTGTACTAAAACACTCGGCCTTCCCGCAGAGGTATTAATGAAAGCTGGCCAAATCGCGCATGATCTCTATTTGAATGAAAAGGTTAACTCTGCCCGGAGCGTTCTCGTAAGCTTGCGTAAAGCTCGGGTCATCGATTTCAGCGATGACTTGCTGCTTAGCGCGACTGGGTTCAGCAGGGGTCTTGGTAATGGCGACGGGCTATGTGGTTGTGTTGCGGCGGCGACCATGGCGCTCGGGCTTCGATACGGCAGAGACAGCAAATCAGATGACTGTAGCCGCATGACACGCGATTTCCAGGAGGAATTCAGGGAACGTTACGGCAGCATTCGTTGCGGCGATTTAACCAGGCGATTCAGCGAGATTGATAGCCCGGAACGACGAAGCCATTGTGCGAACATAGTAGCCTTTACAGCAGAGAGGCTTTCTGAAATCCTGAACGGCGAAGACGTTACAATTCCTAGTGTGCGCGACTTGATAAATCTGCTAAATAGAATTCCTGAATCTGAGCGAACTCCGGACAAAATACGCAATCTGGTAATGCGAACGCATATCAGCGAGGCTGAGATCGAGAAATGCCTGGTCTTTAGCAATGAGGGTTATGCCAGAAATCTGTTTTACAAAAACGAAGATTTCGAAGTTCTGGTTATGTGCTGGAAAAGCGGCCAGAAAAGTCCGATTCACGACCACGATAATTGTTTGAGCGTCGAGAAGGTATTTTCGGGTCAGTTGCTATTTACGAGTTATCACCGAGTCAGCGAAGATCAGGACGAGGTATACGAAGGCGAAACAATACCAGGTGTTCCAGGCGACGTCGCGGATGTTGCGGCCGGCAGTATTCACAAACTTGAAAATCCGTCAGAGTTCGGCTCAGACGCGGTGACGGTTCATTTCTATTTTCCCCCGTTGAAACAGATGAAATGTTTTAATATCGAAGATAAGACGGCCGACTGGAAAAAGCTGGGTTACCTCTACATTTATAATCCGAATGCCTGGCAATCACTAAATTCCTGCGGTATGTGAGGGCGCCGCAGTTTCTTAAAACATCAACCATTATTTAGACTGCAGAGAAAGGGTTAATCATTTGGCTAACAAAACAGCGACGATGGAGACCGACAAAGGGGCCATCAAATTCGTTCTTTATCTTGATGACGCGCCAATCACGGCTGGCAATTTTGTTGAACTGGCCGAAAGCGGCTTTTATGATGGATTGATGTTCCATCGTGTCGAATCGGGATTTGTTATACAGGGCGGAGACCCGTTAACCAAAGATCCCAGTAAACAGCATATGTACGGCACAGGCGGCAGCGACAAAAAAATTCCATTGGAAAAGACGCCAAAGCTGCGACACGATACCGAAGGAACAGTAGCAATGGCACGATCGAACGATCCGAACAGCGCTTCGAGTCAATTTTATATCACTCTTGCGCCGACGCCGTTCCTGGACAATCCTCCTGGCTACGCCGTTTTTGGCCGCGTAACCGAGGGAATGAACGTTGTGAATTCCATCAAAAAAGGCGATCGCATACAGTCAGTAAAAATCACTGACGAAGCTTAAATTAGGATTCACCACAGAGGCACAGAGACACAGAGAATTAAAAACTCTGCGTCTCTGTGCCTCTCTGCGGTGAAATAGAAATATGAGTTTGGCGGAGAGCCTTCAACAAGTTGACTGGTTTCCCGTGCGGCTTTCGTTCGAGGTCGCAATAATAGCAACCGCCATCGCATTAGTAATCGGAGTTGCAATTGCCTGGCTATTGGCGCGGAAAAACATAATCGGCAAAGAGGGTATTGATGCCCTGATAACTTTGCCTTTGGTCTTACCCCCGACGGTTCTCGGATATTACCTGCTGGTTTTGTTGAGTCAAAGATCGCCGCTCGGTCGATTCTTTGATACTTTCGGTATTCGCCTGACCTTCACTGTTACTGCCGCCATTATCGCCGCGACCATTCACGCGCTGCCGCTAATGGTCAAAGCTGTGCGCGCATCGTTCGAAGATATTGATCGGACTTTCGAACATAGCGCTCGACTGCTGGGCTCATCGGAATGGCGCGTCTTCTGGCGAATTACCTTACCGCTGGCCAAACGCGGGATTCTTGCCGCGACGGTTCTTGCCTTTGCGAGGGCGCTTGGCGATTTCGGTGTTACAATAATGCTCGCTGGCAATATACCGGGGCGAACGCAAACGGCCGCCGTGGCTATTTACGACGCGGTGCAATCCGGTCGCGATAATTATGCCCTTTTGCTGGTTGTGATAATCTCGGTCCTTTCGGTGCTGGTGCTGTACACAACGAACAAACTCAGTAGTCGCCGGTTATACTGACTGTGCTGGAAATCGAACTCTCCAAATCCTTTTCAAATCGCGATAATCCGGAGTTCAACCTTGACGTTGCTTTTAACGCCAGACCAGGAATAACAGTTTTGTTTGGCCCGTCGGGCAGTGGCAAAAGCACTACGCTTCAACTAATCGCAGGCATCGCAACACCGGATAAAGGTCGAGTGTTGGTAAACGGGCAGACGTTGTTTGATTCCGCCAACCGTGTTAATCGTCCGATGCGCGAGCGAAGAATCGGCTACCTGTTTCAGCAACTGGCCGTCTTTCCCCACATCGACGTAATCGACAATGTCGCATTTGGCATCGCTGGTTCGAAAAACACCGCGAGAAAGAAGGCAGGGGAATGGCTTGAGAGATTCGGTATAAGCGAATTGGCCCACCGCGATCCGTCGTCAATCTCAGGCGGCGAAAAACAACGGGTGGCGCTGGCGCGTGCGCTCGCGATCAATCCACGACTTTTGTTACTGGACGAGCCGTTATCCGCCCTCGACGCGACGACGAAACGAAAACTGATTGAAGAGATAAGGCGGGTTGATGAATCCAGCCAGATACCAATTATCTATGTAACGCACGATCAAGGCGAAGCGATTGCGCTGGGCGAGAGCGTTCTTGTATATGAACGTGGACGAATAATCGCAGACGGTCAGCCGCTGGATGTTTTTTCTCAACCTAAATCAGAGACTGTGGCCAGTTTGTCAGGGGTTGAAAATATTTTCACCGGGCGAATTGTCGAACAGCACCCGGATCGAGGGACCATGACTTGCGAATTAGGCGGCTGCAGGATCGATGTGGGGTTCGCGCCTGCGCAAGAAAACATCGTCCGCATCGCAATTCGGGCCGGCGATATTTTGCTGAGCACAATTGAGCCAAAAGGCATTTCAGCCAGAAATACTTTGGAAGGCAAATTACGTGCGATTGAATCGGTCAGTCACGATGTTCACGCCATCGTCGATTGCGGCGTGGATTTTCGCGTTACGATTACTCCGCATGCGCAGCAGGAATTAGGACTGGAAGTCGGCAACACAGTCTGGCTGATAATTAAATCTCACTCTTGTTATTTGTTGCGCTGAGCTTTGAGTTTTTGCGGATGAGAATCGCCATTGTGATGCAGGCGCATGAACGTTCCCATCGCCTTGGCAATCAACTTGTCGCGGTTTGTCTTAACTATTACTTCGGCAAGAATGGTTCTGCTGCCAAGATGGAGAACGGTGGCATCGGCGATTAATTCTCCAACGTGGATTGTGCCGATATAGTTCATCTTCATTTCGACAGTTGTAACTTCTTCGAGTCGGTCCACAACTGAATACGCAGCCCACCCGAGCGCATAATCGGCCATCGAATAAATAGCGCCACCGTGAACCCGGCCGAACGGCTGAAGCAGTTTTTCATGGTAAGGCATTCGCACACGGGCAAAACCATCATGCGCCTGAGTAAGACGCATGCCAAGCAATTCAGCGTAGGGCGAGTTGTTAACATGTTTTATGAATTCACGATTGAGCCTCATATT
>Ga0070741_10003676_pt1 | contig 37304 bp, 34 predicted proteins | sample Coa_R1_4_FD_66440 | JGI IMG/M metagenome (GOLD analysis project Ga0070741, IMG submission 66440) | Surface soil microbial communities from Centralia Pennsylvania, which are recovering from an underground coalmine fire - Coalmine... | ecosystem: Environmental > Terrestrial > Soil > Unclassified ... | reverse complement strand
CTCCTGGGCGGTGTCGCTGGCCGGGTTCTTGATGGCCTGGGCCTCGTCGACGATCAGCCGGGCCCACTCCACCTTGGCCAGCTCGTCGACGTCGCGCACGGCGGTGGCGTAGGTGGTGAGGACGAGGTCGGCCTCCGCCACCTCCGCCGCCACCTCCTCGGCCCCCGACGCCCGGTCGGCGCCGTGGTGGACCCGGACCTCGAGCCCCGGGGTGAACCGGGCCGCCTCCGCCGCCCAGTTGCCGAGGACGGCGGGCGGGGCGATCACCAGCGACGGCCCGTCCGCCCGGTGCTCCAGCAGGTGGGCCAGGACGGTCGGGGTCTTCCCGAGGCCCATGTCCATGGCCAGGCAACCGCCCAGCCCGGCCCGGTCGAGGAACCCGAGCCAGCCCCGGGCCTCGGCCTGGTAGTGACGCAGCTCGCCCTCGAACCCCTCCGGTGCCGGCAGCGGGCGGGCCGCCCCGGCCGCCGCCCCCCGGACCAGGTCGACGGCCCAGCCGCCGCCGTCGACCAGCACGGGCCCGCCGAGGCCACCCTCGAGGCCGACCGCGTGGCGGAGGATCTCGGCCCCCGACATCTCGGTGCGCCTCGACCGGTCGGCCAGCGCCTCGGCCGCCGCCTCGAGGTCGGCCTTGTCGAGCTCGACCCAGCCGCCCTTGGTCTGGACCAGCGGGCGGGCCTGGAGGGCCAGCTTCCGGATGGCGGCGGCGTCGAGGGTGACGTCGTCGACCGCCACCGACCACTGCACCCGCGACAGCTGCTGGGCGCCGACCACCGACTCGCCGCCGAGGGCCTCGGCGTGGAGCTGGAGGCGGGGCGTCGAGCGCTTCTTGGCCAGGAGCGGCACCCGCACGGTGAAGCCGGCCGCCTCGAGGACGGCGCCGCCGACGGTCATCAGCTCCCAGGCCTCGGTGCCGTCCATGACCACCCGGCCCCGCCGCCGCGCCGGCCGGCGCAGCGCCGGCAGCAGCCGCTCCAGCCGGCGCAGTTCGGTCTCCACCGCCGCCGCCCGGGCCGGCCGGCCGCTGTGGAGCACCTCCTCCACCGGAACGGGGACGGTGCCGCCCCCCGAACCGCGGGCGCCGTCGGGATCGGACTCGTTGGCCTCGACCGTCAGCAGCCAGCCGCCGTCGTCCTCGGGCGGGGCGAGCCGGACGGTGAGGCGGGCGGCCCGGTCGCTGGTCACCGGCGTCGTCCACCGGGCCATGTCGTCGGCCATCTCCGTTGCCGCCCGGGTGGCGGCGGTGAAGGGCTTGCCGGCCAGGCCGGCCAGCACGGCCTCCGACACCTCGGAGCGGGACCGGGCCACCGGCACGGTGGCCGGCGTGACCAGCCGGCCGGCGCCGGCCCGGCAGACGGCGTCGGCGGCGGCGCCGAGGACGGCCCGGCACATCCGGTAGGGCTGGCCGGCCTGCTCCAGCGCCGAGACGGCGCCGGGCATCTTCGACACGCACTCCTTCAGCCGGTCGGCTTCGAGCACCGCCGGCACCCAACGGACCATGTACTCCCCGGTCGAGGCCCGGCCCTTGCCGCTCCCGCCGCCGTTGGAGCCGGCCTCGACCAGGCTCGGTACGACCCGTCCCTGGGCCACCAGCTCGGTGGCCCACACCGCCACCCGCCCGAGCCAGCGCAGGCTGGGGGCGGCGTCGGTGGCCAGCTGCCCGGAACCGACGCCGACCAGCCAGCCGAGGGCGTCGCCGACCGCCGCCGACACCGCCTGCGCCTTGCCGCCGGACGGGAGCGGGATGCCGGCGTGGGGCTCCCAGGCGATCGACCCGGCCCCGGCCTCGGCCATCAGCCGCTCGAGCTCCTCGGTCGCCACCAGGGGGACGCTGGCGCTGCCGGCCCACAGGACGATCCGGTTGTTCTGCCACGAGCCCTGCAGCATCGGGGGAGTGGGGGGCAGCTCGGGTTGGGCCGGGCCGGCGGCGCGGCCCTCGTCGGACGGGCGCTTCTCCGCCTTGGGCTTCGCCGCCGGGTACAGGTCCGGGGCCAGGCGGGTGAGGGCCCGGCGCAGCGAGTCGCGCTCGGCGGTGAGGTCGTCGAGGACCATCGACCGTTCCGGCCCGCTGATGTGGGCGGCGCTGCGCAGCGCCGACTCGGTCTCGGCCAGCAGGGACCGGAGCGTGTCGAGCCACTCCACCGGGTGACCCCGGAGGATCTCGAGCTCCGCGCTCGTGGCACAGCCAGCCGCCTCCGAGGAGGCCAGCGCCTCGAAGTTGATCTTCAGTTTCGCTCTCCGCTTCGCTCGGAACCGAGCCCCTTCGTGGCGGTGGCCGTGCCCGGTACCTCGGAGATGGCCGTCGGACCCCAACGGGGGACAGCCAACATCTCTAGCTTAGCGCGCCACGAGCTCCACCAAACTTCCGTCGGCGTCGCCGCTCACCACGATGGCGCCGTCCCGGCGGACGAGCACGTCCGACGAGTAGTTGAGCAGGGGCAGGCCGATGCCGGTGGTCCTCGTCGGGAGGCCCGAGGCGACCAGGTCCCGCCGTCCGCTGCCGCCGACCCGGAAGAGGCGGCCGGTGTCGCCCTCGACGATCAGGACCGTGCCGTCCCGGTCGATGGCCAGCCCCTCGGGGCCGGCGAGGCCGGTGGCGACGAGGAACGGCGACGGGGCCGGCATCGACAGGTTGACCGCCAGGACCCGCCCGCCGCCGGTGTCGGAGACGTAGACGGTGTGGGTGGCGGGGTCGTAGGCCAGGCCCGACGGGCTCCGCAGCCCCTGGAGGACGGGGATCGACCGGCCGGTGGCGACATCGACGTCGAACACGCCCCCGAGCGCCTGGTCGCCGACGAGGAGGTGGCCGGAGGGGCCCTCCCTGACCATCCAGGGCAGGCCGAAGCCCTTGGCCACCAGATCCCGCCGGCCGGTGGCGAGGTCGCGCCGGAAGATCCGGCCGTCGGGGGGCAGGAAGTCGCTGTAGTAGACGCCGTCGCCGATCTGCACCGCCCCGGGCGTGAGCAGCTGGACCCGCTTGGCCGGGGTGGACGCCGCCCCCACGTCGACCAGCAGCCGGCTGAGGCGCTCGGCGCGGCTCCCTCCGCCGGCGCCCCCGCCGGTCAGTCGTGTCACGGCCGTGAAGTCGCCGACGACCAGCGCGCCGTCGGCGGCCTCCGACAGCGAGAACGGCAGCGCCAGCGGCCGCTGTGGGAGGAGCGGCACCATCACCTGCCGGGCCGCGTCGACCCGGAAGACGTTGCCCTCCACGAAGCTGGTCACGTAGATCGTGCCGTCGGGCGCCACCACCAGGTTGTCGAGCCCGGGCGGGCCCTGGGCCACGAAGGTGCGGGCGCCGGTGGTGCGGTCGATTCGCCAGACCTTCCCCGTGTCGGTCTCCATGGTGACGAGGCGGCCGGCGCCGTCGACCTTGAGGGCGACCAGGTAGCCGAAGCCGCCGACCAGCGGCCGGACCGTGCGGGCGTCGACGTCGATCACGTCGATGCGGCCGTCGAACATCTCGGGCACGTAGGCCAGCCCGTCGGGCCCGAAGCCGAAGCCCTCGGGGGTGGGGAGGTTGCGGAGGATCGGGACGGGTGGCCGTATGCCGGCCGGGTCGAGCTCCCACATCCCGCCCGGATGCGACGGGTCGGCGAACGACAGGTCGGTGGCGAACAGCCGGCCCTGGCGGTTGAAGGCGATGCCGTTGGTGAGCGAGCTGCCGTCGCCGAGGTTGGAGCCGACGACCCGGCGGTGCCGGCCGTCGGCCGACATCCGGACGACGGCCCGGTCGAGCATCGCCGTGACGTAGAGGTCCCCGTCGGGGCCGAGGGCGACGTCGTCGGGGACCCGGATCGGCTCGGCGTCGGTTTCGTCGGCCAGCCGGGTGACGGCGCCGCTGCCGAGGTCCAGGTGGACGACCCGGTTGGAGAGCGCCTGGGTGACCCAGGCTCCGCCCCGGCCGTCGAGGGCGATGCCGTCGGTCTGCTGGAGGGCGGCGGGCGGGACGAGGTACCGCGTCCGGTAGCCGGGGGCGACCACGCCCGGCGGGCCGGAGACGGGGGCGGAGTCCGCCGATCCCGCCGGCGGGACGGACACCACGGTCGATCCCAGGACCGCGGCCAACCCGAGACACCACGCCGCCCGCATGCCGCCCCTCCCTGCGCCTCGGCCCCACCCGTCCGTTGCAAAACAAACAGACGCGCGCGTATCTTGCTTCGGGATGGCCGGCACCCGCAACCCCGCCGCCGTCGCCGCTCCGGCGGCCCGGCGCACCCAGCAGGAGCGGACCGCCGTCACCCGCAGCCGGGTGCTGAACGCCACGATCGAGCATCTGGCCCAGTGCGGCTACGCCCGCACGACGACGGTGGAGGTGGCGGTCCGGGCCGGGGTCTCCCGAGGAGCGCTGGTCCACCACTTCCCGACCCGGTCCGACCTCGTCCTGGCCGCCCTCGAGCACCTCTGCGAGCGGCGGCTGGCCGAGCTCGAGGCGGGAATGAGCCGGCTCTCCGGGAGCGACGACCGGGTGGGGGCCTTCGTCGACCTGATGTGGAGCACGTTCAACGGGCCGCTCTTCGCCGCCCAGCTCGAGCTGTGGACGGCGGCCCGGACCGACCCCGAGCTCTACGCCCGGCTCTATCCCCTCGAGCGGGGGTTCGGGAAGCGGCTGGCCCAGCTCTGCGCCGACGCCGTCGGGCGTGACACCGCCGGCCCCTTCTACGAGCTGACGAAGCACGTCATGCGGGGCATGGCGGTGGAACGGCTGCTCAAGGCCGACGACTCCGAGCGGCTCGAGGCCCTGGAGCGCTGGAAGGGGCTAGCGCTTGTTCTGGGGCGCGACGGGGCCTGACCCGCCGGAACCGGGGTCGCCCCCGGCGTTGGGGTCGCCGCCGGCGTTGGGGTCGCCCCCGGCGTTGGGGTCGCCGCCCGTGCTCGTGTCGCCCCCGGCGGCGGCGCTGCTCCCGCCGGCACCGGCGTTGCTCCCGCCGGCACTTGCCCCGGCGCTCTGGTTGGCGGCCGGCGGCCAGGAGATCGTCTGGAGCTGGTGGAAGTAGGGATCGAGGGCCGCTTCCTTGTAGGCCTCCATCGACGCCTGCGACGACATGATCCGCCAGTCGCCGTGGGGCCCGTAGTTGACGTCGAAGTACACGACGGCGGCCACGTCGGAGTAGGCGCCGCACCAGGGGCAGCTGGCCGTGCGGGGTTTGTTCATGAACGTGTCGTGGGCGATCCGCATCCACCGGGGCTTGGCCTCCGGGTCCTGCGTCTGCTCCTGGGCCCCGTACTCGCCGATCATGATCGGCTTGTGGTGGGCCCGGGCGAAGACCATGAACTCGTCGAAGATCTCCAGCACCTGGCGCCACCGGTCACCCTGGTCGCGCTTGGAGACGCCCCAGTTGTAGCCGTCGGCGGCGATCCAGTCGACGTAGCTGTCGCCGGGGTAGAAGTACGGCGCCGGGGGGTTGCCGCCGGTGTACTTGCGCCCGTCCTTGAACCCGGCGGCGTTGGGGGTCCAGACCCAGACCACGTTGTCGGCGTGCTCGGCCTTGAAGATCCCGTACATGCGCTGCCAGGCGGCGATGAACTTCTGCGGGCCCTTGATCTCGCCCTGGCGGCGGTCGCCGTCCATCTCCCAGCAGTAGCGGAGGAAGAACTCGTGACCGAAGGCCCGCATCTTCTGGGCCGTGGCGTGGATGATCCCGTCGAGGGATCCGTTGGCGATCTTGTCGCTGGCCGTGCAGCCCCAGCCGACGAGCGGGATGCGGCCCGCCTGCACGTCCCACTGCTCGAGCTTCGACATGCCGTGCTTGGCGAAGTCGTCGAACGAGCCGTGGTAGTGGTTGTTGATGTCCATCGTCCGCCCGATGGCCTGCTCGAGCTTGAACACGCCCTGCTGGTTGGGCGGGAGGCTGGCGCTGTCGGCCGAGTGGACGCCCATCAGCGCCCCCTGGGCGGGGGCCAGGCGGCCCGGGGAGCGGGGCGGCGGGTTGTAGCCCGCCTTCGGCTGGTACTCCAGCGACGCCTGCTGGTCGGTCCCGCCGCTCGACGCCTGGCTCCTGGTCGGCGCCTGGGTCTGGCCCGACGACCGGGTCTGGCTGGTCCGGTTTCGGCTCGGCGCCCGGCCCTTCGTCTGGGCCATCGCCGGCACCGGCGCCACGGCTCCGGCGGCCAGCGCCACCGCCAGCCCAACCGCCCAAACACCCCGCCGCCGTACTGCAAGAACGTTCGCCACGGAGCGCACTTTAATAACTTTTACAACAGCACTGCCAGTGGCTGATGGGCGGACGTTCAGGTAGAGGTCGGGGCCGGTCGGGTACCAGCGGGATTCCTTTTTGTCCGGGTAGGTGCCCGGGTGTCCCGGGTCGAATCTCGTGCCCATGCCCCGCTCCGGCCGGAGACGCCTCTGCGACCTCGCCGTTGTCGCCGTCGGCGCCGCCCTCCTGTTGTCGATGGGCGGGGCCATCGTGGCCGCGCCGCTCACCCTGCCGTTGCTCTACCTGGCCATCCGGGCCGAGCGGGGCGTTGCCGGCGTGCGGGCGGCGGCGGTCGCCGTCGCCGCCCTGACCGTGGGCGAGATCGCCTGGGCGGCCGTCGACCTGGCCGTGGCGGAGCGGCAGCCCTGGATCTGGCTTCTTCCTGTCGCCGCCGGCTGGGGCGCCGGCGCCTTCTTCGCCCGCCGGACCCTCGACGTCGCCCCCGGCTGACCCAACCGGCGTTCCTTTTCCGCTGGGGGGCGGGAAACGAACGCCAGAAGGGCAGGGCGCGCGCCGGTGGGACCGGCGGGGGACGGGGGGTCCTGCGATCTTGTCGCCCCGAAGTTGCCGACGGTGCGGCGGCACCGCCCGTACCTCCGGAGCGACATCGTCAGCCCAGGATACCTCGCAAAAGCCGCGTCTCGGTCAGCGCCCCCGCAGTAGATTCCCGGCGATGGCGAAGACGGACTGGAACCCCGTACTCCGGGCCGAGCTCGACGCCCCCTACTTCAAGGAGCTGCAGCGGTTCGTGGCCGCGGAGCGGGCCCGGCAGCGGGTCTACCCGCCGCCCGCCGAGGTCTTCGCCGCCCTCCACCTCACGCCCTACGCCTCCGTCAAGGTGCTGATCCTCGGGCAGGACCCGTACCACGGCGCCGGGCAGGCCCATGGGCTGTGCTTCTCGGTCCGCCCGGGGGTTCCGCGGCCGCCGTCGCTGGAGAACATCTTCACGGAGCTGGAGAACGACGTCGGCGTCCCCCGGCCCGACCACGGCTGCCTCGACTGCTGGGCCCGCCAGGGGGTCCTGCTCCTCAACGCCACGCTGACCGTCCGGGCGGGGCAGGCCGCCTCCCACCAGGGCAAGGGCTGGGAGCGCTTCACCGACGCCGTCATCGAGGCCGTCAACGAGAAGCCGGAGCCGGTGGTCTTCATCCTCTGGGGGGCGTCGGCCCGCAAGAAGCGGACGCTGATCGACACCTCCCGCCACACCGTCATCGAGTCGGCCCACCCGTCGCCGCTGTCGGCCCGCAACGGGTTCTTCGGGAGCCGCCCGTTCTCCCGGGCCAACGCCGCCCTCGTCGCCGCCGGACGGGACCCCGTCGACTGGAGCATCCCAGCCCGATCGCCCGCCGACGTGGTTGGCGCCCCCGCCTGAGGGGGCAGGCTCCGCTCCGATGCCTGACCCGGGTTCCGCCCTTGCCGCCCTGGCCGACCGCTACTGGGAGGCCTACCTCGAGTTCCGGCCCACCGAGGCCACGCTCCACGGCGACCACCGCTACGACGACCGGATCGAGGACGTCTCGGCCGACGGCGAGGCCCGCCAGCGGGCGACCTGGCTGGAGCTGCGGGCGGCCGTCGACGCCGTGGACGCCGACGCCCTCGACCCCGCCGGGCGGGTGACGCAGCGACTCCTCCGGGAGGAGCTGACCGCCGCCGTGGAGGCCATCGACGTCCGGGAGACGGAGCTGCGCTTTGACCAGATGGGCGGGGTCCACGCCGAACTGCTCGTCACCGCCCCCCAGATCCAGGCGCCGACGCCGGAGTCGGCCCGGGCGCTGGTCGAGCGCCAGCGCCAGCTGCCCGGGCTGCTCGACCAGACGGTCGACCGGCTGCGGGCCGGGCTGGCCGCCGGCCGCACCCCGGCCCGGGCCAACGTCGAGCGGTCCCTCAACCAGATCGACAAGTACCTGGCCTCGCCGCTCGAGTCCGACCCCTTCACCGCCTACGCCGGGCCTGTGGGCTGGGACGGCGAGGCGGGGTGGCGGGCCGAGCTGGCCGCCATCGTCCGCGACGCCGTCCGCCCGGCCTTCTCCCGCTACCGGGATTTCTTCGCCACGGAGCTCCTCCCGGCCGGCCGGCCCCACGACCAGGCCGGGCTCTGCTGGCTCGGCGACGGCGAGGGCGAGGCCCTCTACCGGCACTTCGTCCGGCTCCACACCACGGTCGACGACCTGACCGCGGAGGAGATCCACCGGATCGGCCTCGACGAGCTCGACCGCCTCACCGCCGAGTACGCCGACGTCGGCGGCCGTCTCTTCGGCCTCACCGAACGCGGGGCGATCTTCGACCGCCTCCACTCCGACCCGGCGCTCCGCTACGGCGACGGCGACGAGATCATGGGCGACGCCCGCCGCTACCTGGCCGCCGCCACCGCCGCCATGGGCGACTGGTTCGGGCGGCTGCCGGCCACGCCCTGCGAGATCACCGCCGTCCCCTCCGCCCTGGCCGAGGACATGCCGATGGCCTACTACTTCCCCCCGGCCGACGACCGGTCCCGGCCCGGCACCTACTTCGTCAACACCGCCGACCCGGCGGCCAAGAACCGGTTCGAGGCGGCCTCGGTCGCCTACCACGAGGCCATCCCCGGCCATCACCTGCAGCTGGCCATCGCCACCGAGCTGGACGGGGTGCCGGCCTTCCAGCGGCTCTCGGGCGGCCACACCGCCTTCGTGGAGGGCTGGGGCCTCTACGCCGAACGCCTGGCCGACGAGATGGCCCTCTACGCGGAGGACCTCGAGCGGATCGGGATGCTGGCCGCCGACTCCTGGCGTTCCTGCCGCCTGGTGGTCGACACCGGGCTGCACGCCCTCGGCTGGGGTCGCCAGCAGGCCATCGACTTCATGGCCGCCAACGCCCCCGTCTCCCGGGCCGAGATCGAGGTCGAGGTCGACCGCTACCTCGGGATCCCCGGCCAGGCCCTGGCCTACAAGGTCGGTCAGCGGGAGATCTTCCGGCTCCGGGCCGAGGCCGGGGAACGCCTCGGCGCCCGGTTCGACGTCTCCGCCTTCCACGACACCGTCCTCGGGTCGGCGTCGGTCAGCCTGCCCGTCCTGCGCCAGCTGGTGGCCGACTGGGTCGAAAGCGTCGTAGGGGGCGGTCCCCGATCTTCCGCCGGCGGCCATGTCGGCGGCGGCTGACGTTCATCTCCGCCCTCCACGGTCCCCGCCGCCGCCCGGCGGTCGCCATCTGGCATGCTCGTCGGGCCCATGACCGCCCCCGGCATCGAACTCGAAGGCCTGGCCAAGTCGTTCGGCTCGGTGCACGCCGTCCGGGGTGTCGACGTCTCGATCGCCCCGGGTGAGATCGTCGCCCTCCTCGGGCCCAACGGCGCCGGCAAGTCCACGACCATCGACATGCTCCTGGGGCTCACCCGGCCCGATCGGGGGCGGGTCTCGGTCTTCGGGCTCGAGCCGTCGGCGGCCATCGACCGGGGGCTGGTGGGGGCGATGCTCCAGAGCGGCGCCCTCATCCGCGACCTCACCGTGCGGGAGCTCGTCGACATGGTGGCGGCGCTCTACCCCAGCCCGTTCAGCGTCGACGAGGTGCTGACGCTGGCCGGCTGCGTCCCCATCGCCGACCGCCGCACCCAGAAGCTGTCGGGGGGCCAGGCGCAGCGGGTGCGCTTCGCCGTGGCCGTCGTGTCGAATCCCGAGCTGCTGGTGCTCGACGAACCGACGGCGGCGATGGACGTCGAGGCCCGCCACGGCTTCTGGGTCTCGATGCGGACGTTCGCCGCCCGGGGCAAGACGGTGCTCTTCGCCACCCACTACCTCGAGGAGGCCGACGACCACGCCGACCGGATCGTGCTGATGGCGGCGGGCCGCATCGTGGCCGACGGGCCGGCCACCGAGATCAAAGCCAAGGTCGGCGGCCGGATCGTGCGGGCCACGCTGCCCGGCGTCGATCCCGCCGAGCTGGCCGGCCTGCCCGGGGTCACCGGGGCCGAGTCCCGGGGGGAGGCGGTGGTGCTCACCTGCAGCGATTCCGACGCGACCCTCCGGGCGCTGCTGCCGGCCTACCCGCAGGCCCGCGACATCGAGGTGACCGGGGCCGGGCTGGAGCAGGCCTTTTTGGAGCTCACCGCTCCCGGAACGGAGACCGACTTCGGCGACGTCGGCGCGCCGGAGCCCAGGTGAGGGGGGCGAGATGAGCGGGGCCGCCACCTACACCCGCTACGAGCTGCTGCGGACGTTGCGCAGCACCCGCTTCTTCCTGTTCTCGCTGGTGTTCCCGCTGCTCCTCTACTACCTCATCGCCGGCGGCAACCGGCACACGAAGCTGGCCGGCATCCCGATGCCGCTGTACTTCATGACCGGCATGGCCGGCTGGGGGGCGATGATGGCGGTGGTGTCGACCGGGACACGCATCTCGGCCGAGCGCCAGACCGGCTGGAACCGCCAGCTGCGCATCACGCCGCTGTCGGTGTCGGCCTACTTCCGGGCCAAGGTCCTCACCGGCTACATGATGGCGCTGCTCAGCGTCGTGCTGCTCTACGGCGCCGGGCTGACCCTCGGCGTCCGCCTGGCGCCGGCCCGGTGGCTCACGATGACGTTGCTGATCCTCATCGGGCTGATCCCCTTCAACGTGTTGGGGATCTGGCTCGGCCATCTTTTGACCGCCGACGCCGTCGGCCCGGCGGTGGGCGGGATCGTGTCGCTCTTCGCCCTGTTCGGCGGCATGTGGGGGCCGCTCGGCGACTCGGGGTTCATGCACAGCTTCTCCCAGAGCCTGCCCTCGTTCTGGCTGGTGGAGGCGGGGCGTTCGGCGCTGGGCGGGGAGCTGTGGCCCGGGAAGGGCTGGCTGGTGATCGGGGTGTGGACGGTGGTGCTGTTCCGGCTGGCCGCCCGCGCCTACCGGCGGGACACGCAGCGCCAGTCGTAGGGGCGCGGCGCGCTCCGCCGCAGTGCGGCGCGCGACGAGGGGGTCTCAGGCCTCTCTTCAGGGCGGTGTGGTCACCATGGATTCGGGGAGGACTCAATACCATGAGCCAAGTGGGAGCGGCCCGGCCGAGGAAGCGGCGGCGACGGCGTTCGCTGCTGGCGCTCGTCCTCGTCGTGGCGGTGGCGGCGTTGACCGGCGCCGCCCGTCCCCGGGACAAGTTCGACCGCCGCTCCGGGCGGCTGGAATCGGCGTTGCTCCGGGCGCTGCGGGCCCAGCACTTCGACCAGGTGGTGGACTTCGGCCCCATCGAAGGGGCCTGCCCCGGCTCGTCGTGGTGCCCGTCGCCGGCGCCCGTGATCGCCCACACGCCCAACATCGACCTGGCCGTCATCGCCCTCGACGACGAGGGCCGCCCCCGGGCGGTGGCCGACGTGCTGCTGTCGCGGGACTACCCCGCCGGCGTCGGCGTCCCCGTGGGCGACGACCTCGGCACGGACGACGTCCGGTGGCGGCGCTGGAACCCCGACCGCTGGAACGGCGGCACGTTCTCGGAGCAGGACGGGTCGAAGGCCACGACGGTGGGCTGGAAGGACGACCCGCCGCTCCGCCCGGCCGACGACATCGTCCCCGGCCGGGAGAAGGCGCCGCTGGAGTTCATGGCCCCCTATCCGGCGTCGATGTTCAAGCTGATGGTGGCCTTCCATACGTTGCGGCTGGTCGACCGGGGAGCCATCGACCTCGACCGGCCCTACCGCTACGACCCACCCGACGGGCCGGCCATGACCCGCACGACCCGGGAGCTGCTCGACCGGATGATCACCGAGTCGGACAACGACTCGGCCCGGGCGCTCATCAAGCAGATCCACGATCTGGGCCAGATGGATGCCCTCAACGCCGGCTTGCGCGACCTCGACCTGACAACGCTGCAGGTGAACGGGACCGACCCGGCCAGCGGCGCCGACTGGGGGATCGGGCAGATCACGATGACGTCGCTCGACACCGCCCGGCTGCTGCTGCTCGTCAACGGCGCACCGGGAGTGCTGTGGCGGACGCCGGCCGGGAAGCCGGTGCGGGCCGACGTCCTCTCGCCCGGTTCCCGGCGGCTGTTCCTCGGGCTCCTGGCCGACCAGGGCTGGAACGACGTGCTGACGACGGCCAACTGGTGCGGCCGGTCGTATCCGACGCCGGGGATCCCGAGCGGGGTGGCGGCCCGCTGGGTCGACCCCGACACCGGCACGGTCACGGTGGCGGGCAAGGCCTTCGGGGCCGACGTGCGGCCCTGCAACGCCGCCGCCGAGGTGTCGTTCGCCCACAAGACCGGCTTTACCTACAACTACCTGGCCGACGCCGGGATCGTGCGGTCGCGAAACGGTGAGGACGGCGACTACATCGTGGTGATGATGTCGAACCTGGGCTACCGCTACACCGATCCCCGCCAGGCGGGAGCGACGAAGCCGGTGTGCAGCGACGACCCGGCCCAGGACACCGGCGTCTGCTACACGGAGAAGTTCGCCGCCCTGGGCCGGGCGGTGGACGACATCGTCCGCCGGTAGCGGCGCCAGCCCCGCGGCCGCCGGGCCGCCGCCCGGGCCCGCTCGGCGGCGACGAACCGGCGCCGCTCCTCCCGCAGCCGGCCGATCTCGGTGTCGTCGAGCGGTTCGAGGTCGCCGACGACCCAGGACAGCATCAGGTCGGCCAGGGCCGGGTTGCGGGCCAGCACCGGGCCGTGGAGGTAGGTGCCGACGACGCGGCCCTGCCGGGCGCCCTCGGTGCCGTCGCCGTTGCCGACGCCGGCTTCGACGCGGCCCAACGGTGAAGCCCCCGGCCCGAGATCGGTGAGCCCGGCGTGGTTCTCGTACCCGGACAGGGCGGGGAGGTTGGTGGCGGCGTCGGGTGCGACGAGGATCTCGCCCACGATGCGGGGTTCCGCCCGGCGGGCGGTGGTGCAGTCGATGAGCCCGAGGCCGTGGCGGGCTTCGCCGTTCGGGCCGAAGAAGGAGCGGCCCAGGATCTGGAAGCCGGCGCAGATGCCGAGGACGGCGGCGCCGCCGCCGACGGCCCGGTGGACGGCCCCCTCGGCGATGAGGGCGGCGGCGGCCGACGCCTGGGGACTGTCCTCCCCGCCGCCGAGCACGTAGACGTCGCACGACGCCGGCGCCGGCTCGCCCCACGGCGCCTCGATGAGCTCCGCCGGACGACCCCGCCACGCCAGCCGCTGGACGAGGACGCGGGCGTTGCCCCGGTCGCCGTAGGTGCCGAGCAGCTCCGGGTAGAGGAGGGCGATGCGAACGGCGCTGTCGCCGGCCCGCTCAGCCACCGACCGCTCCCAGGACGGTCTGGAAGGCGGTGTAGTTGGCCACCAGCTCCACCTTGCCCGGCGGCAGCCGCCGGGCGGCCACCAGCGGGTCGGGGCACACCTCGTGGGGGACGTCGGCGTAGCGGAGCCGGACGGCGACGTCGAGGGCTCGCTCGCCGGCGGCGATGACGGGCCGGCCCTCGAGCCGCTCGAAGTCGACGTCCCACAGCCATGACGTGTCGTAGCCGTCGGGGCCGCGGGCGTTGACCGCCACCACCACCCCGGCCGGCGGGGGGGCCAGGAAGTCGAGGATCTCGTTCCACCCGGCCGGGTTCTTGGCCAGCAGCAAGCGGGCGCTGGCCGGGCCGAGGTTCACCACGCGGTAGCGTCCGGCGACGTTGGCGATGCCGACCATGGCGGCCAGGGCGCCCTCCGGGTCGACGCCGGCCACCCGGGCGGCGGCCACGGCCATGGCGGCGTTGGCGGCGTTGCACCGTCCCGGGAGCTGCAGCTGCACCGGGAACGACCGCCCGCCGACGATGACGTCGTCACCGCCGCCTTCGATCTCCGGCGCCGGACGGGCCAGCCCGCAGGAGCACTTCCACTCGTCACCGGCCCAGATCACCCGTCCGCCGCAGTTGGGGCAGCTGGTGGCGTCGATGCGCCAGCGCTGCCCGGTCGACACCCAGGTCACCGTGCCCGCCGCCTGGGCCGCCCAGACGACCAGGGGATCGTCGCAGTTGGCCACCACGTGGATCTCGGGCCGGGCGCCGAGCGCCGTCCGCCACTTCTGGGCCGCCAGCCGCACCTCGCCGTAGCGGTCGAGCTGGTCGCGGCTCAGGTTGAGGAGGACGACGACGGTGGCGGTGGTGTCGGCCAGCACCTGGACCAGCGCCGCCTCGTCGACCTCGAGGACGGCGACCTTCGAGTCGAGGTCATGGGCGAGGGCGCTGACGATGCCGGCCTTCAGGTTCGCCCCGGTCATGTTGGTCACCACCGGGCGGGCCGTCCCCAGCGCCGCCGCCAGCAGCGCCGTGGTCGTCGTCTTGCCGTTGGTGCCCGACACGAGGTACAGCGACCGCCCGGCGGCCAGCTTCGGGAGCGCCGCCTTGTCGAGGGTGAGGGCGATCTTCCCGCCGATGACGGCGCCGCCGCCCCGGCCGGTGAGGCGCGACACCGCCCCGATACCCGTCACCACCGCCCGCAGGGCCTTCACCGTCGCCGTCCGCTCCATCGCCGGTCATCGTAGAACCCTTGTGCGGCAAGGAGGGTGAGGGAGCCGGGCCGCTGGGTACGTTCAGCGTGACGACAGCAACGGAGGTGCCCATGGCCAGCCAAAAGCAGACCCAGGCGGCCCGGCGGAACATCAAGAAGGCGCAGGCGGCGGCCACCCGGGAGCGGACGATCGCCCACATGCCGAAGAAGACGAGGACGGCGCTCGGGAAGCAGGCGGCAGCCGTCCGGCAGCGCAACCGCCGGGGCGGCTCGGCGCCGAAAACCCGGGCCGAGCTCTACGAGATCGCCAAGCAGCGCAACCTTCCCGGCCGGTCGAAGATGGGCCGGGACGAACTCGCCCAGGCCCTCGGCGAGCGGTAAGGGCCCGACTGTCGTCAGCGGCCGACGGCGGCCGGGGACTCCGTGGGGAAGCCGGCGGTCTTCCAGGCGTCGTAGCCGCCGGGCATGTCGGCCACCAGCGGGAACCCCCGGGCGGTGAGGGCTGAGGCGGCGATGATGCTGCGGTACCCGCCGGCGCAGTAGACGACGGTGGTCATGGTGGGGTCGAGCTCGCCGATCCGGCGGAACAGCGCCGCCAGCGGGATCAGGTGGGCGCCGGGGATCACGCCCTGTTCCTGCTCCCCGGGGTTGCGGACGTCGACGAGCTGCACCGGCCCGTCGCTCTCGTCCCAGCCGGCGAAGTCGGAGGCCGAGATGCGCAGCGCCGGGACGCCCAGCTCCGGGTGCTCGGCCAGCAGGCGCTGCACGTAGCCGACGGCGCCGACGACGTGATCGAACCCGATGCGGGCCAGCCGGACCTTGGCCTCCGCCTCCTGGCCGGGGTTGGTGACGAGGATGATCGGCTGGTCGGGCCGGGCGACGTCGCCGGCGTACTCGGCGAAGCGGCCCTCGAGGCCGACGTTGACGGCCCCCCGCAGGTGGCCGGAGGCGAATTCGGCTGCCGGGCGGCCGTCGATGAGGACCGCGCCGCGGTCGAGCCAGTCGGCCACCTCGGCGACGTCGAGGATCGGCGGCGGTTCCCGGTCGTCGAGCAGCTCATGCTCGGAGCGGTTGGCCCGGGCGGCAAAGCCGAAGTACGGCGGCGCCACCGCCTGCCCCGTGGTCACCGCCTCGACGAAGGCGTCCTCGCTCATCGGCTGGAGGGCGTAGTTGGTCAGCCGCTGCTCGCCGATCGTCGACTGCGTCGCCGTCGAGAGGTTCTTCCCGCAGGCCGAACCGGCACCGTGGGCCGGGAACACCCGGACACCGTCGGGCAGCGTCAGGAGCTTTTCGTGCAGCGACCGGTAGAGCGAACGGGCCAGCTCCTCGGCGGTGACACCGGATGACGACAGCAGGTCGGGGCGGCCGACGTCGCCGATGAAGAGCGTGTCGCCGGTCAGCACGCCCCACGGCTCCTCGCCGCGCTCGGAGACGACCACGCTGATCGACTCCGGCGTGTGCCCCGGTGTGGCCCGCACCTCGAGGGTCACCTCGCCGAGCGACAGGCGCTGCCCGTCGGCCAGCGGGTCCATCGAAAACTCCGTCTGGGCCGCCTCGCCGTAGCTGATGGCGGCGCCGGTGGCGGCGGCCATCTCCAGGTGGCCGGAGAGGAAGTCGGCGTGGAAGTGCGTCTCGATGACACGCTCGATGCGCAAGCGGTGCGCCTCGGCGTCGGCCAGGTACTGCGAGATGTCGCGCTGGGGGTCGACGACCACGGCCCGGCCGGTGGTCTCGTCGCCGATCAGGTAGCTGAACAGCGACAGGCATCCGAGTTCGTACTGGCGGAAGAACACAATCCGATCTCCTTCGGGGTCTAGAGCCCGCCGAGGCGGCCGTCCCACGCCCGGCGCTCGGGGGCCTCGGGGTCGTCGGCCACCCGGCAGTCCACGTCGAAGAGCATCGTTTTTCGCCGGCCGGTGTCGTATGGCGGCCAGGCGGGGAGACCGGCGTGGTTGGGGTCGCCGGTGCGGGCGAAGGCCAGCCACGCCTCGCTCACCCGCTCCGCCAGCGCCGGCGCCTCCGGGCGCCCGCCGTGGAGGCCGGTCCGGTCGAGGTTGTCGAAGCAGAAGGCGATGTCGATGGCGTGGGGCGCACCGAGCCGCCCCTCGAGGACGGGCGTGGTGAAGTCGAAGCGGTACATGAAGACCGGCGCCCGGTTGCCCGGGTCGGCCAGCTTCCGCTCCGCGAGGCGGATCGATCCCACCCGGAAGCGGTCGGTCATCAGCGCCGTGAGCCGCTCGGCCGGCGTGCTGTGCGGGCGGGTGCGGGCGTAGACCTCGAGCAGCGCCGCCGAGTCGCCGCCGTCCATCGTGGCCGCCACCATCGGCAGCGCCGATTCCGCCAGCGTCGAGAAGCCGGGAATGGCCGAGGTGAACAGGGTCATCTCGTCCCGGGTGGTGCCGATGAGCAGCGGCACGCCGGCGGCGGTGGGGGCGGCCACCGGGTCGAAGGGGTGGGCGGGCAGGAAGATGCCGTCGACCACCGGGGCGAGGGCCGGCCCGCCTCCGAACCCTCCGAGCGGGCCGCCGATCACCACGGTCTGCACCTCGACGAGGCGGGCGGCCGGCACCGCCCGGAGGGCCTCCGGCGAGGCGACGCCGAGGCGGTCGAGCACGGCCCGGGCGGTGGCGGCCGCCGCCGGCGGTTCCACACCCCGCAGCATCGGCCCGCTCTGGACGATCGCCCGGTGGAAGAGCCCGGCGGCGGCCGGCGAGCCGAGCAGGACGCTGACCTTGGCCCCGCCCCCCGACTCGCCGAAGATCGTGACGTTGCCGGGATCGCCGCCGAAGGCGGCGGCGTTGTCGCGCACCCATTCGAGGGCGGCGACCATGTCGAGCGCCCCGGCCGACCCGGAGGCGGCGAAATCCTCTCCGAAGGCCTCGCCGAGCGACAGGTAGCCGAGGGCGCCGAGGCGGTGGTTGACGCCGACCACCACCACGTCGCCCCGCCGGGCGAGGGCGGCCCCGTCGTACATCGGGGAGTTGGCCGAGCCCAGGGTCCAGCCGCCGCCGTGGAACCACACCATGACCGGCCGGGACGGGGAACCGCCGTCGCCCGAGGCCGGGGTCCACACGTTGAGGGTCAGGCAGTCTTCACCCTGCGTGTCGGCGAACGGCCCTCCGGGGCCCACGAACAGGGCGGCGATCTGGGCCGCCACCGGGCCGCTACCGACCAGCGGCGGCTGGGGGCAGGCGTTCCCGACGCGCCGGCAATCGAGCTCGCCGGTCCACGGTTCGGGCGGCGCCGGCGGCAGGAACCGCCGCTCCCCGCCGGTCGGGGCGCCGTAGGGCACGCCCTTGAACACCTCCACCCCGCCGTCGAGGTCGCCCCGCACCGCCCCCGCCGTCGTCTTCACCACCGGCCGGTCCATGACGTGCCAGCCTACGGGGCGCCGGTAGAGTCCGGCCCCGTGCCCAGACCCTTCGTGCCTCCCGCCCGGCCCACGTTCCCGCCCGAGGACCGGGCCACCGTCGCCAAGCTCGTCGAGGAGGCGCTGGCCGGCGGGTCGCTGACGCTCGGGCCCCACACCGAGCGCCTCGAGGCCGCCTTCGCCGCCCGCCACCAGGTGCCCCACGCCGTAGCGGTCAGCAGCGGCACCGCCGCCCTGGAGATCGCCCTGCGGGCCCTGGGCGCTCCCGACGGTTCGCCCCGCGGCCTCGACGGGCGGACGGTGGTCGTGCCGGCCAACACGTTCTTCGCCACCGCCGCGGCGGTGATCCACGCCGGCGGGGTCCCCCGCCTGGCCGACGTCGACCCGGGAACCTTCACGCTCTCCCCGGCCACGGTGGAGCCCGTCCTCGACGACCGCTGCGCCGGCGTCGTCATCGTGCACATCGGGGGGTTCGTCAGCCCCGACACCGGCGTCCTCGCCGACCTCTGCCGGGCCCGGGGCCTGTTCCTCCTCGAGGACGCCGCCCACGCCCACGGCGCCGCCTTCGCCGGCCGGGCGGCCGGCTCCATCGGCGACGCCGGCGCCTTCTCGTTCTACCCCACCAAGGTCATCACCAGCGGCGAGGGCGGCATGATCACCAGCGCCGACGGCCGGCTCGGCGACGAGGCCCGCATCTACCGCGACCAGGGCAAGGCCGGCTTCCTCGGCGGGGACCACGTCCGCCTCGGCTACGCCTGGCGGATGAGCGAGCTCCACGCCGCGGTGGGGCTGGTCCAGCTGGGCCGGCTCGACGAGTTCCTCGCCGTCCGCCGCCGCGTCGCCCGCCTCTACGACGAGGCCCTGGCCGGGATCGGCGGGATCACCCCCGTGCTCGCCCCCGAGGGAAGCGAACCGAACTACTACAAGTACCTGGCCCTCCTCGACGAGGGCATCGACCGGGCCGAGGTGAAGAAGGTCCTGCGGGAGGAACACGGCGTCGGGCTGTCGGGCGAGGTCTACGCCTCACCGCTCCATCGCCAGCCGGTGTTCGCCGGTCTCGCCGACGGCCCGCTGCCGGTCTCGGAGGACCTCTGCGCCCGCCACATCTGCTTGCCCGTCCACAACGACATGGCGGAGTCCGAGGCCGAGCAGGTGCTCGACGGCCTGCGGGCGGTGCTCAGCCACCTCGCCGGGTAACCGACCACAGCCGCCAGCGGTCGTTGGCCGCCAGCTTGCGGCTGCACACCGGCGCCGCCGGCGAGCAGGCCTCCAGGTCGACGAGCCGCTGCTCGTCGTCGGTGTGGAACACCCGCCCGTAGTGGCCCCAGATCATCACGTAGTCGACGTGGCGGCGGCGGAGGAAGGCGCCGTAGTCGTCGTCGGACGGCCAGCGGCGGCGGACGATGCTCTCGGGGAAGAACTCGGAGTCGAGCCGGCCCCCGGCCCGGATCAGCTGGTAGAGCGACACCTTGAAGTCCGTCACCCGCAGCACCCGGTAGGTGGCTCCGGGCCGGTAGGCCGGCGAGCCCAGGAACGTGAGCATCGCCCGGTCGGGCTGGCGCCACAGCGATCCCGACGCCTCGGGGAGCAGCAGCGGCCGCCAGACGACGGCCAGCAGGGCGGCGCTGGCGGCGAAGGCCGCCGGGCCGGTCCAGGCCGCCCGCCCGGCCCGGCGGGCGGTAAACGCCGCCAGCAGCACGAGGCCGGCCGGGATCACCAGCACGAGGCAGCGGGGGAGCAGCGTGGTGACGAAGTTGGCCGCCTTCACCGCCGTCGAGCTGTCCTCGAACACCGGGGAACGCACCACCAGCCAGGCGGCGGGTATCGTCGGCAGCAACGACAGCCCGTACCACCGCAGCAGCCGGCGGCGCCGTTCGGGGGGCTCGAAGGGCAGCCGCAGCACCACCGCCCCGGCGGCGATCGGCGCCACCACCGCCGGGTGCGTCACCTGGCCGAGGGCGCAGAGCAGCGCCGCCCACCCGGGCCGGTGGCGGCGCCAGGCGCCGACCGCCAGGAGCAGCAGCGCCGCCCCCCAGGTGAAGGGCATCTGCCCGATCAGCGCCGCCGCCACCAGCGCCGGGTTGAGCAGGACCGTGGCCGCCGCCCAGCTCCGGCGCAGCTCCGGGAAGGCGACGAAGGTCGCCCCGAGGAGGCCGGCGATGCCGAGCACCAGCCACAGCGTGACGATCCAGTCCCCGGCCAGCGGGCGGAACACCGCCGCCGAGAGCCACGGCACGACGCCGTAGGGAAAGGCGAAGGCCTGCCCGTGGCCCAGCATCGGCATCCGCAACGGGATCCCGTGGCCGCCCCACAGCCGCCTGCTCACATACCAGACGTGGGCGTAGTTGATCATGGTGTCGTGCGAGACGACGAGGCGGTGGCGCAGGAGCAGCGCCAGCCCGCCGATCCAGGCCAGGGCCAGCGCGGCGGCGGCGGCGTCACCGACCCGTTGGACGGCCCTCGTGCCCACGGAGGCGGAGTCTCGCGCCGCCGTTTCGGGAAGCCGCTGATGGTGGCGGTGGCGGCGACGACGGCGGCGGTGGTGGTGGGCGCCGGGCTGTGGCAGGGGGCCAACACCCACACCGGGAACTGGTTCGGCCACCAGGTGGCCCACGGTCCCCGCACCGGCCACCGGGTGGCGCTGACCTTCGACGACGGCCCCAACGCCACCGCCACCCTCCCCATCCGCGACCTGCTCGACGCCCGGGGCGTGAAGGGGACGTTCTTTCTCGTCGGCCGGGCGCTGGTCGAGCGGCCCGACCTCGCCCGGGCGCTGGTCGAGCGGGGCCACCTCGTGGCCAACCACTCCTGGCGCCACGACTCGAAGGGCTGGCTCGACCCCCGCTACCCCGAACTGGCCCGCACGGACCGGGCGGTGGACGCCGAGCTCGGCGTCTGCCCGGCCTTCTACCGGGCGCCCCACGGCCAGCACACGCCGCTGCTGGCCCGGGTCGTCCACGACCACGGCCTGACCATGATCGGCTGGGACGTCTCGGCCGGCGACTGGAAGGCCCGCAGCCCGAAGCACCTGGCCGCCCGCATCGTGGCCCAGGCCCGTCCGGGGTCGATCATCGACCTCCACGACGGTCTCGACGGCAAGGTCGACGCCGACCGCACGGTGCTGGTGGCCGCCCTGCCGGCGATCCTCGACGGGCTGGCGGCCAAGGGCCTGCAGCCCGTCCGCCTCGACGAGCTGCTCGGGCGGCCGGGCTACCTCACGGCCTGCTGAGCGGGCGTGAGGCGGCCGCCCTTGCCGGCCCGGCCGAGCCAGACCCGGAAGGCGGCGACCGGGATCATGGCGGCGTCGACGACGAAGTCGACGAGCCGGGTGCGGGACCGGGACACCGGCACCGGCACCAGCACGTCGTTGCGGACTCTGGCCCGGCGCCGGCCGAGCACCACGGCGAGCTCGACGGTCTCGGAGTACTGGTACCCCCGGTAGTAGCCGAGGGCGTCGACGAGGGCGGCGACCCGGAAGACCCGGTAGCCGGATTCGACGTCGCGCAGCCGGTAGCCGGCCCAGAGGCTGGCCCAGGCCGAGATCAGCCAGTTGCCGGCCCGCTTGTAGGGCCCGTGGTACGACAGGTTTCGCCGGACCAGGAGGGCGTCGAGGCCCTCGTCCTCCATGACGGCGCAGAGCATGTCGAACACCGCCAGGTCGTGCTGGCCGTCGGCGTCGACGGTGAAGACGTGGTCGTCGGGCGAGATCTCACCGGCCCGCAGCCGGGCCGCCAGGTGGCTGAAGGCCTCGTAGTAGGCGGCCGACATCCCCCGGTTCTCGTCGAAGGCCAGCAGCGTGGCGGCGGGGGCGCCGACCAGCCACTCCTCGACGATCTTGCGGGTGTGGTCGGTCGAGCCGTCGTCGACGACGACGAGCTCGTCGACGAGGGGGTAGAGCCGGTCGAGCACCGCCTCCACCGTCGGCTCCTCGTTGTAGGCGGGCACGACCGCGATCCGGCGGCGCCGCCGCTCGCTCCCGGGTCCGGTCACGTTCAGCCACGGTAGTCCCGGTTCACGGGGGGAGAGCGGACCGGGGACTAGGGTTCGTCGTGCCATGCGAACCCTGGTCACCGGCGGCGGAGGCTTCATCGGATCGCACGTGGTGGACCGGCTCATGGCGGCCGGCCACGACGTGCACGTCGTCGACCTCCGGCCTCCCCACCGTCCCGACGTCGGCCACATCCCGGCCGACATCAACGATCTCGACGCCCTGGTGGCCGCCTTCGCCGGGGCGGACGCCGTCTTCCACCTCGCCGCCTTCGCCGACGTCAACGACGTCAGCGCCGAACCGGTCAATGCCACCGACTCCAACGTCGTCGGGGTGGCCAAGGTCTGGGAGGCGTGCCGGCGCAACGGCGTCGGACGGGCGATCCTGGCCAGCACGGTGTGGGTCTACAACGGCGCCGCCGACGACGGCGACGGCCCGCTCGACGAGGGCGCCGCCTTCCGGCTCGACGACCTCGGCCACCTCTACACGTCGTCGAAGGTGGCGGCCGAGATGGTGGCCCACAGCTACCGGACGCTCTACGGCCAGGAGTTCACGATCCTGCGCTACGGCATCCCCTACGGACCCCGCATGCGGGACTCCCTGGTGATCCCCAAGTTCGTCGGGATGGCGCTGCGGGGCGAGCCGCTGACAATCCAGGGCGACGGGAGCCAGTACCGCAACTACGTCTACGTGGAGGACCTGGCCGAGGCCCACGTCCTGGCGCTGCGGCCCGAGGCGGCCAACGAGACGTTCAACCTCGAGGGCCGGGAGAAGATCTCGATCCGGTCGATGGTCGAGTCGATCGGGGAGGCCCTCGGGCGGCCGGTTGACGTGACCTACACCCCGGCCCGGACGGGCGACTACGGCGGGCGGGAGATCTCGGCCGCCAAGGCGGAGCGGGTGCTGGGCTGGCGGGCCGGCGTACCGTTCGCCGACGGCCTGCGCCGCTACGTCGACTGGCACCTGGCCCGCGACGCCGCGCCGGCCGCCGTGGGCGCCCCCGCACCGGCTCCGGTGGCGGCCGTTCCGGGCCCCTCGGCGCCGGCCCGGCCGCCGCTGGCCGGGATCCTGGCCGGGCTCGGCCTCGCCGTCCTCGCCCTGCCCGCCCTGTCGGCCGCCGGCAGCGACCCGGTCGGCCGGGTCATGGCGGTGTCGGCCACCGCCGTGGCCGCCGTCGCCGCCTGGGCCGCCCGCCGCCGGGGCCTCCGGCCCGTCCCGGTCGTCGTCGCCGGGGGGGTGACGCTGGCCACGGTGTGGCTGCTGTCGCAGGCCAGCCCCGGGCCGGTGACGCTCCTCCTCGGCCTGCTGCTCGGGTTCTCGCTCGGCGCTCCGCTGGCCGGGCAGTCGCTGGCCGGCGCCCCCGTCGCCGCCGCCCTGGCCGGCACGGCCGGGCTGGCCGTCGTCGCCGTCTTCGGCCCCTCAGACCTGTTCTGGCTGGCGGCGGCCCTCGGGGCCGGCACCAGCCTCGGGCCGCTGGCCGCCCCCGTGACCCGGGGCCGCCGGGCGGTCCCCGCCGCCGCCCGCCGGGTGGTCCGGCGGCGGGTGTCATGGGCGCTGTCCGGCGTCGTCGTCCTCATGACGGCCCTCACGGCCTCGTGGGTCGGCGCCACCTCGGCCCGGGCCGACTGGTTCGGGTCGGTCATCAGCCACGGGTCGCGGCAGGTCCCGGAGGTGGCCGTCACCTTCGACGGCGTCCCCGACGCCGGGACGGCGCAAACGGTGCTGACCGCCCTCGACGCGGAAGGAGTCCGGGCGACCTTCTTCGCCGCCGGCCGGGACGTCGAGGCCCGGCCCGACGTCGTCCGCACGCTGGTCGAGCACGGCCAGCTGGTGGCCAACAACTCCTACGCCCCCGACGGCAGCGACTTCCTCGACCCCCACTACGGCGCGCTCGGCCGGGCCCAGGAGGTCTTCGACCGGGAGCTCGGTGTGTGCCCGACGTACTTCCGGCCGCCGGCCGGCCGGCACACGCCGCTGATGGCCCGGGTCGTCCACCGCTACGGCATGTCGATGGTCACGTGGGACGTCAAGGTCACCGACCGGCGGGTCGACAGTCCCCGCAAGCTGGCCCGGCGGGCCCTCGACCGCATCCGGCCCGGCTCGATCGTCGTCTTTCCCTTCGACAACAACGGCCACTTCGCCCATCCCGCCGAGGCGGGCTCGCTCCCGATGGTGCTCCACGGCCTCCAAAGCCTCGGCCTGGAATCGGTCCGGCTCGACCGGATGCTCGGGAGCGACGGCTACGCCGGCCGCTGCACCCGTTCTGCGTAGGCGGCTCTTCGCCGCCTACGTTCCTTCTGGCGGCTTCGCCGCCCCGTCCCCGGCCGTGCTCGTCTCACGCTCCGGTCAAGCCGCCAGCCGGGCCAGCTCGGCGTCGAGCAGGGCCGAAAAGTCGCGGTCGGCGGGCCGGGGTGCCGGACGGGGCTCGGCCCAGACGACCCTGCCGGCCGCCGGCCGGTAGGCCCGCACGTGAGGCGAGGGCGGCACCGTGACCGCCGGCCGCTCCGGCGGGAGCTGCTCTCCGAGCTTCGCCCAGGCGCCGGCCACGGCCCGGAAGGCGGTGGCGTCGCCCCCGGCGTCGGGATGGGTCTGCTTGGCCAGGCGGCGAAAAGCGCGCTGCGCCTCGCCCCGGGTGGCGTCGAACGGCAGGCCGAGCACGGCCCGCGGGTCCTGATGCTCCATGTCACGTCCTTGTGGCCGAGCTCCGCCGCATCCTGCGGCGGGCGCAGATCCGTCTGCGCCCCCTCTCCATCGGCCGGCCCGTCCGGCGGCTGAGCCCCGGGAACAGTCGGCCCGGCGTCGGCGTTGGCGGGAGAGCGATGCGAGTGGACATCTGGTCGGATGTGGTCTGTCCCTGGTGCTACGTCGGGAAGCGCCGGTTCGAGGCCGCCCTGGCCCGGTTTCCCCACCGGGCCGGAGTCGACGTGCACTGGCGGAGCTTCGAGCTCGACCCCCGGGCGCCCCGGCGCCGCGACGGCGACCGGCTCGGGCACCTGGCGGCCAAGTACGGCATCGACCGGGAGCAGGCCGAGGCGATGGACCGCTGCATCACCGAGGCGGGCCGGGAGGCCGGGCTGGACCTCCGGCTGGCGGCGACGCAGGGTGGCAACACCTTCGACGCCCACCGCCTGCTGCATCTTGCCGCCGCCCACGGCCGGGCCGGCGACCTGAAGGAGCGGCTGCTGCGGGCCCACTTCACCGAGGGTGAGCCGATCGGCGACGCCGCCGTCCTGGCCCGGCTGGCAGGCGACGTCGGCCTCCCCGCCGCCGAGGTCGACGATGTGCTGGGCGGCGACCGCTACGCCGACGCCGTCCGGGCCGACGAGCGCCTCGCCCGCGACCTCGGCGCCGGTGCCGTCCCGTTCTTCGTCATCGACGAGACCTACGGCGTCGCCGGCGCCCAGCCCTCCGAGGTGTTCCTCAACGTGCTGGAACGGGCCTGGTCCGAACAGCCCGATTAACCTTCGCGGGCCATGCGCCCGACCGTCCGCGCCGCCCTGACTCTCGCCGTCGCCGCGATCGTGGCGCTCGGCCCGTCCGCCTGCGGCAAGAGCGGAGACAAGAAGAACAGCAGTAGCAGCAGCAACAGCAGCGGGAGCGCGACGAAGACGGGGACGAAGCCCACGGTCACCGTCCCGCCCGGCCCGGCGCCGACGACGCTCCAGAAGCAGGACCTGATCCTGGGCACCGGCGCCGAGGCGGCCGCCGGCAAGAAGGTCTCGGTCCAGTACGTCGGGGTCCACTACACCACCGGCAAGCAGTTCGACGCCTCGTGGGACCGGGGGGAGCCGTTCTCCTTCACCCTCGGCGCCGGCGATGTGATCAAGGGCTGGGACCAGGGCGTGCCGGGGATGAAGGTCGGCGGACGCCGCCAGCTGATCATCCCGCCCGATCTGGCCTACGGGCCGGCGGGCGCCCCGCCCGACATCGGCCCCAACGAGACGCTGGTCTTCGTCGTCGACCTGCTGTCAGTGGCCTGACGGGGCGAGCCGGTCGATCGCCTGGGTCATCCGCTCCAGGGCGGTGGTGAGCTCCTCGGCCGTCGGCAGGGAGGCGACGAGGATCCGGATGCTGGCCACTTCCCGGGCCAGGTACTCGGTCTCGGCCTGGGTCCGGGCCGCGGCCCGGCGGTCCTCGTCGGTCGCCACCCGGTCCCGGGCGTCCTGGCGGTTCTGGGCCAGGAGGATGAGCGGCGCGGCGTAGGCCGCCTGGGTGGAGAAGGCCAGGTTGAGCAGGATGAACGGGTAGGGGTCGAAGCGCAGGGCGGCGGCGGCGACGTTGAGGGCGATCCAGCCCACGACGAGGACGGTCTGTCCGACGAGGAAGCGGGCCGTCCCGAGCGTCCGGGCGATGGCCTCGGAAAACCGGCCGAAGGCCTCGGGGTCGTAGTGCAGGCCGATACCCCGGCCCAGCCGGGGGGTGGTGAGGTCGGTGCTCCGCTTCACTGGTGGGTCCTCCAGCCGACGGGCAGCGTCCGGTCGAGGACGTCGTCGACGGTGACCGCCCCGAGGAGGAAGCCCGAGGCGTCGCAGACCGGCAGGGCCAGGAGGTTGTAGGCGGCCAGCCGTTCGGCCACCTGGATTTCCGGCAGGTCGGGCGACACCGCCTCGGGCTGCCCGTCGACAAGGTCGGCCAGGCGGGTGCTGGGCGGCTCGCGGAGCAGCCGCTGGAAGGACAGCGCCCCGAGGTAGACACCCGTCGGCGGCTGGGTCGGGGGCTGGGCCACGAACACGGCCGAGGCCACGGCGGCCGGCACCTCCTCGGCCCGGATGCGGGCCAGCGCCTCGGCCACCGTCGACTCCGGCAGCAGGATGATCGGCTCCGGAGTCATGAGGCCGCCGGCGGTGTGGCCCTCATAGATCAGGAGGCGCCGCAGAGGGTCGGCCTCCTCGGGGTCCATGGCCTCCAGCAGGCGGCTCTGGTCCTCGGCGTTGAGCTCGGAGAGGAGGTCGGCGGCGTCGTCGGGCTCCATCTCCTCCAGGACCTGGGCCGCCCGTTCCGGCTCCATGGCCAGGAGGATCTCGGCCTGGTCCTCCTCGGGCAGCTCCTCGAGGACGTCGGCCAGGTCCTCGTCCTGCATGGCGTCGACCAGCTCCTCCCGCTGGTCGTCGGACAGGTCCTGCATGACCCGGGCCGTCTCCGACGGGTGGAGGCTGCGCAGCTTCACCAGCTCGGCCGCCGCCTCGCCCACGTCGAACAGCTCGGCGACGTCCTCCCACGGCACCCGCCGCATCCGGGCCGAGAACCCGAGGGCCCGGCGCCGGCCGAGCATCACCTCGGCCACGCCGAAGCGGCCGTAGAGCGACGTGCGGGGCCGCATCGACAGGTCGAGGACCTTCTCGCCCCGCAGCGGCCGGTCGAGCAGCGACGTCAGGAGCAGCTCGCCCGTCCGCACCTTGAACGGATTGAGGTCGAGGGCGGTGCTGGTGAGCACGACGCCGGAGGTCTCGAAGTGTTTCACCCGGGAGGCGGAGACGAAGATGCGCCGGCGCCCGAGCTGGGCCACGATCCCGAGCAGGATCGGGGCGAGGTCCCCGGTGGGCGGGCCGATGACGAGGTCGTCGACCCGGCCGACGGCATCGCCGTCCGGGGTGACGAGCGGGAGCTTGAGGACCCGGGAGGCGTAGATCGGCTCAGCGCTGCTCATGCGAGCAGCGTAAATGACGGCGCTACGCAGCGGCGGCGAAGCGCAGCGGCAGCGTCCGCGGGCCCCGGACCTGACCGCCGCACCACGTGACGGCGGCGTCGCCGTCGAGCTCGAACTCCGGGATCCGCTCCAGGAAGACCGACAGGGCGACCTGCATCTCCATGCGGGCCAGGTTCGACCCGGCGCAGCGGTGGATCCCGATGCCGAAGGCCACGTGGCGGTTGTGCGCCCGGTCGATCACCACCGTGTCGGGATCGGGGAACTGGGCCGGGTCGCGGTTGGCGGCCGGGAAGTTCATGAGCACGCGGCTGCCGGCCGGGATCGTGACGCCGTCGACGGTGACGTCCTCGGTGGCGAGGCGGCCCATGGTCACCGGCGAGTAGACCCGGAGGAGCTCTTCCACCGCCGTCGGGAGCAGGTCCGGTTCGGACACCAACCGGCGCCGGTCGTCGGGATGGGTGGCCAGGTGCCACAACGCTGCACCGATGGAGCTCCAGGTCGTGTCGATGCCGGCGATGAGGAGGAGGTTGCACGTCGACATGGCGTGCTCGTCGCTGACCGGCTGCCCCTCGATCTCCTGCTCCAGCAACCAGGAGATGAAGTCGTTCGTGGGCTGCGCCCGCCGTTTGGCGACCTCGTCGTGCCAGAAGGCGAACATCTCGAGGCCGGTGGCCACCCGCAGCTCGGGATCGGTGGCGCCGAGCTCCAGCACCCCCCGCACCCATTCGATGAAGTCGTCACCCCGGTTCTCGTCGAGACCCATCAGGTGGGCGATCACCTTCGGCGGGATCTGCTGCGCGAACTCCACCGCGCCGTCACACCGGCCCCGACCGGCGAACGCATCGGCCAGCCGGTGGGCCAGCTCCCGGGTATAAAGCTCGTGACCGGCCACCGCCTGGGGCGAGAAGGCGGGCAGAATCAACCGCCGGGCGGCGGTGTGGAACGGCGGGTCGGACGAGATCGGCGGGGCGTGGGGCCGGGCCCGCAGCACCTCGCCGGTGTCCGGATCGACGAGGGGGACGGGCGGTACGACGATGAACTCCCGGCTCGAGAGTGCCGGAACCAGGCGGGCCATCTCGCCGACGTCGGCGTAGCGGGTCGGGAGGTACGACCCGCCCCAGCGCTCGCTGTGGGCGATCGGGCATCGCTCCCGGAGCTCGGCCCAGATCGGGCCGGGGTCGGCGCAGTAGGCGGGGTCGAAGATGTCGTAGTCGGTGGACCAGTCTTCGACGGGCTGCACCCTTCAGCCCTCGTCGTCGATGATGACGGCGTACTCCGGGCAGTTGGCCGCCGCCAGCTTGGCCTTGCCCTCCAGCTCGGCGGGGACGGTCCCGTCCCCCTTGGCTGAGGCGTAACCGAGATCGTCGACGTCGAACAGCTCCGGCGCCAGCGAGTAGCACCGGTTGTGGCCCTGGCACTTCTCGGGATCGACCCGCACCTTCATCGCGCCCCCTCCTCCAGCAGGACGCCGATGGTACGCCACGGTGGCGGGAGTGTGCCCAACCGGTAGCGCCGACGAGCTCGCCGCCGGTTTCGGTGGAGAACCCTTGTGCCGTAAGGATTTTGCTCTTGACAACCGTACGTGCGTTCGCTAGTATGGGGGTGCCTCGAGGTTGCCGGGCGTAACGGCCCTCCTCCCCTGAAATCGCTCCGTGGGTCGAGGAGGTCCAGTGGCCGAGAGGCTCGTCGAGATGGTCAGGGCGTTGCGGGCTGCGCTCGTCGCCTTCCGGCCGGAGTCCGTCTCGGCGGAGGAATGCGCCGTGCTCGTCGAGGAGCTGGCATCGGCGGAGAAGGCCAGCGCCGCGGCGCGATTGCGGGCAACGGTTCGGGCCGGGGCGGCAGGGGCGCATCGGGAGCGAGGCTTCGCTGACGTCTCCGACTGGTTGGCGCGCGCCGCAGGGTCTTCCACCGCTTCGGCCAAAGCGGCGCTCGATACCGCGGCGGCCTTGGAGCAACAGCCCGACGTGAGGGCGGCGCTCGAGGCCGGCGAGTTGTCGTTGGCGCAGGCGCAGGAGCTGGCAAAGGCGGCGGCCGCTTGTCCCGGGTCGACGGCCGAGCTGCTCGACATAGCCAAACGGCAGAGCCTCAAAACGCTGAAGGAGGAGGCTCGCGACCGGCGGATGCGCTCGGTCGATCCCGAAGAGCTGCATGCCCGCCAGCACGCCGCTCGGATGTTTCGCCATTGGCGCACCGGGCTCGGCACCCTCGGCTTCACCGGCGAGCTTCCGCCGGAGGTCGGGGTCCCGATCATGAACCGACTCGAGGCTGAGACGGATCGCCTGTGGCAGCAGACCAAGAAAGAATCGGGGTCACAGGAGCGGCGGGCGGCGCTGGCGGCCGATGCTTTCGTGCGGCTCCTCGACACGGGTGGCAGAGGGAAGGCACGCTCGGCGGATCTCGTGATCGTCTGCGACCTGCAGGCCTACCGGCGGGGCCACGCCCATGAGGGCGAAACGTGCCACATCGTCGGCAGTGGTCCGATCCCGGTGTCGCTGGCTCGCGAGCTCGGGCGGGACGCCTTTCTCAAAGCGGTGCTCCACGACGGCGTCGAGATCCACACGATCGCCCACTTCGGGCGGAGGACGCCGGCCGTGCTTCGGACCGCCCTGCTTCTGGGAGCTCCACCGGTCTTCGACGGGATCACGTGCTCGCATCCGGGCTGTGACCGCCGGTACCACCTGGAACAGGACCACCTCGACCCCGTCGCCAACGGCGGGCTCACCTCGCGACAGAACATCAGGCCGTTGTGCTGGCCCCACCACCGGGTGAAGACCGAGCGGGATCGCAAGGCGGGGCTGCTCGGCGCTCGGGACGGCCACGACCCGCCCTGACCCTCGGCAGCGTCCAGGGCTGCTACTTCCCCGATCGCATCTTGACAATCGAATCCGGAGGGACCCGGATGGACGGCCGTGGCGGCGGCCCGCGCCCGCTTGCGAGCGGCGGCTGAGGCCGGGGTACTGTCCTCCGGTCCCCCCGGACTGACAGGAGAGCTCATGGGGTTGGTGAGCGGGCTCGGGCGGCGCGCCGGGCAGGCGGCGCTCGGCGTGATGTTCGTGAAGCTGGGCGCCGACGCCGCCCGCAGCCCGGGGGCCCGGGTCCAGAAAGCGGCCGACCTGCCCCTGCCCCTGCCGATGGAGCCAGAGCTGGCGGTACGGGTCAACGGCGCGGCGATGGTGGCCGGCGGAGCGGCGTTGATCACGAACAAGCTGCCCCGGCTGGCGGCGCTGGGGCTGCTGGCGTCGATGGTGCCGACGACGCTGGCCGGGCATCGCTTCTGGGAGCTGGAGGGGGCCGACCGCAAGGCGCAGGAGATCCAGTTCTACAAGAACCTCGGCCTGATGGGCGGGCTGGTGGCGCTGATCACCAGGAGGGCCGGCTGATGCGCTTCGCCTTCAAGACCGCCCCCCAGGACACGACGTGGGCCGACATGCTCGCCGTGTGGCGGGAGGCCGACGACATCGACCTCTTCGAGTCGGGCTGGAACTTCGACCACTTCTATCCGATCTTCGGTAGCTCGACCGGGCCGTGCCTGGAGGGCTGGGTGACGCTCACCGCCCTGGCTCAGGCCACGACCCGGCTCCGGCTCGGGACGCTGGTGACCGGCGTCGTCTACCGGCACCCGGCGGTGCTGGCCAACATGGCCGCCACCCTCGACGTCATCTCCGGCGGCCGGCTCGAGCTCGGCCTCGGCGCCGGGTGGAACGAGGAGGAGTGCCACGCCTACGGCATCGAGCTCGGTTCGCTCACCGAGCGCTTCGACCGCTTCGACGAGGCCTGCGACGTCATCCTCTCCTTGCTGGCCAACGAGACCACCGACTACGCCGGCCGCCACTACCGGCTCACCGCCGCCCGCTGCGAGCCGAAGCCGGTGCAGCGTCCCCATCCGCCGCTGTGCATCGGCGGGCTGGGCGAGAAGCGCACGCTGCGCACGGTGGCCCGCCTGGCCCAGCACTGGAACCTGCCCATGGCCGAGAGCCCGGACGTGTTCAAGCGCAAGCGCGACGTGCTGGCCGAACACTGCGCCGCCATCGGCCGCGACCCGGCCGAGATCATGACGTCCATCCACATCCGGCTGCCGAAGGACGGTGACGTCGGGCCGCTCGTCGACCAGGCCGCCGCCTTCGCCGACGCCGGCATGGACATGGGCATCGTCTACCTCCCGCCGCCCCACACCCCGGCGGTCCTGGAACCGGTGGCCCAGGCGCTGCGGCCGCTGGCGGGCTGACCGCCGTGAGCGGCGCAACCCCCTGGCGCGAGGTCGAGGCGGCCGTCCCCGAACTGGCCGCCGCCGTCCGGGCCGCCTTCGACGCCCACAAGCACAAGGTGCTGGCCACCCTGCGGGCCGACGGATCGCCCCGCCTGTCGGGCAACGAGGCCACGTTCCTCGACGGCGAGCTGTGGCTCGGGATGATGCCGCAGTCCCGCAAGGCGCTCGACCTCCGGCGCGACGCCCGCCTGGAGCTCCACTCGGCACCGGTCGACGTCGAGCTGAAGCACGGCGACGCCCGCATCGCCGGCCGGGCGGTGGAGGAGACCGCCCCCGACGCCATCGCCGCCTTCGTGGCCGCCTCCACCGAGGAGCACGACGGCACCGAACCGCCCGAGCCCTTCCACCTCTTCCGGGTCGACATCGGCGAGATCGTCCTCATCCGGATCGGCGACCCCGCCGACCACCTCCTGATCGAGTCGTGGACGCCGGCCGAGGGCTACCGCCGCGTCGAACGGAGGTGACCGGCCCGGCGGGGAGCTGACCGAAGAGGATCTTCGGCGCCTCCTCCACCGTGGCCGGCGGACGGCCGGCGGCCCGGCACAGGGCGGCCACCTCGGCCACCAGTTCCCATCCGGTCACCGCCGAGGTAGAGCTGGACCTTCACCGCCGGTGGAAGCGTCCCGGCCCGGCCGTCCGTGGGACGTGGGGGTTCTGCTCCTTGGTCGTCATCCCGTTGAGCGCCACCTCGACGACGGTCGGCGGGGCGGCCGGCATCAGGGATCTCCCGGCGGCGGTGACGCCGGCGCTTCGACGTAGACGATGCGGCTCGGCCGGGCCAGCCCGCCGATCGTGTCGTGGACGTGGGCCACGAGCTCGGCGTCGACCTCGTCGCTCGGCGCCACGCCGTCCTCCAGCGTGACGTAGGCCACGATGTCGGGCACCTCCCCGGTCTCCACCCGGCGGACGTCGGCCCCCTGCACGAACGGATGGTCGCCGAGGACGGCGGCCAGCTCGGCCAGCGACACCAGCTGGCCCGACACGCTGATCATCGGGTCCTGCCGGCCGAGACAGACGACGGAGCCGTCGGCCTCCCGCCGGGCCCAGTCGCCGGTGGTGTAGAGACCGGGGTGGCGGCCCCAGTACTCGTCGGGGCGGCGGCCGCCCTCCAGCTCCACGAACGTCGCCGGCCATGGCTTTCGCACCACCATGTCGCCGGTCACGGCCGGCGGCGCCCGCCGGCCGTCGGGATCGACGACGTCGAGGCCGGGATCGGGCGGCCCGGCGGCCCCGGGCGGCAACGGGGTCAGCGTCACCAGGCCCGCCTGCTCCAGCTGGCCCCATCCGTCGGCCACCACCGCCCGGCCCCGGGTGACTTCCTTCACCAGCCAGTCGGAGCTGGCGCCGTCCAGCCGTTCGCCGCCGGTGACGACCAGCTGCAGGGATTCGAGACCGAGCGGACCGGGCCCGGCGTCGCTCCACGATCGCAGCTTCCGGACGGCCGATGGTGTCGTGAGGAAGGTGTGGACGCCGTAGCGGTCGATGAGCTCCCACGTCCGGGTGCGGCGGGGCGTGTCGAGCATCCCCTCGTAGAGCAGCGTCGTGCCGCCCGAGGCCAGGGGCCCGTACACCCCCTGGGACTGCCCGGCCCAGGAGAACTCGATGGCACAGAAGACGACGTCGTCCGGCGACGTGGTGAGCGCCTCGCGGTGCAGCGCCGAGGCCGCCGCCAGGTAGCCGCCGGTGCCGTGCACGATGCCCGCCGGGTGGCCCGGCCGGTCGGCCAGGTGCATGACCAGCAGCGGATGGTCGGAGGGGACGGGCCGGGGTGCGGCGGCCCCGGCGTCGGCGGCGAGGCGGGCCCGTCCGGCGGAGAGGAGATCGGCCCAGGCGATGTCGCCCTCGTACCAGGCGACGTCGAGCCCGGCCCGGCGGACCACCACGGTGCCCTCCACGGCCGCCACCGCGGCCAGCGCCTCGTCGGCCCGGGCCTTCAAGGGCAGGAGCACGCCATGGCGCCAGGCGGCGTCCTGGGTGACAAGCACCTTGGGCCGGGCCAGCGCCAGCCGGTCGGCCAGGGCCTCGACCGGCAGCGCCTGGGGGACGATGACGTGCACGGCGCCGAGGCGGGCGCAGGCCAGCGCCGCCGTGACGGCCTCCGGGACGAGCCCGATGTAGAGGGCGACGCGGTCGCCGACGCCGACGCCGAGCCCGGCCAGGCCCACGGCGGCGGCGCAGACCTCGGAGTGGAGCTCGCCGTAGGTCAGGGACCGGCGGTCGCCGGGCTCGCCCTCCCAGTGGATCGCCACCCGGTCGGCCCCGGCCGGCAGGTGGCGGTCGAGGCAGTTGACGGCGGCGTTGAGCTCTCCGCCCGGGAACCACCGCCGGGCCGGGCCCTCCCCGGTGCTGACGGCGTCGAAGGGCCGCTCCCACCGCAGGGCGCCGGCCTCCACCCGCCAGCGCTCCAGCCAGGCGTCGAGATCGCCGGCCCCGTCAGACATCACCGACTGCCTGCCCGGCGGCCCGGGCCGCCCGGATGAGGACGGCGGCGGCCCGCTCGGCGTGGACGTCGTCGCTCATGACCTTGGCCCCCGCCAGGGCCGACAGCGCCGCCACCACCCGGCCCGAGCGGTCCCGGACCGGCACGGCGATCTCCACCGCCCCCGACGGCTCGGTCCGGTCGACGGCCAGCCACGGCGCCGCCGTCCAGGCCTCCCGGTCGTTGGCGTCGAAGGCGACCCCGATCGCCGAGGCGGCCCGGGCCTCGTCCCACACCGCCGGTCCGGCGTGGCCGAGCAGGATCCGCCCGGCGGCGGTCTCGAAGGCGTCGTGGATCCGCTCCGTCTGGCGGAAGATGCCGCCGATGTGCTCGGCGTCGACCCGGTCGGCGTAGAGGACGGAGCCGCCGATCAACAGCCCGACGAGCACGGTGGCCTCGGTCAGCGTGCGCAGCTCGACGAGGTAGGGCCCGAGGGCGCGAAGGACGGGCTGGCGGGCGAGGTAGGACTCCGACAGCCGGACGACGTGCTGGCCCAGGCTGTAGCGGGACGTCCGCGGGTCCTGCTGGACGAGACCGGCCAGGACCAGCGACCGCAGGAGGCGATGGGTGGTCGACGGCGACAGCCCCGACCGCTCCGACAGCTCGGTGAACGGGACCTGGAGCGGGCCCTCGGACAGCAGCTCGAGCAGCACCGCGGCGTTGCGCATGGTGCCGAGCGTCCCCCGCTCCTGGCCGTTGGAGCCGGCCCCGTCGTTCATGGCGGGGAACATTAGCGGTCCTCAGGTGCCACTAACCAGAGTTTGACTTCCGCATAGCGGAATTCATAACCTCCCCGTTTGGACCCTTCGCGTACAGCGCTGAGATCTGCAGATCCGGGAGGGGAAATGCGCAGAACACTCGCGATCGCCTCGGCGATCGCCACGATGACCCTGCCCTTCGTCGGCGGGGTCGCATCGTTCGGGGCGGCGTCCGGGGCCGGAGCCGCCGCCTCCGACATGAGCGGAGCCGACCCGGCCCTCGTCGGGGCCTTCGCCGCCCCCATCATGGAACCCGACGGGCACTACTGCGAGAAGGCCCAGGACCCGGCGCCGAAGTGCAAACCGGCCGCGGTGTCGGTGGCCGTGCTGCCCACCGGCGACGTCCTCTACTGGGACGGGCTTGAGGGCATGAACAAGGTCAAGTACAACACCGCCCTGGAGTTCGGCCACACGGCGGAGAACGACCAGAGCCGGCTCGTCAACCTGTCGGGGCCGTCGGGGCCGACGTGGTCCGTCCCGAGCCCCGAGGACAGCGGGATCAACCCCGACGGCAACCCGTCGGCCCGCTACCTCCCCGTCGTCCCCCACAGCAACGAGAACAAGAACAACGACGGCGACCTGTTCTGCTCGTCGTTCGTCCAGATGAGCGACGGCACCGTGCTGGCCGCCGGCGGCACCGACTACTACCAGGAGCCGTCCGTCCCCGGGACCAACTACGGCCTGGTGGAGCTCGAGGGCCTGGCCAGCACCCGGATCTACGACGACGCCACCAACAGCTGGCACTCGGCCAGCAACATGAACCACGGCCGCTGGTACCCGTCGGTCGTCACGCTGCCCAGCGGCAAGCTGCTCGTCGTCGGCGGCGTCGGCAAGATGATCAAGCCCGTCTACACCGACCATCCCGACGAGTCGGGCCGCAACAACCGCACCACCGAGACCTACGACCCGGCCACCGGCAAGTGGACCGACAACGGCCCCACGGCCGAGAAGTCGCTGCCGCTGTTCCCCCGGGTCCACCTGCTGCCCGACGGCAACGTCTACTACGACGCCGGCGGCCAGGTGGTCAACCCCGGCGGTGAGGGCTACGACGAGGCCGTCTGGAACATCACGAGCGTCTTCGACGTCGTCACCAAGACGTGGAAGGACCTCGGCGTGCCGATGCTCGGCCCCGTCCCGATCGGGTTCCGGGGCTCGTCGTTCTCGGTCATGCTCCCCCTCAAGCCGGGCGAGGACGGCACGTACAGCAAGGCGCAGTTCCTCTCCGCCGGCGGCGTCCTCGGCGTCTGGCCGAGCACGTTCGTGGCCGACGACTCGTCGGTCATCAACACCGTCGACACCGCCAACGGCGACCGCATGACGAGCGAGGCCACCGGCCGGCTCAACCACCGGCGCTGGTACTCCTCGGGCGTGGTGCTGCCGACCGGCGAGGTGATGGCGTTCAACGGTGCCGACACCGACGAGGTCGTCTTCCCCGGTTCCGGCCACCCGGTTCCGCAGGCGGAGCTGTTCGACCCCGTCACCAAGAAGTGGACGCCGGTGGCCGTCGATCAGCGCAACCGGTCCTACCACTCGACGGCGGCGCTGCTGCCGGACGGGCGGGTGCTGGTGGCCGGCCACGCCCCCATCAACACCGGCTACGGCGGGGCCTCGGACACCGGCCGGGACAACCTGGGGCTGACCGCGCCGGAGAGCGACCCGACGCTGTCGATCTACTCGCCGCCCTACCTGTTCCGGGGCGAGCGGCCGGTCATCACGTCGGTCGACCGGGCCGTGCCCTACAACGGCCTGCTCACGATCAAGACCACCTACGCCTCCGACATCAGCACGGTGGTGCTCGTCCGGAACCCCTCGACCACCCACCTCGTCGACGGCGACCAGCGCAGCGTCGAGGTTCCGGTCGTCAGCCGGACGGGCGACTCCGTCACCGTCTCCATCCCGGGGAACACCGTGCTGCCCCCGGGGCCGTACATGCTCTTCGTCAACCGCAAGAGCGCCAAGGGCGAGATCCCGTCGGTCTCCCGGCAGGTCTTCCTCGGCGGGCCCGTTCCGGGGCCGATCGCCGCCCGCGTGGCTCGAACCCGATGACGGCCGCATATTACTCACTGGTAGTCTGATCGACCTCGAACTGGGGGGAAGGAACCGCCATGGGCAGCAGTTCCGTGCGTGAGCGCATCGCCATCGTCTTCATGACCTTGAGCGTGGTGGCCACGCTGGTCCTCGGCGGGGCGCTGGCCGCCCAGCTCGGGCACCC
>Ga0070741_10003675_pt1 | contig 37305 bp, 27 predicted proteins | sample Coa_R1_4_FD_66440 | JGI IMG/M metagenome (GOLD analysis project Ga0070741, IMG submission 66440) | Surface soil microbial communities from Centralia Pennsylvania, which are recovering from an underground coalmine fire - Coalmine... | ecosystem: Environmental > Terrestrial > Soil > Unclassified ... | reverse complement strand
ACGGCACCGACGTCATCCTGCTGTACCTCGAGTCCTTCGGAAACCCCGGCAAGTTCCACCGCATCGCCCAGCGCGTCGCCTGCCGCAAGCCGATCATCGCCGTCAAGAGCGGCCGGTCCACGGCCGGAAGCCGGGGGGCGTCGTCCCACACCGCCGCCCTGGCCAGCCCCGACCGGGCCGTCGACGCCCTGTTCCGCCAGACCGGCGTGATCCGGGTCGACACCATGGAGCAGCTCTTCGACACCGCCGCCGTGCTGGCCCACCAGCCCCTGCCCGCCGGGCGCCGGGTGGCCATCGTCGGGAATTCGGGCGGCCCCGGCGTGCTCGCCGCCGACGCCTGCGAGGCCGCCGGGCTGGAAGTGCCGGAGCTGTCGGCCGCCACCCAGGAGGCGCTGCGGGCCTGCCTGCCCCCGGCGGCCGGAGTCCGCAACCCGGTCGACATGATGGCCTCGGCCGATCCGGCCACCTACCAGGCCGCCCTGCGGGTCCTGCTGGCCGATCCCGACGTCGACGCCGTCATCGTCGTCTGCACGCCGACGCACGCCGCCCCTGTCGGGGCCCTGGCCGCCGCCCTGGCCGACCTCACCGCCCCGCGGGCCGCCCCCAAGCCGCTGGTGGCCAACCTCGTCGGCTACGAGGGCATCCCCGAACCGCTGCGGGGCGAACGGGCCATCCCCTGCTTCCCGTTCCCCGAGACGGCCGCCCAGGCGCTGGCCCGGGCGGCGTGGTACGCCGACTGGCGGCGCCGGCCCGTCGGCACGGTCCCCGACCTCGACGGCATCGACCTGCGGGCGGCCCACCGCCTCGCCGGCCAGTTCCTCGAGGGCCGGCCCGAGGGCGGCTGGGTCGACCCGGTGACCGCCGGCGAGATCCTCCGGGCCTTCGGCATCCCGATCACGCCGGTGGTGGCGGTGGGCTCCGCCGCCGAGGCCGCCGAGGCGGCCGCCGGCATCGGCGGGCCGGTGGCCCTCAAGGTGGCCGGCGTCCTCCACAAGACCGACGTCGGCGGGGTGCGGCTGGGGCTGGCGTCCCCCCCCGACGTGGCCGCCGCCTACGAGGAGATGGCCGCCCATCTCGCCGCCCTCGGCCAGCCGATGACCGGCGCCCACGTCGAGGCCATGGCCCGGCCCGGGGTGGAGACGATCGCCGGCGTGGTGCGCGACCCCGCCTTCGGCCCGCTGGTGATGTTCGGCCTCGGGGGTGTGGCCGCCGAGCTGGTGGGCGACACCGCCCTCAAGGTGGCGCCCCTCACCGATCAGGACGCCGCCGAGCTGGTCCGGGGCCTGCGGTCCTCGCCGCTGCTGTTCGGCTACCGGGGCGCCGCCCCGGCCGACACCGCCTCCCTCGAGACCCTGCTGCTGCGGCTGTCGGTCCTCGGCCAGCAGCTCCCGGAGCTGGCCGAGCTCGACCTCAACCCCGTCATCGCCGGCCCCGACTCGGTGGTGGCCGTCGACTGGCGGATGCGTCTGGCCCCGCCGGCCCGCGGTCCGGCGGCCGACCTCCGCCGGCTGCGGTAGGCGGCGCCGGGGTCAGCGCTCCCTGGCCCGCCGGTCCGACACGACGTAGCGGGTCGGGACGGCGGTCTGGTCGCCCTTCGGCGGCCGGATGTAGGCCCGCTCCTGGCGGGGCGGCAGTTCGATGTCCTCGAACGGGAGACGTTCATAGGGGACGGCCGTCAGCAGGTGGCTGATCAGGTTGAGCCGGGCACTGCGCTTGTCGTCGGCCTCCACCACCCACCACGGCGACTCCTTGGTGTCGGTGTAAGCGAACATCTCGTCCTTGGCCTCGGAGTAGTCGACCCAGTGGGAACGGGCCTCGAGGTCGATGGTCGACAGCTTCCACCGCTTGTGGGGATGGCGGATGCGGGTCTGGAAGCGCCGCTCCTGTTCCTGATCGCTGATCGACAGCCAGTACTTCACCAACACGATCCCCGACCGGAGAAGGCTCCGCTCGAACTGGGGGCAGAACCGCATGAACTCCTGGTACTCGGGCTCGGTGCAGAAGCCCATCACCCGCTCGACGACCGCCCGGTTGTACCAGCTGCGGTCGAAAAGGACCATCTCGCCAGCGGCGGGTAGGTGGGCCACGTAGCGCTGGAAGTACCACTGGGTGCGCTCCCGGTCGCTCGGCGTCGGCAGCGCCACCACCCGGCAGTACCGGGGGTTGAGCAGCTCGGTGATGCGCTTGATCGTGCCGCCCTTGCCGGCGGTGTCGCGGCCCTCGAAGACGACCACCAGCCGCAGCCCCCGGTGGTGGATCCACTCCTGCATGAACAGCAGCTCGATCTGGAGCCGTTCCAGCTCGGCCTCGTACTCCTTGACCGACAGCACGGCCGCCCGTTCCTGGACGTTGTCGACCTCCATGTCGGGATCATCACCCCGGGGCGGGCCGGCCAGCAGAGGCGAAGGTCACCAGACGGGCGCCGAACCGGGCCGGGACGTCCCACCGGCGTGGGACCTCGGTCCCACCCGATCCGGGCCCTTGGTCTCTGCACCGAGCGCCGCCCGACCACCGATCATCAACACGACGCCACGGGCAGTGCTCAACGGGAGAGGCCCGGACCACGGCACAAAGGAGCCACGCAATGAAGCGCAGGACCCTCGACATCATGTTCAGCGTGGGCGGCCTCGTCCTCGCCGGCCTGCTCCTGGTGATGGGCATCGTGCTGACCAGCAACGCCAACTTCGCCAAGAACTACACCCACGACCAGCTGATCGCCCAGGGCATCAAGTTCAAGCCCGTCTCGGCCCTCACCGCCGAGGAGAAGGCCCAGCCCTGCCTCGTCAAGTACGCCGGCCAGGCGCTGGCCTCGGGCAAGCAGGCGGAGTGCTACGCCAACCACTTCATCGGCCTCCACGTGGAGTCGATCGCCGCCGGCCGCACCTACGCCACGCAGGGCGACTACATCAACGGCCTCAAGACCCAGCTGACCGACGCCCAGAAGGCCACCCCGGCCGACCCGGCCAAGATCGCCGACCTGAACAAGCAGATCACCGACGCCACCACCGCCCGGACCACCCTCTTCCAGGGTGAGACCCTGCGGGGGCTGCTGCTGACCTCCTACGGCTTCAGCGTCTTCGGTGTGAAGGGTGCCCAGGGCGCCACCGTGGCCTACATCATCGCCGGCCTGCTGTTCCTGCTGTCGATCGCCGGCCTGTACCACGCCTACAAGACCCCCCAGAGCAAGGGCTTCGCCGTCCCCGACATGGCCGCCAACGGCAGCCAGAAGGTCCTCGTCGAAGCCTGACCCTCGAGGCAGCGGGCGAACCCTCCCCTTCGCCCCCCTCGGACCCGAGGCCCCCGCCCCCTGGGCGGGGGCCTCGTCGCGCCGGCGGTTGCCCGGATCCCCGATCAGGCGTTATCGTTCTAACGACTATCGCCCGGCGGGGCGGGTCCGATGGGGGGAGGAAGTCGATGACCGAGGCGGCACCGCGCCCACCGAGCGAGGCCGAACGGCAGACGGTGGTGACGATCGGCCGGCGGCGGTTCCTGGCCTTCCTGGCCAGCGCACCGGCGCTGGTGGTGGCCACGCAGCTGTTCGACGGAGCCCGGCCCCATCCGGCCGAGGCGGCGGCGCCCTCGCCGCCCACCATGGAGGAGCTGTGGGACATCTCCCAGTTCATCGTGGTGGCCAGCCAGCCGACGATGCCGCTCGTCCGCCTCGAGATCGGCCCTGACGGCATCGCCCGGCTCGACCTGCCCCGGGTGGAGATGGGCCAGGGCATCACCACCTCGGTGGCCATGATGATCGCCGAGGACCTCGAGGTGCCGCTCGACCACGTCAAAGTCACGATCGCCGACGCCCGGCCCGAGCTGATGTTCAACCAGATGACGGCGGGGTCGTGCACCCTGCGGACGTTCCAGGTGCCGATCCAGGTGATGGCGGCCACGGCCAAGGCCCAGATGAAGTCGGCGGCGGCGCAGCGCTGGGGCGTGCCGGTGGGCGCCCTGGCGGTGAAGGACGGCGTCGTGTCCGGGCCCGGGGGCCGGCGGGCGACCTACGGCGAGCTGGCCGAGGCGGCGGCGCTCATCTCCCCGGAGGCCGTCACGGTCCAGCCCAAGGCGGTGGCCGACTACACGATCATCGGCCGGCCCACCCGGCGGGTCGACACCCGGGAGATCGTCACCGGCGCCAAGCAGTTCTCCATGGACCGGATGCCGACGAAGGCCAAGCCGGCCATGGTCCGCCGGCCGCCGACGATGAAGGGGACCCTCAAGTCGATCAACAACGCCGAAGCGGTGAAGGCCATGCCCGGCGTGCGGGCGGTGGTGCCGATCCCCACCGGCGTCGGGGTGGTGGCCGACACCTTCGAGCAGGCCCGGGAGGCCTGCAACGCCCTCGACGTGACGTTCGGGCCCGGCCCGGTCGACCACGAGAGCAACGAGACGATCCTCGAACAGCTGCGGGCCAAGCTGGCCGGCTTCGACCCGGCGCCGGGCGGGGCGACGCAGGTGGTGGAGGCGGAGTTCGACTTCGCCCCCGTCAACCACGCCTCGCTGGAGGTGGAGTGCGCCGTGGCCGACGTCCGGCCCGACGGCGCCGACCTGTGGAGCGGTTTCCAGGCCCCGATCCTGGCCCAGCAGCACATCGCCCTGGAGCTGGGCCTGCCCCAGGACAAGGTGAAGGCCCACGTCGTCCCGCCGGGCAGCGGGTTCGGCCGGCGGGTGTTCTACGACGCCGCCATCGAAGCGGCCCAGATCTCCAAGGCGGCGGGGATGCCCGTCCGCCTGATGTGGCCCCGGGCCGACGACTTCCGCCACGGCCGGATGCGGCCCCAGCAGGTCCACCGGTTCCGGGCGGTGCTGGCCGGCAACGAGGTGGTGCAGTTCCAGCAGCAGGTGGCGGCGGTGGCCACCGACTTCCGCCAGGGGCTGGGCGAGATCCTCACCTACGCCGCGGCGGCGGCGCCGTTCGACGCCAAGCAGACGATCGGCAACGACATGTTCTCCCAGGGCGTGTTCACCACCATGGTGTCGTCGCCCTACGTCTTCGGCGGTTACAAGAAGCACCTCAACGAGCTGGCCAACGGGATGTCCACCGCCAGCTACCGCAGCGTCCCCTGCCAGCCGGCCCGGGGGGCCGAGGAGGTCATGGTCGACGAGGTGGCCGCCGCCCTCAACCTCGACCCGGTGGCCTTCCGGCTGCAGTGGCTGAAGGACGACCGCACCAAGGCGGTGCTGCAGAAGGCGGCCGAGCTGGCCCAGTGGGGCAAGTCGATGCCGGCGGGCTTCGCCCAGGGTGTGGGCATCCACATCGAGAGCCGCTGCCACACCGCCTGCGTCGTCGAGCTCGACGGCCGCAACCCGAACAACCCCCAGGTGACCCGGGCGGTCATGGCCGTCGACGTCGGCCTGCCGGTCAACCCGATGACCATCGAGACGCAGATGATGGGCGGCATCGCCGAGGCGATCTCGCTGACGCTGCGGGCCGGGCTCCACTTCCAGGACGGGCTGCCCCTCGAGGCCTCCTACCACCACTACAAGTGGCTGCGGATGGCCGACTTCCCCAAGGACACGCAGATCTTCGTCTTCCCGGCCGGCGACCACCCGATCGGCGGGATCGGCGAGGTGGGCATGGCCGCCCCGACCGGCGCCATCGCCAACGCCTACGCCCGGGCGACGGGGATCAAGCCCCGCAGCTTCCCGATCGTCTTCCCGCAGAACTTCGACCCCTACCCACCGGGCTACCTGCCGCCGCCGTCCTACAAGAGCCACTGAGGGTCGAGGAGAACCCCATGTCCGAGAACCCTGTGTCCACACACTCGTTCGTGCTCAACGGCCGGGCCGTCTCGGTGGAGGCGCCCGGCGACCTGCCGCTGCTGTGGGTCCTGCGCGACATCCTCGGCGTGACGGGGCCGAAGTACGGTTGCGGCATCAACATCTGCAAGGCCTGCACCTGCCTGCTGGACGGGAAGGAGGCCATCACGACCTGCTCGTTCCCGCTGGCCAGGGCCGAGGGCCACGAGATCACCACCATCGAGGGCCTGGCCCAGGGCGACAAGCTCCACCCCGTCCAGGAGGCGTGGATCGAGCACGACGTGCCCCAGTGCGGCTACTGCCAGCCGGGGTGGATCATGGCCACCGTCGCCCTGCTCGAGCAGCACAAGCAGCCGACCGACGAGCAGATCGACGCCATGGAGAACGTCTGCCGCTGCGGGACGTACTTCCGCATCCGCCAGGCCATCCACGACGCCGCCGCCCGGATGGCGTGAGCGATCTCCTCATCACCGGCGGGACCGTCGTCGACGGGACGGGGGCGGCGGCGCGCCCGTCCACCGCCGTGCGCATCCGGGGCGACGAGATCGTGGCCGTCGGCGACGACCCCACCGGCGAGGCCGGCGGCGGCGAGGTCATCGACGCCACCGGGTGCGTGGTCATGCCCGGGCTGATCGACGCCCACTGCCACGTCACCTTCGGGGAGCCGCAGTCGAACGACGAGCTGTTCTTCCACCGGGACCAGGGCTACGCCGCGCTGCTGGCGGGGTGGAACGTGGGCAAGCTGCTGCGGGCCGGGGTGACCGGGTTCCTCGACGCCGACGTCCTCTGGGACCTGGGCGTGGCCCTGCGGGACGGGATCGACGCCGGCATCGTCGAGGGCCCCCGCATGGCCTGCGGCGGCAGCGCCCTGCTGACGTCGGTCGGCGGCACCGCCGGGCAGCTGTTCCCCGACAGGGGCCGGCTGGGCTACGCCGCCATCGTCGGGAGCAAGGACGAGCTGGTGGCCGAGATCCGCCGCCAGGTCAAGGTCGGCGTCGACTGGGTCAAGATCCACTCCACCGGGCTGGTGCCCCGCCAGAGCGGCGAGATCCTGGTCTGGACCGACGAGGAGCTCCGCCTGGCCTGCGACACCGCCCACTCTCTCGGGGTGCCGGTGGTGGCCCACGCCCGGTCGGCGGAGTCCACCGCCGCCTGCGCCCGCAGCGGCGTCGACCTGATCCTGCACAGCTCGTTCATCGACGAAGCGACGGTCGAGGTCGTGGTGGCGTCAAACGCGGCGCTGTGCCCCACGTGGACGTTCCTGGCCAACCTCGTCGACTACGGCCACAAGGTCGGGGCGTCGGCCCGGCTCGTCGACCTGTTCCGCCACGAGATCGAGGCCACGGCCCGGGGCGTGCGGCTGGCCTACGACGCCGGCGTCAAGCTGCTGTGCGGATCGGAGAGCGGATTCTCGCTCACGCCCTACGGCCACTGGCACGCCCGGGAGCTCGAGCTCTACGTGCGCCACCTCGGCCTCTCGCCGCTGGAGGCCATCACCTGCGCCACGGCCAACGGCGCCTTCGCCCTGCGGATGGAGGGCCGGGTGGGGACGCTGGAGCCGGGCCGGCTGGCCGACGTCATCGTCGTGGCCGGCGACCCGCTGGCCGACATCCGCGTTCTCCAGGACCGCTCCCGGCTGCGGGCGGTCATCAGCCGGGGCCGGCCGGTCGACCTGGCCCGGCCGTGGCCGGAGCGGTCGGTCTGGCCCAAGGAGAAGGTGGGGATGTACTCCCAGCAGCCGCTGACCTACGACGTCGTCAACCCCTAGCCGCCACAGGACTGGACGGAACCGTGCGCTACGCCATCGTGACCGGAGCCGGCAACGGCATCGGCGCCGTCATCGCCCGGGCGGCGACGGCCCGGGGCTACTCCGTCGGCGTCCTCGACCGCGACGCCGCCTCGGCCGCCCGGGTGGCCGAGGCGCTGCCCGGCGCCGTGGCGCTGGTGGCCGACGTGACCGACGCCGTCGCCGTGGAGGCGGCCTTCGACCGGCTCGACGGCCCGCCCGACCTGGTGGTCAACAACGCCGGCGTCGTCCGCTTCGGGCCCCTCCTCGACCTCACCCCCGGCGAGTGGCGCGACGTCGTCGACGTCAACCTCACCGGCACGTTCCTCGTGGCCCGGGCCGCCGCCCGGCGCATGCTCGACACCGGCGGCTGCATCGTGAACCTGACGTCGATCAACGGCGTGGCCCCCGGGCCCAACGCCGGCGCCTACGGCGCCACCAAGGCGGCGGTGGCGCTGCTGACCCAGCAGATGGCCATCGAATGGGGCCCGGCCGGCATCCGGGTCAACGCCGTGGCCCCCGGGCTGATCCTGGCCGGGATGTCGGAGCCGATCTACGCCGATGACGACTTCCGGGCCCGGCGGGAGGCGAAGGTGCCCCTCGGCCGGCTCGGGACGCCGGAGGAGGTGGCCGACGTCGTCCTGTTCCTCGCCTCCCCCGAAGCGGCCTACGTCACCGGCCAGAACATCGTCGTCGACGGCGGCGTGTCGGCCAACATCATCGGCCAGCTGCCCCGGCCGGCGTCGGTCGACCGGGTGGGAGCGGCCGACTGAGCGCGGCACCCGTCCGCAATCTGATCCTCACCGGGGGGCCGGGGTCGCACGACTTCGCCGCCAACTCCGCCGCCCTGGCCGCCGTCCTGGCCGAGGCCGGCGTGGAGTCCGAGGTGACCGACGACATCGAGGGCGGGCTGGCCGGGCTGGACGGCGGCGGCCACCGGCTGCTGACGGTGAACGCCCTGCGGTGGCGGATGCTCGACGAGCGCTACGCCGCCGACCGGCCCCGCTGGGGCTTCCGCCTGTCCGACGCCGGACGGGCGGCGCTGCTCGGCTATCTCGGCGGCGGCGGCAGCCTCCTGGCCGTCCACACCGCCGCCATCTGCTTCGACGACTGGCCGGAATGGGGTGACATCGTCGGCGCGGCCTGGGTCTGGGGCGCGTCGGCCCACCCGCCGCCCGGCCCGGTCGCGGTCCGCCTCGGCGGCTCGCACCCCATCGTGGCCGGCCTCGACGACTTCACCGTCGTCGACGAGGTCTACGGGTTCATGGCCGTCCGGCCCGACGTCGTGCCGCTGGCCGGCGCCGCCCACGGCGGCGCCGAGCATCCGCTGCTGTGGGCCCGCCGGTTCGGGCCGGCCCGGGTGGTCTACGACGCCCTCGGCCACGACGCCGCCTCGCTCTCCCACCCCGTGCACCGTACGATCCTGCAGCGGGCGGCCCGCTGGCTCGTGGAGGTGCCGTGCGCCACGTGAAGGGGATGTCGGTGCTCGTCACCGGCGGCGGTTCGGGCATCGGCGAAGGCACGGCCCGCCACTTCGCCGCCCGGGGCGCCCGGGTCACGATCTGCGGGCGCCGGCCGGAGAAGATCGCCGCCGTGGCCGGTGACATCGGCGCCGCCTGCACGGCCGTGCCGGCCGACATCACGGTGGCCGGCGACCGCGCCCGCCTCGTCGACGCCGCCGTGGCCCACGGCGGCGGGCTCGACGTGCTGGTCAACAACGCCGGCAACATGTACCGGGGCCCGATCACCGAACTCGACGAGGGCGAGCTGCTGGCGCTGTTCCACACCAACGTGGTGGCCGGCATGCTGCTCACCGGCCTGGCCGTCCCCCACCTGGCGGCCCGGGAGGGGGCGGTGGTCTTCCTGGGGTCGATCCACACCCAGCGGGCCTTCCCCGGGGCCTCGCCCTACGCCGCCACCAAAGGGGCCCTGGAGGCCCTGACCGGCGTCCTGGCCGCCGAGCTCGGGCCGCAGCGGATCCGGGTCAACTGCGTGCGGCCGGGCGCGGTGGAGAGCGAGATCAACGTCCGGGCCGGGCTGGCCGACCCCGCCGCCGCCCGGGCCCGCCTCGAGGGCCTGGCCCCGGCCCACGCCCTCGGCCGCATCGGCACGACCGAGGAGATCGCCGAGGCGATCGAGTACCTGGCCTGCGCCGAATGGACCACCGGCGCGGTGATCTCCGTCGACGGCGGCCTCGGCCTCGGCGTCACCTCCGCCTGAGCCCGGCCGGCGAACCACCCCAACCGCGGCAGGTCTGCCGGATCGGACCCGGACGAGCGGGGTGAAGCCGACGAACCGGCCGGCCAACGTGCGCCGCCGGGCCCGGGCCGGCCGAGAACCGGAGGAGGTCATCAGAGGAGCACCGTGCCTGCACAAGCCAACCGCTGCCCGCAGTGCTGGGCCGATCTCGACGAGTCGGTCACCGACGTTTGCCCGTTCTGCCGGCGCAACATCGCCAACCAGGTGTGGGACACCGGCGGCCCGAAGACGACGGTCAGTGCCGCGGCGCCCGACGCCGTCACCGCCGCGATGCCGGCCGCACCGGCCGGCGGCGGGGCCGGCGTGGCGGTCGCCGAGCGCGAACGCGACCGGATCGAGTTTCCCGGCACCCCGTTGCCGGCCGGCTTCTTCGACGCGCTCCCGGAGAAGACCCGCCACCGGCCGCCCATCCCGGCCAGGGCCGTCGTCGTCCTCGGCCTGGTGGCGGTCGGCGCCGTGAGCGGCATCAGCGGGGCGGTCAACCGCCACCGGGCCGTCTCGTCGCCCGCCCGGCCCCTCATCGCCGATGCCTGCGCCGAGTACCGCGACATCACCGGCCGGATGCACAAGGACCAGGACGTCCTCGCCGCCCAGGAGGGGATCCGCTGGTTCCAGACCAACGGCGACCGCTTCGCCGAGGCCGCCCGCCTCGATCCGGCGCTGGGCCCGGCGGCCGAGGTCGTCGCCTGGTTCAACGGCGTCATCGACGCCCGCTTCGGCCCGCTGGTGGGGATGAGCAAGGACGAGATCGACGCCCGCGAGAAGCCGCTGGCCGAGGCCTGCTACTCGGGCCCCGGCCGGGCGTGAAGGAGGCCGCACCGGTGAACTACGTCCTGCGCCGTTCGTTGCCCTCGCTGGCCGGCCTCGTCGGCCTCCTGCTGGCCGTCGGCTTCGTCGCCGTGGCCACCGTCGGAGCCCCGCTGTGGTTCCCGGTCGTCCTGGCCGTCGCCCTGATCGTGGTGCAGTACGCCGTCAACCCGCGCATCATCGAGTGGCTGGTGCCGGCCGTGATCGTCGCCCACGACGGCGACCGCTACGCCCTCGACCACCCGTTGTGCACCGCCGTCGCCCGGCGCTGCCGGGATGCCGGGATCCCGCTGGTCAAGCTGGCCATCGTCGACGACGGCACTCCCAACGCCTTCACGTTCGGCCGCACACCGGGCGACGCCCGCATGTGGGTCACCCGGGGGCTCATCGAGCGCCTCGACGAGACCGAGCTCGACGCCGTCGTGGCCCACGAGGTGGGCCACGTCAAGAACTGGGACTTCGCCGTCATGACCGTGGCGGCCGTCGTCCCGATGCTCCTCTACCTCCTGTACCTGACGACGCGCTCGAGCCGGGACGCCCGCCACGTGGCCATCGGCGCCTACGCCGCCTACGCCGTCTCGCAGTTCATCGTGCTCTCCCTGTCGCGGGCCCGGGAGTACGGCGCCGACCACTGGTCCTGTCAGTGCACCGGCAACGGCGACGCGCTGGCGTCGGCGTTGGTGAAGATCGCCTACGGGATGGGCCGCACGTCGGCCGACGAGAAGGAACAGGCGGCGGCCCTCGTCGCCCGGGGCAAGGAGGGCGCCGCCGCCGCCCGGGCCCTGCAGGCCCGGAACCGCCGGGCCCGGTCGCTGCGGGCCATGGGCATCTTCGAACCCAGGTCGGCCGAGGCCATGGCCTACGCCTTCTCGTCCGGTATCGACCCCACCCGGGCCGTCGCCGCCCTGCGCTGGGACGCGGTCAACCCCTGGGCCGAGGTGCTGGAGAAGTTGTCGTCCCATCCGCTCGTGGTCAACCGGATCCGGGCCCTCGAAGCGTCGGGGCTCCCCGGCGCGCCGACCCGCTTCTCGGTGCTGCGCATGATGGCCGGGGGCGACCAGCGCCAGCTGCTGGAGGCCCGCACCCGCTTCGCCCGGGAGCTGGCCATCGGGGTCGCCCCCTGGGCCGTGCTCGTGCCCCTGGTGGCCTTCGGCGCCTTCACCGGCTCGGCGCTCTCCATCGGCGTGGCCCTCCTCGCCGCCGGGGCGCTGTTCTTCGTCAAGCAGCAGCTCCGTTACCCCAACGGGCACGAGATGGTCGACGAGGTGGCGTCGCTGATCGAGCGGCTCGACGCCGGGCCCATGGGCGGGATCCCCGTCCGGGTCAAGGGCCGCATCATCGGCCGGGGGTTCCCCGGCTACCGCCTGTCGCCCGACCTCGTCGTCGAGGACGGCACCGGTTTCGTCCCGCTCGTCTACCGCCAGCCGATTCCGTTCCTCGCCACCCTGTTCGGGCTCCTCCGGGCCGAGAAGTTCATCGGCGAGGACATCATCGCCTACGGCTGGTACCGCCGCACTCCGGGCCCGTCCATCGAGCTGGGCCGGGTGTTCGCCACCGGCGGCCGGGAGGCCCGCAGCTTCACCGTCCACGCCCGCTATGCCGGCTGCGCCGTCCTGCTCCTGGCCGGCTTCTTCACCGCTCTGGCCGGCCTGTCCGGCTGAGCCCGTCCCCGGCGGCCGGCGGCGTCAGGGCCTGAGGAACCGGACGGGGTAGCGGGCCCAGTAGGGGCGGGCGGTGGTCGTGTCGATGGCCGGGGGGTCGTCGGGGTCGGGGGCGACGCCCCGGTCGAACATGGCCTGGACGGCCACGGCCACGAGGCCGTAGAGGTGCTCGCCGGCGGCGGTGCCGTCGGGATCGGGGACGAGGCCGCCGGAGAGGTCCTGGCCGATGCAGGCGTGCATCCCGGTCCCGAACGACAGGCCGTAGGGCGCCACCCCGTCGGGGAGTTTGCGCTCGGGGTTGAACTCGCCGCCGTCGGCGCCGAACACCGCCGGGTCGCGGTTGACGGCCATCAGGTCGATGACGACCTTGTCGCCGGGCCGGGCCGTCCGCCCGTCCCCGAGCGGGATCTCGGCCTCCGCCCAGCGCATCCCCACCGGGCTCGACGGGTTCAGCCGGATCGTCTCGTGGACGCAGCGCTGCACGAACATCCGGTCGGCCCGCACCCGGGCGCTGTCTTCGGGATGGGCGGCCAGCCAGGCGAAGATCCGGTCGATCGACCGGGTGAAGGCGGTGGCCGAGGTGTGGGCGCCGGCCAGCAGGAAGAAGGCGATCTCCCGGCGCAGCACCTCGTGGGGGAGGTGGAGGTTGTCCTGGTTGCGGAGCAGGACGGTGAGCACGTCCTTCGGCAGTTCGCCCTCGCCGATCGTCCCGGCGGCCAGGCGGTCGAGCGCCGCCCGGCGCAGCGCGATCGACGGGGTGAGGAACTCGCCGTCCCACGCTTCCAGGGCAGCCAGGACCTCGGCGCTCACCTCGGCCCTGTCGCGGGTGGAGTGGGCCAGCGTGGCGCCCTCGATGAACTTCATCAGGTAGCGGTAGAGGTGGAGGCTCTCCTCGGTGGTGCGCCGCGGCCGGTCGACCCCCGAGATGAGGGCGGCCAGGTTCATCATCATCTCGTGGCTGAGCGTGACGAGCTCGGCGGCGCCGGCCTCCACCCAGGGCTCCAGCGTCTGGTCGATGATGGCCGGGAACAGGTCGTTCTCGTAGTGGGTGAAGATGTCGCGCCGGAACAGGCGGTTCTCCAGCCGGCGCCGGGCCCGGTGCTCGTCGCCGTGCAGATTGACGAGGACGTCGCCCATCACCACCTCGCCGGCGTCGTACAGCGCCTGGCGGAGCTCCTTGTGGCGGTAGGCGGCCCGGGCGCCGTCGAAGGTCGTGATCGTGTACGTCTCGCTCATGGCAGCGCGCTTTCGAAGATGACCGGGTAGGACCCGAAGTGCGGGCGGGACGTGTCGGGGTCGAGCACCGGCGCCCGGTCGGGGTCGAGGCGGACGCCGGCGTCGAGCACCGCCGCCGCCAGCGTCGTCACCGTGCCGAAGAGGTGCGTGGCCGGGTCGTCCCGGGTCTGGGCCGGGTCCAGCCCCCCGTCGAGCTCGGCGCCGATGCAGGCGTGGGTGCCGCCGCCGAAACTGTGGCCCCAGGGCGCCACGCCGTCGGGCAGCGGCCGCCGCGGGTTGAACGCGGCGGCGTCGGCGCCGAACACCGCGGGGTCGCGGTTGGCCGCCATGAGGTCGAGGACGACGGCGTCGCCGGCGCCGATCTCCCGGCCCGTCCGCAGGCGGACGGGTGCCAGGGCGACCCGCAGGGCCACCGGGCTGGCCGGGTAGAGGCGCAGCGCCTCGTGGCTGCAGCGCTGCAGGAACAGCCGGTCGGCCCGGGCCCGCCCGAGGTCGTCGGGGTGGGCCGCCCCCCAGCCGAACAGCTCGTGCATGGTGTGGGTGAAGGCGTTGGCCGTGGAGTGGGACCCGGCCTGGAGGTAGAAGGCCACCTCCCGGAGGATCAGGTCGGGCGGCAGGTCGAGGTCGTCCTCGTTGCGCAGCAGGGTGGTGAGGACGTCGGGGGGGAGGGCGTCCTCGGCCAGCGCCCCCGCCGCCACCTGGTCGAGCAGCTTGCGGCGCCGCTCGACCGAGGGGCGGAGGAACTCGGCGTCGAATTCGGCCAGGCCGGCGGCCACCTCGGCCCGGACCTCGTCGTGGTCCCGGGTGGAGTGGGCCAGCGTGGCGCCGACCGAGAACAGCTTGGTGTAGCGCAGCAGGCTCTCGGTCTCCTCCACCGTGCCGGCCCGGTCGAGCCCGGCGATGAGGGCGGTCAGGTTCATGATCACCCGGTAGGCGACCTGGACGAGGTCGGCCCGGCCGCCGGCCACGAACGGCGCCAGCGTGCCGCTGATGATGTCGGCCACGAGGTCGTGCTCGTAGCGGCGGAAGGTGTCGCGCCGGAACAGCCGGTTCTCCAGGCGGCGGCGGGAGCGGTGCTCGTCGCCGTGGAGCGTGAGGAGGACGCCGGCCATGACGACGCCGCCCTCGTCGTACAGCGACTGCTTGAGATCCTTCTGGCGGAAGGCGTCGCGGACCTCGTCGAACGTCGCCAGCCTGACTTCCACGGTCCTCCTCGCGGCCCCCCTCGGACCCGGCCCCAATGCTACCGTCCAATAGTGGTGAGTCTTCTCACGCCGCACAAGGGGCAGGCCGCCGGGAGGCACCGGTGATCGACGTCCACGCCCACGTCGTCCTGGCCGGAACGCTGGGGGGAGCGGGGCGCTACGGGCCCGAGATCCTCGGCGAGGCCGACGGCGGCCCCGCCTTCCGCACCGGCGCCTACACCTTCACGGGCGTGCGCTACGAGGGCAGCGCCTTCCTCGACGTCGACGTCCGCCTGGCGGCCATGGACGAGGCGGGGATCGCCTACCAGGTGCTCTCCCCCAATCCGCTGACCTACTTCCACCACATCGAGGCGAACATCGCCGAGAGCTTCTGCCGCCGCCACAACGACCTGCTGGCCGAATTGGTGAGCGGCCACCCCGACCGCCTCGGCGGCCTGGCCGCCCTCCCGATGCAGGACCCCGGCCGCGCCGTGAAGGAGCTGGAACGGGCGGTGTGCGACCTCGACCTGCTCGGGGCCGCCATCGGGACCAGCTTCGGCCGCCCCCTCGACGACCCGGCCCTCGACCCGCTCTACGCCGCCGCCGTCCACCTCGACGTGCCGCTGTTCGTCCATCCCGGCTTCGACTGCGTCGACGCCCCCCACCCCGATCCCCGCCTCGACCGCTTCGACCTCGAGCTGGTCGTGGGCTTCGCCGCCGAGGAGACCCTGGCGGTGGCCACCGTGATCTACGGCGGCGTCCTCGACCGCCATCCGCAGCTGGACCTCTGCTTCTCCCACGGCGGGGGCGCCGCCCCCTTCCTGTTCGGCCGGATGCGCCGGGCGGCCCAGGTCCGCCCCTGGGCGTCGCCCGACCTCGCCGCCCCCGGCGGCTTCGAGGCCCGGCTCGGCCGGCTGTGGTTCGACTGCCACGTCCACGACCCCCGGTCGCTGGCGCTGCTCATCGACGTGGTGGGCGACGGCCGGCTGGTCGCCGGCACCAACTTCGCCGGCTGGGACCAGGGCCGCCCGCCCGACGACCCCGACCTCCGCGGCCGACTGGCGGCCAACGCCCGCCGGCTCCTTCGGCTGGCCCCCTAGCCCGGGGAGGCCTTGCGGGAGCGGCGTTGCGCCGCTCGCCCGCCCGAGCGCAGCGCCTCGGCCGGCGAACCCCGGTCGGCCCGCAGCCGGCCGAGCTCGGGGTCGGAGCCCCAGAACTGGCGGACGCGCTCCGCCCCGACGCGGTCGACGAGGACGTGCATGGCGATGTCGTGGCGCACGTACTCCACCGCCAGCAGCACCACCGCCGGGTCGTCGGCGAACACACCCCAGGAGTCGGCCGACCCGTTGAGGAACCCGCCGATGAGGACCTGCTCCCGGTCGGCGGCCACCACCAGCAGCCGGCAGCCGAGGTTCTCGAGGACGACCTCGGGCGGCGAGAACTCGTGGCGGTAGGTGTGGCCGACGGCTTCTCCGGGCCCGAAGGCCATGAGCGAGACCTCGACGCCGGCCCCGTCGGCCTGCTCCAGCACGCCCCGCAGCGTCTCGAGCTCCTGGGGCCAGATCGACACGAACAGCTCCCGCCGGGCGGCGGCCACCACGTCGGCCGCCCGGGCCATGAGCGCCTCCCGCCCGGCCAGGTTGTGCATCAGGCGGGCGGCCGGCGGGGCCGCCACCGACCCCAGCGAGACCTCGAGCTTCTCGACCGAGCTGTCGAATTCCCGGCGCATCCGCCCGAGGAGCGATGCCGGCGGCAACGGCAGGTAGTCGCTCCGGGGGACACCCCCGGGCCCCCGGGCACCGGCACTCTCGGCGCCCTTCACCTCGTAGGCGGCACCCCGCCCGACAAGCTTGGCCAGCGTCTCGTAGACCGTGCTGCGGGGCACACCGGAGAACTTGGCCACCTCGTAGCCGTTGAGCGGCCGGCCGGCGGCGACCAGCGCCACGTAGGCCTTGGCCTCGTATCCCGACATCCCCAGGCCCTGCAGCTGCCCCACCACGCCCTCGACCGACACGGCCACCCAGGGTACTCGGCACCCCTCCGGCGGCCGGTTCCCGCCGGCGGGTCGGGGAGCCATCGACGCTGGTTGCTTCTTCCCGCCGGGGGCGTATGCTGCATCGCGGTTCAAAGCGCGAGCCGGCCGGTACGGGCACCTCGCGCGTCGCGGCGGGCAGAGGATTCGCTTCCGGCTCGGAAGGAGACCTCAGAGGGCGGCCAGTGGCACAAGAGACTCGCGATCCCACCGGGGTCGGGTCCGGCGGAGTCGCCATGAGCCAGTTGGAGGCGATGCACCGCCTCGCCCTCGCCGTGCACGAATCGGGTTCCGAAGCGGACTTCGCCGACGCCACCCTCGACGTGGTGCAGACGCTGCTCGGCGTGTCGCGGTCCTCCCTGCTCCTGTTCGACCCCGACGGCGTCATGCGGTTCAAGGCCTGGCGGGGGCTGTCCGACGCCTACCGGGAGGCGGTCGAAGGGCACACCCCCTGGTCGCCGGAGGACGAGGACGCCGTCCCCATCGTGGTCCCCGACGTGCTGGCCGACGACGAGCTCAAGCCCTACCGGCCGGTCTTCGACGACGAGGGCATCCGGGCGCTGGTGTTCGTGCCCCTCCTGCAGGCCCGGCGGGTCATCGGCAAGTTCATGCTCTACTACGACGCGCCCCACGAATGCTCGGCCACCGAGCTGGCTCTGGCCACCCTGGTCGCCGCCCACGTCGCCCTGGCCGTCGAACGGCGCCAGCGGGAGGCGGCGCTGCGGGAGAGCGAGCAGGCCGAGCGGGCCGCCCGGTGGGCCGCCGAGGCGTCGGCCGCCCGTCTCGCCCGCCTGCAGCGGGTCACCTCCGAGCTGTCCCGGGCGGTGACGGTCGAGGACGTCGGCCGGGTCGTCGGCGAAGTCCTGGTCCCCGAGATCGGCGCCTCCACGGCCTCGCTGTGCCTGGTCGCCGGCGACGAGCTCGAGATCGCCTACGCCGTCGGCTATCCCCACGACGTCATGGACCACTGGAACCGGTTTCCTGTCGACGCCCCCCTCCCCGCCAGCGAGGCCGTGCGGTCCGGTCAGGCGGTGTTCCTCTCGTCACCGGCCGAACGCGACGCCCGCTACCCCGCCCTGGCCGCCGGTCCCCTCGTCGACCGGTCGTCGGCCTTCGCCATGATCCCGCTGGCGATCGACGAACCGATCGGCTGCCTGGTCCTCGGCTTCCCCGAGCCCCGGCCGTTCGACGACCAGGACGCCTCCTTCTACTTCGTCCTCGCCGCCCGCTGCACCGCCGCCCTCGAACGGGCCCGCCTGTTCGACGAGCAGCACCGCCGCCAGGCCCGGGCCGAGCTCCTGGCCGACGTCTCGGCCGCCCTGGCCGGCTCGCTCGTCCTGGAGGAGGACCTCGGGGCCATCGCCGCCCGGCTCGTCCCCGACCTGGCCGACGGGTGCGCCATCCACCTCTACGGCGTCGCCGCCCCCCGCCCCCGGCTGGCGGCCGTCCACCACCGCCACCCCGGCCGGCTGGAGAGCCTGCGGGAGCTGTCGGTCCGGTACCCGCCCCGCCTCCACGAGCCGGGCCCATCGGCGGCCCCCCGCCACCGCCCGGTGGTGTATCCGGCCATCAGCGAAGACGTGCTGGCCCGGGTGGCCACCGAGCCGGAGCACCTCGAGCTGCTGCGGGCGGCCCGGTTGGGGTCGGGAATGGTCATCCGCCTCCTGGCCCGGGGCCGGGCGGTCGGGGCCCTGACCCTCATGAACGACGGGGGCCGGGGGCTGGAGCCCGACACGCTGCCCGTCGCCGAGCAGATCGCCGGCCGCCTGGCCAGCGCCATCGACAACGGCCGCCTCTTCCGGGAACGGACGGAGATCGCCCGAACCCTCCAGGCCAGCCTCCTCCCTCCCGATCTGCCGGCCATCGCCGGCGTCACACTGGCCGCCCGCTACCTGGCCGCCGGGGCCGGCATCGACGTAGGCGGCGACTTCTACGACGTGTTCCCCCTCGACGACGCCCGCCACGTCGTGGTCCTCGGCGACGTCTGCGGCCGGGGGGTCCAGGCCGCCACCGTGGCCGCCCTCGTCCGCCACACCATCCGGTCGGCCGCCATCACCGACGCCGACCCTTCGGCGGTGCTGGCCCACGCCAACGACGTCCTCCTGCGGAGCCAGCCGGCCGACCTCCCCGAGCCCCGGTTCTGCACCGCCCTCGTCGGCGTCGTCACCCGCGCCGACGGCGCCCTCGTCCTCGACCTGGCGGTCGGCGGCCACCCCCGCCCGCTGCTCCGGCGGGCCGACGGCACGGTCGAGGCCGTCGGCGCGCCCGGCTCCGTCGTGGGGGTGATGCCGGGCGTGGTGAGCACCACCACCCGGGTCCGGCTGGCGCCGGGCGACATGCTGGTGGCGGTGACCGACGGGATCCTCGAAGCCCGCCGCCACGCCGACGAGTTCGGCGAGGACGGGCTCCGTCACCTGCTGGCGACCACCGGGGTCACCGACGCCGCCACCCTGGCCGAACGCATCCAGGCGGCGGCCACGGCCTTCGCCGCCGGGCCGATGGTCGACGACGTGGCCGTGCTGGTGCTGCAGGTCGACGGGTGAGCGCCGGCCGGGCCGGAACCGGCCCGGCCGTGATCAGTGCGCCTTGGAGCAGTTGACGACCATGCCCAGCCCGACGTGTTCGAACGAGGCGCAGTCGAAACCGGGCCCGGACTGGTCCTGAGCCGGCCGAGGCGCGGCGGCGGTGGCGACCCCCGTTCCCGCCAGGAGCAGACCCACGGTGGCGGTGACACCGGCCAACGACTTCCAGACCTTCGTGCTGCGCATCTCCCCGTCCTCCCTTCGGGCTTTCATCGTGACGCGACCTATGTACCCCGGGGGCGGGCGGCGGAAGCGTCACCCTCCCGGCCCGGCCGGCGAGAGGTTCCTTCAGATTCGGCCCCGGGCGGCCGATACCACCACGGAACACTTCACTCAATTCCGGTGGATCGCCCGATGCCCAGCCTGCCCGCCAACACCAGAACCTCCACTCCCCGCATGGTCGGGGTCGCCGCCCTCACGGTGGCCGCCGCCTACTTCTCGCTCGACCGGATCGTCGCCCACCTGACCGGCCTCAGCGTCCTGCTGGACCAGCTGATCGAGGCCGGCGTGCTCGGCGCCGTGGCCGCGGCCGTCCTGTGGATCGGCGTGATCCGGCCGCTGCGGCGGGAGGCCGACGCCGAGCGCCGGGCCACCGCCGAGCGGGAGGAGCGCCTCCGGCTCGAGGCCGACCGCCAGGACTTCGAAGGCCGGCTGCACCGGGCCCTCGACATGGCCGGCAACGAGCAGGAGGCCTACCGGGCGACCAACCGGGCGCTGGCGCTCGGCGTGGGCCACCTCGACGCCGAAGTCCTCCTCGCCGACTCCAGCGACGCCCATCTCAAGCGGGCCGTGGCCAGCGGCGGTGACGACAGCCGGGCCCGCTGCGGCGTGGCGTCGCCCCGGGACTGTCCCGCCATCCGCCGGGCCCAGACGCTGGTCTTCTCCACGTCCGACGAGCTCGACGCCTGTCCTCATCTCGACGGGCGCCCCGGCGGGGCCTGCGCCGCCGCCTGCGTGCCGATCAGCGTCGGGGGACGGAGCATCGGCGTCCTCCACGCCGCCACCGGGCCGGCCGCTCCGCCGTCGCCCGCCGACGTCGTCCGGCTGGAGGCCGTGGCCACCCAGTCCGGCTCCCGGATCGGGATGCTGCGGGTCATGGCCGCCACCCACCTGCAGGCGGCCACCGACCCGCTGACCGGGCTGCTCAACCGGCGGTCGTTCGAGAACCAGGTCCAGGAGCTCATCCGCACCGGCCGGCCCTTCAGCCTGGCCATGGGCGACCTCGACCACTTCAAGCTGCTCAACGACACCCACGGCCACGACGCCGGTGACCGGGCCCTGCGCCTGTTCGCCCGCACCATGCGGTCGATCCTGCGCTCCGACGACCTCGTCTGCCGCTACGGCGGCGAGGAGTTCGCCATCGTCTTCCCCGGCTGCGACACCGCCGCCGCCGCCGACGCCCTCAGCCGGGTGCAGGAGCAGCTGCTCGTCAGCCTGGCCGGCGGCACCGTCCCCGGCTTCACCTCCAGCTTCGGGGTGGCCCACTCCAGCGACGCCCCCTCCCTGGAGGAGCTGTGCCGGGTGGCCGACGCCGCCCTGTTCCGGGCCAAGCGGGAAGGCCGCAACCGGGTCGTCGTCGACACCGCCGCCTGAACCGGCGAACCGCCGGCCGCGACGGGGCCGGGAGAATCGCCCTCCGGGTACCCTTGGCCCCACCCTGATGACCGGCGCACCGCATCCCTCCCGAACGTCCGCAGTCCTGCCGTCCGACATCCGGTCCGCCTGGGCCGTCTCGGTCGTGAGCCTGGTGTGGACCACGCTGTCGGCCATCGGAGGCGTGGCGCTCGGGGTGGCCAGCGGGTCGGTCGTGCTCGTCGCCTTCGGGGCGATCGGCGTACTCGACGCCCTCGGCTCGGCGGCGCTGGCCTATCACTTCCGCCATGCGCTGCGGCGGGCGCAGCTGTCCGACGATCTGGAACGCCTCGCCCACCGGGTCGTCATGTTCGGTCTGCTGGCCGTGGGCTCCGGGGCGGTCGGCGGCGGCGCGCTGCGCCTGCTGAGCGGGGCGGCGGGCCACTCGTCGGCCGCCGGCATGGCCCTGGCGGCGATCTCCCTCCTCGTCCTGGCCGCCCTCTCGGGGCGCAAGCAGACGGTGGCCCGGCGGGTTTCGAGCCCGGCGCTGCTCGGCGACGGCCATCTGTCCGCCGTCGGGGCGGCGCAGGCGGCCGTCACGTTGGCCGGAAGCCTGACCGCCCGCGTCGGGTGGCACTGGGCCGACCCCGCCGCCGCCATGGCCGTCGGCGTCGTGGCCGTCACCGTCGCCGCCCGGATGTGGCGGGCCGAGTACCCGACCCGGCGGGCCCGGCGGACGCTTCCCGTTCGAACGGCCTTCCTGGCCCTCGCCGCCGTCGGCGCCGTCGACGCGCTGCTCGGCCCGCGGCTCGTGCTCATCGGGTTCCTGGTGGCCGGACCCTGTGTCGCCGCGTCGTCCATCCGCCCGGGTGTGACCGCCGGCGCCGGGGCCGCGGCCGTCGGCCTCGCCGTCGTCCTGGGACTCCCCGATCAGATCTGGGGGACGCCGGAACACCTGATCTGGGTGGCGGCGGTGGCCGTCGTCGCCGCCACGACCACGGTCGCCGTGGCCGTCGTCGCGCCCCGCCTCCCGCTGGTGGTCGAGACCGAACCCCGGGACTGAGGCGCCGGGGAGGGGAGTCCGGTCAGCGGGCGATCCCGTAGGCGCAGCCCCGCATGAGTTCGTCGTCGGAGGCCTCCATCACGTCGCGCAGCGTCCGCAGGAACGAGCCCAGGGCGGTCTCGCCCCAGAACCAGCGCTGCGTGTCGGCCGACGCCTCGCCCGGCTTCATCACCAGCCGGCCCTCGAGGTACAGGACCCGCAGGTCGTCGGCGCAGTAGCGGATGAACAGCCCCAGGGCCGTGTCGCCCTGCTCGGGCAGGCTGCGGGTCTCGCCCCGCACGAAGGCCTCCAGGAACCGCACGACCCCCCGGAACCTGACGGGGGCGACGCCCGACACACCGACGGCCGTCCGGCCGGCCCGCTCGGCCCACTGCTCCCAGTACCGCCGCATGGCCGTCACCTCGTCGGCCAGGCCGAGCGCCACGGCCGCCGGTTCCACCGCCGACGCCTGGATGGCGGTGCCGGTCTCGCCGGCGGCCAGCTCACCGGCGAAGTCCCGCAGCACCGGCACGTCCGGCTCGTCGAGCAGGGCCAGCCCGGCGGCCAGCACGGCCCGCTGCTCGGCGGTGTCGTCGGGATGGCCGAGCGGCAGGCCGAAGGGGAACGGGACCCATAGCGCCCGGGGCGGCTTCAGCTTCTCGGTGTGCTCCCGGATGAGGCTGATCGACGTCGTGACCAGCCCCGCTTCCTCCAACCGCCGTGCCACCACACCGACCGTGTGGCTGCACAGCGGTCAGGTCGGGGTGAGGAGGACGACGTCGACGCCGTCGTCGACGAGGCGGCCGGCCAGGGCCGGAGCCGTCTCGTCCCGGACCCGGGTGACGTCGGTCAGCGCCCCCATGACCGAGTAGTGGCGGGGCCCGACCCGCCCGATGCGGCCCTCGGCCACGAACTCGGCGATCCGGTCGATGGGGAACACCACGTTGACGTCGCGGCTGAAGGCCGTCTTGTCGAGCGTCAGGCTGCTGTGACTCTGGAGGAGATCCTTCGCCGGAGTCTCCGCCGGGATGACCCGGTAGCCCGGATCCTCCCGGCCGAAGGGCCGGTCGTCGCGCCGATGGATCCCCGCCGACGTCACGATGGCCAGCGTCGCCTCGGCCAGCGGCCGGCGGAGCGCGGCCCTCGGGGCGTCGTCGTGAACCTCGACGGCCCGGGTCAGGAGCATGTTGCGCTGGATCTGCGGGAGGGTGGAGAGCCGGGGCATCGGGGCATTCTTGACGACTCTCGAGCCGCCGGCGAATGGGTCACGGACCGGTGGCCGGGCTCCGCCTCATCACGATCAGCGCCACGTCGTCGTCGGGCAGGGTCTCGCCGATGAGCCGGAACATGACGTTCCGGCAGACGACCTCGGGGCGGGTGTCGGTCACCGTCTGCGCCAGCCGGTCGAGGCCGGCGTCGAGGCTCTCGCCCCGCCGTTCGACCAGCCCGTCGGTGTACAGCACCAGGCTGGCCCCGGGCGGGAACGGGACGACGGCCGCCGCCCGGGGCACGTTGGGGACGGCCCCGAGGGGCGGCCCGGCGTCGATCGGCAGGAGGCGGGCCGGTTCGCCGCCCAGGGCGGTGACGGGCGGGGGATGCCCGGCGGAGGCGACCCACATCTCCGAGGAATCAGGGAAGACCGACACGCAGATGGCGGTGGCCATCACGTCCGGTTCGAAGAACTGCAGGGTCCGGTCGGTGAGCCGCAGGACCTCGTGGGGTGGGGCGCCTTCGAAGGCGTAGGCCCGGATGGTGGCCCGCAGGCGGCCCATGACGGCCGCCGCCCGCAGGCCGTGGCCGGCGACGTCGCCGGCCGTGACCCACACCTCGCCCGACGGGAGGCGGAAGGCGTCGTACCAGTCGCCGCCGGCGCCCCGGCCGTCGGAGGCGGTGACGTAGCGCGTGGCGACCTCGAACCCCGGCACCGGCGGGAGCGCCCCCGGCACGAGGGCCCGCTCCAGAACCCGGGCCGACGCCCGCTCGGCCGCCAGCAGCCGGGCCTGGAGCGCCGAGGCGATCCGCTCCGCCACGACCTCGAGCAGCCCGACGTCGCCGGCGACGAAGGGCTGCTCCCTCAGCCTCCCGACGTGCAGCACACCGAGCACGGAGTCGCCGCTGCACAGCGGCACCCCGAGCAGGGTGCGCAGGCCCTTCTCCCACAGGATGGGATTGGCCACGGTCGTGGTGTCGACCCGGTCGAGCAGCACCGGGCGCCGTTCAGCCGCGATCCGGCCGGCGAACCCCTCCCGCACCGGGATCCGGACGTCCTGGTAGACCTCCTCCTCGATCCCCCTCGCCGCCCGGGCCACGAGCTGGCCGGCCTGATCGTCGCTCAGCAGCAGGACGGCGGTGTCGGCGTCGAGGATGTGGCGGACCCGGTCGAGCAGCTCCACGAACATGTCGTCGAGATCGAGGCGCATCAGCTCGGGGTCGGCGAGGGTCTGCACCTGTTCGCTCCGCGCCAGCGACAGCTCGTCCTGGGTCTTCGCCCCCATGCACCCCCCTTTCCGATGCTCCCCGACTCTCCCCGGCTCCACCATGCTGATCCAAAGCCGAGGTCTGCGCTACCCCGTCGCGGTCGGCCTCACGCCGGACAACCCGGGCGGGCTCGCTCACCTGTCCGTTCGGACAGGCGGATCCGGCCCGTCAGACGTTCCGAACCCTCCCCTGGGCGTGCGACGGTGGCCGCGCCATCCGCATGATCGTCCCAGATGCAGAAGCAGACCTCTCTACCGGTGCCATGATCAACCACCCCGCCTTCACGGTGGAGCCCTGGGCGGTGCGGGAGAGCCACCTCCACCTCGAGGTCCTCGCCCAGGCCGAGTCCGTCTTCGCCCTCTCCAACGGCCACATCGGCCTGCGGGGCAACCTCGACGAGGGCGAACCCCACGGCCTCCCCGGCACCTATCTGAACTCCGTGTACGAGTTCCGCCCCCTGCCCTACGCCGAGGTCGCCTACGGCTACCCCGACTCCGGCCAGACGATGATCAACGTGACCAACGGCAAGCTGATCCGCCTTCTGGTCGACGACGAACCCTTCGACGTCCGCTACGGGCGCCTGCGCCAGCACGAGCGGGTCCTCGATCTGCGGGCCGGCACGCTCAGCCGGCGGGCCCTGTGGGTGTCCCCGGCGGGCCGCGCCGTGCGGGTCACCTCCACCCGGCTGGTGTCGCTGACCCATCGGGCCATCGCTGCCGTCGCCTACCGGGTCGAACCGGTGGGCACGCCGCTGCGGGTGGTGATCCAGTCGGAACTGGTCGCCAACGAAAGCCTGCCCGACCTGGGCCGCGATCCGCGCACCGCCGCCGTCCTGGAATCTCCGCTGGCGCTCGAGGAGAACGTCATCTGCGACCAGGCGGCGGTGATGGTCCATCACACCAGGGTCAGCGACCTGCGGGTCGCGGCGGCCATGGACCACGAGATCGACGGCCCCGCCGGGACCCGCATCGACGCCAGCGGCGCCGGCGACGTGGCCCGGGTCACGGTGGCCGCCCGTCTCGCCGAGGACCAGTCGCTCCGCCTGGTCAAGTTCCTGGCCTACGGCTGGTCCAGCGCCCGCTCCCGGCCGGCGCTCCACGACCAGGTGATGGCGGCGCTGGCCGACGCCCGCCTCACCGGCTGGGAGGGGCTGGTCGGCGAGCAGCAGGCCTTCCTCGACGACTTCTGGGACGGCGCCGACGTCGAAGTCGACGGCGATGCCGCGGTGCAGCAGGCGGTCCGGTTCGGACTCTTCCATGTGCTGCAGGCCGGTGCCCGGGCCGAACGGCGGCCGATCCCCGCCAAGGGCCTCACCGGCCCGGGGTATGACGGCCACACGTTCTGGGACACCGAGACCTATGTCCTCCCCCTGCTGACCTACACCCGCCCCCAGGCCGCCCGCGACGCCCTGTGCTGGCGGCGGGCCACCCTGGCCCTGGCCGAGGCCCACGCCCGGAGCCTCGGCTGGCAGGGAGCGGCGTTCCCCTGGCGGACGATCGCCGGCGAGGAATCCTCCGGCTACTGGCCGGCGGGCACCGCCGCCGTCCACATCAACGCCGACATCGCCGATGCCGTCGTCCGCTACCTCGACGCCACCGAGGACCACGGCTTCGAAACCGACACCGCCCTGCCCCTGCTCGTGGCCACCGCCCGGCTGTGGCGCAGCTTCGGCCAGCACGACCTCGACGGCCGGTTCCACATCGACGGGGTCACCGGACCCGACGAGTACAGCGCCATCGCCGACGACAACGTCTACACCAACCTGATGGCCCGACAGAATCTCCGGGCGGCGGCCGACCTGGCCGCTCGGCATCCCGAGGTCGCCGAGGAACTCGCGGTGAGCCAGGAGGAGATGGCCTCGTGGCGGGACGCCGCCGCCGCCATGGTCATCCCCTACGACGCCCGCCTCGGCGTGCACCCGCAGGCCGAGGGGTTCACCGCTCACGCCCGCTGGGACTTCAGCGCCACCTCACCCGACCGGTACCCCCTCATGCTCCACTTCCCGTACCTCGACCTGTACCGCAAACAGGTCGTCAAACAGGCCGACCTGGTGCTGGCCATGCACCTGTGCGGTGAGGCGTTCAGCGCCGAGGAGAAAGCCCGCAACTTCGCCTACTACGAGGCCCTCACCGTGCGGGACTCCTCGCTGTCGGCCGCCACCCAGGCGGTCCTCGCCGCCGAGGTCGGCCAGCTGGAGCTCGCCCACGACTACCTCGGCGAGGCCGCCCTCATCGACCTGGGCGACCTGCACCACAACACCCGCGACGGGTTGCACATGGCTTCCCTGGCCGGGGCCTGGATCGCTCTCGTCGCCGGCCTGGGTGGCATGCGGGCCAGAGCCGGCCGCATCGGCTTCGCTCCCCGCCTCCCCTGCGGCCTCAGCCGCCTGGCCTTCCGGGTCCGCTACCGGGGGCGGCGCCTCAAGCTGACCGCCACCGCCGAGAGCGCCACCTACGAGCTGCTGGACGGGCCGCCCCTGGCGATCTCCCATCACGGTGAGGCACTCCTCCTCGGCCAGGAACCGCTCTCCTGCGCCATTCCCGCCGTGGTCCCCACCCCTCGGCCCCACCAGCCGGCCGGCCGCGCCCCGGCGCCCCGCCACGCCGGCGGCCCCGCTCACGGCCAAGGCCACCACACCCGGACGGCGTGATTCCTCACCTCAGGCGGGTCCCCGGATCCTCACCGGTCACCACACCCGGCCCGGAGCCCCGGCACCACGCCCGGGGACGTGAGCGTGGGGGGCCGGCCGCGCCGGCTGCGCCGACTCCTGGAACGACACTCCGGCGGTGTAGAGGGCCGCGCCCAGCAGGACGATGTCCTTCAGCAGGAACTGCCCCGGGCCGCTGGCCTCCCAGGGGGCGGCGCCCGGAGTGCTGAACAGGAAGCTCAACGTGACGAGGAACATGCCGCAGGCCCCGAGGCTGGCGAACCCCGACAGGCGGGGCGAGAGGCGGTGGGCCAGGATGCCGAGCCCCAGGATGATTTCGATCACGCCGATCAGGCTCGAGGCCCCTCGGAGGCCGAGCGCCGATGGCAGCCACGAGAGGAAGGGCGAGTGGGTCACCAGGGGGCGGATGTTCTCCGCTTCGAACCCGGTGAACTTGAGCGCACCGATGAAGATGATGACCGCCGCCAATCCGTAGCGGATGACGGTGGCGCCCAGCCGCTCGAGCCCTTCGATGCAACGGTTCACGGCGGGGCGCCTCCTGGTCGGCTTCGGAACGGTTCAGCGGTGGGGACCCCTGCTCCCAGCGAGTGACGCTAGGGAGCGGAGGGCCATCACCGGACTGGCCGTCCGGCCAATCGGAGCAGTCCCGAAGTCCGGGTTCGCGATCGGCGGGTCCCTCATGGACGCGGCGGGCGGCTCATCGACACGCGGTCCGATCCAGCAGGTGGGCGAGGAGCGCGGGGAGCTGCGTCGAACGCGCCTTGTCGAGATAGCTGACACCGAGATCGCCGAGATCCGGGGGGACCTCGGTGGCGGGTCGGGACGAGCACAGCACCACGACCATCTCGGGGTGGTCGGGACGCAGCCGGCGGACGAGCTCCACACCGTCGAGCCGCGGCATGTTCCAGTCGGTCACAACGACGTCCGGCCGGTGGTCCCGGCACAGCGTCAGGGCTTCCAGCCCGTCCGCCGCCTGGCCGACCACCTCGAACCCGACCGAGCGTCGGAGAAGCTCGTTCCACATGCCGCGGAGGACTTCGTCGTCATCGGCCAGCACGACCCGGAACCTCGACGCCGGATCCGGACCGGCTCCGGACGCCCGCCACCCGTGGTCCGCAAGTACAGGAGGGACTGTCCCTCGGGACATTCGGGTCAGAGCCATGGAGTGCGACGGTGGCTGCAAGGCTGGGCACGGAGGAACAAGGCACATGGTGTTCATGTCCTCTCAGATATCCCGTCGCCAGGGTGCTGCGACCACCCACATTGGCCGCACGGACCCCCGGCCCGTCCATAGGCATTCCGCTCGTCTGCCTGGGCAGAGCGTTCGTCCTCACGGCCGGCGGCGGGCCTAGCCGTGGCGACGGATCATCGGCGGCCGTGACCGGAGAGGCCGAACTCGGCCGGGCCATCGCCGCCTGCGACTTCGCCGTCGTGGTGTGGAGGCCCCCGGGCACGGTCTGCATGGTCAACCAGGCCTTCGAGCGGCTCTCCGGCCAGGACCGGGACCAGCTCGTCGGCGCCCGGGTGACCGACCTGTTCGCTCCGCCCCAGGCGGTCGGAGCGGCGGTGGACGCCCTCTGTTCGGGCGCCGTGGACGGGCTCCGGGCCAGGCGCCAGGTCCTGGCCGGCGACGGCCGTCAGGTCCGCGTCCTCATCTGGGTCCGCCGCTTCGAACTCGAAGACGGCATGCTCGGCGTCGGCCTCGTCGTCCCGGCGCCCGAAGTGAGCCGGCTGGGCCGGAATCCATCCGCCGTCTGGCGGGACGTCGCCGCCGTGGCGATCGGGACATCCGATCCCAGCCTCCGGGTCGAGCAGGTCAGCGTCGACATCCGCGACATCCTCGGCTACGACCCCGCCGAGATGATCGGGCGGTCCCTCCTGGAGTTCCTGCATCCCGACGACGTTGCCGCCGACGACGTTCCGGCCGACGACGTTCCGGCCGACGACGTTGCGGCTGACGACGTTGCGGACGACGCCCGGGAGGCGGAGGGGGCGCACCTCCGGGTCGCGCTCCGCTGCCCGGTGCGCATGCGACGGGCCGACGGCAGCTGGGCTCAGGTGGGTCTTCTCACCGCTCCGTGCCCGGAAGGGACGGCCCGGATCGCCTTCGCCATCCTGGGCAGCCCCGACCCCGCCGCGGCGTCGGCCACCGGCCGGGTCGCCGAACTCGAGCTCCGCCTGCGCCGCATCGGCGCCGAAGTACGGGCGGCCGGCCTCATCGACAAGGTCGCCGGTCTCCCCGCCCCGAGCGACCACGCTCAGCTGGCCGAGCTCACCAGCCGGCAGTGGGAGATCCTGAGCCGTCTCCTGCGGGGGCAGCGGGTCGGCAGCATCGCCGCCGCGCTCTACCTGAGCCCGAGCACCGTGCGGAACCACCTCAGCGCCATCTTCCGCCGGTTCGCCGTCCACTCCCAGTCGGAGCTCATCGCACTCCTCCGCCCCTGATCCCCGCCCGTTCCGCCCCGCCGGGTTCCGCCCGCAGGCCGGCCCGAGACGGGGTCGCTGAACGCGACATGTTGCGTGCGGGGTTCGTTTCCGGCCACCTCCCGCGACATGTTGCGCCTGGCGACCCCCATTGGCACCCGGCCGGCGGGCGGCGTCGCCGGTCCGTCGACGGGCGCGCCGGCGGCGCCCGATCGGCATTCTCGACCGGCCGGGGTCAGGCCGGGAGGACGCCGACGGAGATCACCGGGTGGACGGGCGGGTGGGTACCGAGGGAGCCGGAGAAGGGGCGGTTGGAGAAGTCGAACACGCCGCCGTCTTCGGCGACCATCAGGTAGCCGTCGCCGTAGGGGACCATCCCGCTCACCGGGCGGTTGAGGTGCTGGCCGCCCATGGAGCCCCTGAAGCCGGCGTCGAAGGCGAAGATCCCGCCGTCGGAGGCCACGAGCCAGTAGCCCGTACCGTCGGGATCGGGGACGAGGGAGCGGACGGGGGCGTTGAGGCGCTGACCGCCCATGGAGCCGTGGAAGGCGGCGTCGCCGAAGGTGAAGATGCCGCCGTCGGCCGCCACCATGTAGTAGCCCTGGCCGCTGGGGGTGGGCCGGGAGTCGACGACCGGGGCGTTGAGCCGGATGGCGGACATGTCGCCGTGGAAGGCGGCGTCGCCGAAGGGCAGCACCCGCCCCCTGGTGGTGAAGATCCAGTAGCCCCGGCCGGTCGGTGTGGTGGACAGGCTGGTCACGGTCTCGCCCTGGGCCAGCTGTCCGGGGTCGGTCCGGCCGTGGTCGGCGGCATCGCCGTAGGTGTAGACCCGGCCCTGGGAGTCGACGATCCAGTAGCCGTTGCCCGTCGGCGTCGGCTCGAGGTGCACGGCCGTGGCCCCTCCGAGCAGGGCGGACGGGTCGCCGAGGGTCGCGGCGTCGCCGAAGGGGTAGACCTTGCCGTCGGCGCCGAGGGCCCAGTACCCCGACCGCAGGGCGCCGTGGGGCGAATCGCCGCCCGTCGCCGGGCTGCCGGTCACGGGCGACGTCGGCGGGGTCGTGGCCGGAGGCTGGGTCGCCGGCGTCGTCGTGGTGGTCGTGGTCGTCGGGTCGCCACCGGCGGGGTCCGACGCCGCCACCAGCGCCACGTCGGTGTCGCCGTCGACCACGATGCCGGCGGCGGAGACGGTGCCGGGGTTGCCGTTGTGGATGGCGGCGTTGACGAAGAACGGGTTGGACGGCAGCACGGCCAGCCGGGCGGACGTCGACGACAGCGCCACGCCCGTCCCGTCGAAGTACTCGTAGGAGGTCCGCAGCCCGGGACCGAGCGGCAGCTCCTGGGTCGAGCCGAAGTTTCCGTAGGGGACGCCGTCGAGCGTCAGGGCGGCGCCGGTGGTGTCATAGGCCCTGACTGTCACGTGGGCGAAGCCCGGCGTCACGTCCTGCGTCGTGTCGGCGTTGACGTCGAACGACGACGAGTTCAGCCCGAAGTGGTCGGGCCGGTCGGACGTGGCCTGGGTCTGCCCCGACGAGCTGATCGAGAGCGAGTTGGGGCCGGGCGGGACCTGGAGCCGGTAGGCGCCGTCGGCGCCGGTGATCTGCGACGCAGCGCTGCCCGGAGCGGCGCCATTGGCCGACACGGTGAACCCCTTGGCCGGCGTGGCGTGGACCACGCCGGAGAGGACCACGGTCGGGCGCAGCGCCAACGAGACGTTCGACGACGCGGTGAGCGTGGGCATCTGCTGGAGCGAGCCGGCGAAGGGCGAACCGGCCGGTGGTTGGGCACTGACGAAGGCGGTCTCGCCGTCGAAGACGAGGATCGTGGCGTCGCCGGCGGCGTTCGTGGTCACCGTTCCGCCCCGCAGGCCCTGCCCCGGGGTGCCCGGGAACAGCGACGTCGTCGCACTCCAGTACGAGTTGTAGACGGTGACGGCGGCGCCCGCCACCGGCGCGCCCGACGGGTCGGTCACATGGAACGGCACCGGGATCCCGGCGAGGTGCAGGTCCTGCCGGGCGGAGCCGTTCATCTGGATCGGCTGGTTGACGACGAGGTAGCGGTTGGGGACGTCGGCGGTGTACTGGGTGCCGGAGGACAGGTTGAGCGTCCAGTTGCCCGGCGCGGCGGTGAGCGAGTAGCCGCCGTCGGCGGCGGTCACCGTGGAGACGCTCAGGCTGGCGGGCCCGGACAGGCGGACGGTGGCGCCGGCCAGCGGCGAGCCGTCGGAGTCGGTGGCGATGCCGTGCAGCGTGGCCGCCGGCGGGGCGACCAGGTCGACGGTGGTGTCGGCGTCAGCCCGCACTCCGGTGCGGTACACCCACCCGACGCCGCCGCCCGACGGCTGGGCGGAGACGCCCAGCGTCTGGGTCGGAAGGCCGGCGAACACGACCCGGCCGTTGGCGTCGGTGTTCCCGCCGCCGCTCCAGCCCGGCTGGGCCACGACACCGGGGGCGATCGTGATCGAGGTGTCGGTGCCGCTGCCGTATCCGGTGGCGGCGTAGACCAGCGCCGCCGGCACCGCCGCGCCGCTCTGGGACCGGACGGTCACGGCGACGGCGGTGACGGGCACCGTGAAGTCGATCCGCCGGGTGGTGGTCACGTCGAGGTCCGGGGCGTTGAGCATCCAGGACTGGCCGACCGCGCCGGAGCTCCCCCGGCTGAGCGAGAGCTGGTAGTGGGCCGGCGGCACCGTGATGGAGAACGACCCGTCGGCGTTGGCCGTGGTGGACCGGGAGCCGGGGGCGATCGGCCCCGTCGGCACGCTGGGGTTGAACAGCGACAGGGAGGCGCCGGAGAGAGGCTGGCCGGCGCCGTCTCGGACGGTGCCCGACATCGTCACCTGGGCCGCCCCGCCGCCCGCCGCAGCGGCCGCCGGGACGAGGACGACGGTGAGGTGCGAATCGGCCCCGATCGCGACGCCGCGCAGGCGGCCCTGCAAGGGCGGGTTGTGGCCGGCGGCGCTGACGGCCAGGTCGTAGGTGCCCTGCGGCGCGGCGAGCGAGAAGGCGCCGCCGGAGTCGGACCGGGCCGAGGCGGCCCCGCCGCCCGCGGCCGGGGCGGTGGCGCTGACCGCGGCCCCGGCCACGGCCGCGCCGGCGGCGTCGACCACCCGCCCCGAAAGGCGACCGGCCCCCGCCACCGCGGCACCCGAGGCGGGCATTCCCAGCCCCGCCCACACCAGCGTGCCCACCACCGTCAATGCCAGAACGATCCGTCTCTGAAGCCGCACGACCGCCAAACCCCTCCGTCTGCCTGGTGTCCGCCCAAAGTGGCGGCACGGCCCAGACAGTTCGCCTGCCGGCGTATCCCGCCCTGCCGGACGGGGAAACCGGCCCCTCGCCGCGGGCAGGCTCGCGTCATATCAACCAGAAAGGAGAGCCCGAACGCCTCCACCCCCTGCCATAGCGCCTGAGGAGGCACAAGGGGCGGAGACCCGGTCGACCGCGACGGACGGTTGCGGCCGCTTCGGGTCGGTCTCGACCATTGCGGACCCGGCGGGCGGTGCGCGTAGACGGGCGGGATCCGACCCGACAGACGGCGAACCGAAGCTCGTCGGACGACCCGATCGCATCGTGTCGATCCCGTGAAGGATCCTCCGCCGCGGTGACGGGGTCCGCCGCCCCCCGAAGCACAGGTTGGCGCCGGCCGGGGCCCGCCCGGACCGGACGCCGCTCTCTGGGCCGAACATGCTGGAAGGAAGTAGTCCGTGCCGCTGTCGTCGTCCCGTTTGCGCCTCGTCTCCCTGTTGGCCACCGGGTGCGTCCTGCTGGGCGGCCTCCTGCCGGGGACCGCCTCGGCCGCCGATGCCGCCCGCCTTCAGGGCGTGGTCCGGGACCATCAGGACGAGACTCCGATCGGTGGCGCCACCGTCCAGGCCGTGGACGGCTTCGGCCACGTGGTGGCGAGCACGAAGGCCGACAGCGCCGGCGTCTACAGCGTCGCCCTCCCGGCCGGCAGCTACGAGGTGGTCGTGGTCGGCGGCGCGGCGGGGCGGCGCTACGCCGCCCGAGCTCGCGACGTCACGGTCGGCGGAGACAGCCATCTCGACTTCTCGATCTCCCGGCCGGTGGTGTTCACCGGAACTGTCCGCGACGGCTCGGGGGGCCCGCTTCCCGGGGTGACGGTCGGCCTGCAGGACTCCGGTTTCCCTTACATGGGGGCGGGGTCCGCCACCACCGACGCGGCCGGATCGTTCACCATCACCGCCGCCTCGGGTGTCTACACGCTCACCGTGTCGGAGAACCTTCCGGACCACGGCTGGCTCTCCGCCTCGACGGCGGGGATGGACCTGTCGGCCGACCGGGCCCGGGATCTCGTCTTCCCGGTGGCCGCGACGGACACAGTGGTGCAGGGTGCCGATGGCAGCGCGATCGCCGGAGCCAGCGTCACACTCGGCAGCGACCGCACGTGCGAGAACAAATGTCCCGCCCCGTTCGCCCTCTTCCCCGGCGCGGCGACCGCCATCCAGTGGTCGAGCCTGGGCACGACCGGCGCCGACGGCCATGTCGTCCTGCCCACCCTGGCGGACGCCAACGCCGTCTTCACCGCCGGCGCCGCCGCGCCTGGCCTCGGCCAGGTCCGCCGCCCCGGGGTCACGATTCCCGCCCCCGCGCCGCTCACGGCGGCGCTGTGTCCCACCGTCACGTTCAGCGGCATCCTGACCGGGTCCGACGGCAATCCGGTCGAGGGTGCCGTCACCCTCGAGAACGGTGAGTACCAGTCGGCCTCGCAGACCGAGTACTCGACGACCACCGGCTCATTCTCGGTTTCCGTTCCTCCCGGGCGCTACCGGCTGCACGTTGACGCCGACGTCGGCACGGCGTCGGTGCAGGACGGCAGGGAGAACCGGGACCCCGTCCCCGGCGCCTTCGTCACCGTCGCCGACTTCGACCTGACCGCCGACCGGACCCAGAACCTGACCGTGCCGACCGCCCCGTACACCGTCCGACTCGTGGACCACGACGGCAACGCGGTCACCGGCGGCTGGTCGGTCGGCTGCAGCGGGGGCACCCCGACGAACTGCGACGTCGAAGCGTCCGACGCCACCGGAACGGCGTCCGTCGAGCTGTCTCCGGGGCTGACGGGCACCGGGGTCCTGCGTCATGACTCCTTCTTCTTCGACGGCACCGCGCCGCTGAAGATCTTCCCGGGATCGCCGCCGTCGCTGATCGGTGCCGTGGGCACCAAGGTGGACGGCGCTGTGGTCGTCGCCTCTGATGCCAACGGGGCCACGCTGCGGCTGCCGGCCTTCGCCACCATCAGCGGCACGGCCGGTGACCCCCGGGGACCGTTCGGTACGACTGGCCCGTCCAGCGATGTCTACGTGGCGATGGACGCCGACCCGTCGAGCGACGGCGGTGCCCAGGTCTGGAACGGCGCCTACAGCATCTCCACCCGCCCCGGGCATCACACCATCTCGGTCGGTGACGGCGACGGCTACGACGAGGACGACGAAGCCACCGCCACCCTCCCCGAGTTCTGGCAGCTCACCAGCGACATCGACGCCACCGGCCCGACCACGGTGAACTTCACCGTACCGGACACCCGCACCGGCGCCGTCGAGCTGGTCGGCCCGGACGGCAACCGCAAGACCAACGGGCTGTACTCCGTGCGGGGATCGACCCTGGCCGCCGACGTCCCGATGGGGGGCGGCCGCACCGGTCGGGGCTGGGTGGGTGTCGGGGGAACCGCCGACAGCGACGGATTCATCCCCCTGCAGCTCTTCGGCGCGAGCGACCTCACGGGCTGGTACTCCAGCTCCGTGCCGGTACGGTTCCGGCTCGCTCCCGACGAGCGGCTCGTCGTGGCCGACGCCGCACCGCTGCCCGCCGCCGTGCCGGGTATGCCCACGGGGCTCCACACCTCCCGCGGGCCGGACAGCATCAACGTCGCCTGGCAGACGCCGGTCGACAACGGGGGCGGACCGATCCTGCGCTGGATTCTGGCCGCCGGCGACGGGGTCTCGACCACATTCGGCGCCATGTCCGACACCACCACCACCGGCACGATCTTCGGGCTGCGGCCCGAAACGACCTACACGATCACCGTCGCAGGCGAGAACGCCCGCGGCGTCGGGCCAGCCGCAACTCTGCAGGTCACCACCACCCCGGCCGATTCGACGACACCGCCGTCGGTCGACTTGGGAACAGGCACCGACCCCGCCGATCCGACCGGCACCACCGCCACCGCCCCGGGGTCGGTGAAAACCGGCTACTGGGCTCTCAGCTCCGACGGCCACGTCTACAGCTTCGGTGACGCCCCGGTGCTCGCCAACGGCTCAGCCGGCGCCGTCGACCTCGAGGCGACGCCGACCGGGAAGGGCTACTGGGTCCTCAACCACGACGGCACCGTCGCGCCCTTCGGTGACGCGGTAAAGCTCGGCGATGTCGACACGGCCAAGCTGGCCAACGGTGAAGTGCCCGCCTCCCTGTCGGCCACCCCGTCCGGTAAGGGCTACTGGGTGTTCACCAACCGGGGCCGCGTCCTGGCCTTCGGCGACGCCCAGTTCCTCGGGGACATGAGCCAGACGAAGCTCAACGGTCCGGTCCTCGGCTCGGTGGCCACCCCGTCGGGCAAGGGCTATTACATGGTGGCGTCCGACGGCGGCATCTTCGCCTTCGGCGACGCCACCTTCGCCGGCTCCATGGGTGGCCGGAACCTCAACGCGCCGGTCCAGTCACTGGTCCCCGACGCCGACGGCCGCGGCTACTGGCTCGTCGCCGGCGACGGCGGCATCTTCGCCTTCGACGCTCCCTTCAAGGGCTCCATGGGCGGAACCCGGCTCAACAAGCCCGTCGTCGGCATGGTCCGCTACGGCGACGGCTACCTCATGGTCGCCGCCGACGGCGGCATCTTCAACTTCTCCTCCCTGCCCTTCTCCGGCTCGTTGGGCAGCAAGCCACCGTCGTCGCCGGTCGTGGCCGTGGCCGCCCTGCCATGACCCGCGCCGTGGTCACCCCGACCCGTGAAGCCTCCGGTACCGCCAGTTGGCTCGATGCCCCGGGCGCATTTGACGGCGACGGCAGCGGGCCGAGCCTTCCTGGGGGCCGGGGCTGGAGTCGCACCAGCCGTCAACGTCCACCTCGGACAGCCCCCAGGAGGGCTCGATCGCAGCCTTCAAGAACCTCATCGGTTCGAGGAGCCCGAAACTTGACCGAAAGCTCCGTTTTGGGCCAGTCACATCTGTATCCCCTGCGGGACGGGCCCCTGTCTGTGTGCGCCGCGCTCCTAACTCGGCCCGTTCGGCGACGCCACGGGCCCGAGGGCGGAACTCACGGCGAAGATCAGCAGAACGACCATGGTCAACACGATCAGCCAGGCCAGGATCTCTTTCCACTGCGCCGTTCATGGCTCGATCTTCGTCAACCCAGGGTGTCTCTTCCTCTTTCTCCACGCGATCTTCAACGGTCCCAGGGCCGGCGTTGACACCTTCGAGCTGCTTCCGTCTGGCCTGCCGATTTGCTAGAAGGTTTCGCTCAGCGGAACCTTTTCGGATATCGGCGAAGCGGCGTGTGTCGCGACCCCGTCCGTCCACTCACTTCTCCCGGGGCTACGGCGCTTCGGTTCAGCGACCCGCCACCGGGGCTTGTGGTCGGTCGGAGTGGTCGAGCAGACGGCACCGCCGACGGGACCCCCAGACCAGCGGGCTGTCCGGCGGGCGCGAAAGGGGCGGCTCCGAAGCCGGAAACCGCCCCTGACCTGTGTCGCCCGCCAGTGACATGGGACCGTCTGGGGGCTGGTTCCGCCAGTGGCATGGGACCGTCCTTCCGCCAGTCATGGGACCGGGGGTTCCGCCAGTGATGGGACCACCCTCCCGCCAG
>Ga0070741_10003674_pt1 | contig 37308 bp, 34 predicted proteins | sample Coa_R1_4_FD_66440 | JGI IMG/M metagenome (GOLD analysis project Ga0070741, IMG submission 66440) | Surface soil microbial communities from Centralia Pennsylvania, which are recovering from an underground coalmine fire - Coalmine... | ecosystem: Environmental > Terrestrial > Soil > Unclassified ... | reverse complement strand
CGACCTGATGCGGGAGCTGAAGGCAGATAGCGGCGCCGCGATCATCCTGATCACCCATGATCTCGGCGTCGTTGCCGAGGTCTGCGACGAGGTCGCGGTGATGTATGCCGGCGAAGTCGTCGAACGCGCCGATGTCGACGAGCTGTTCGCGTGCCCGCAACATCCCTACACCGTTGGTCTGCTTGGCTCGATCCCACGCCTCGATCAGCGGACCTCGCATCTGGCGACCATCGAGGGCATGGTTCCGAACATGAGCGCGCCTCCGAAGGGTTGCCGGTTCGCCGCGCGATGTCCTTTCGTCGAAAGCGCCTGCACCGCCGCCCCGCCGCCCTTCGCGCAAGTCAGTCCTGGCCATTGGTCGCGTTGTGTTCGGGCGCCGCTGGAAAGGCTGGTGTCATGACAGCCCTTTTGGAAGTCAGCAATCTGGTCAAGCACTTCGTCGCCGCGCGCACCCCGTTCGGGCGGCCGGCAGCCTTCGTCAAGGCGGTCGATGGCGTCTCTTTCACAGTTGATGCCGGCGAGACACTGGCGCTGGTCGGCGAATCCGGCTGTGGCAAGTCGACCGTGAGTCGCCTCGTGCTGCGCCTGATCGAGCCGGATCAAGGCGAAGTCCGGTTCGAAGGCCGCGATCTTCTCGCGATGAACGCGAACGAACTGCGCGCCTTCCGCCGCGATGCGCAGATCATCTTCCAGGACCCGTATGCCTCGCTCAATCCACGAATGACCGTTGGGCAAATTCTGGCCGAGCCTCTGGTGCTGCATGATCTCGTCCCGAGCGAGCGACGCCGCGAACGCGTTGAGGAGCTGTTGCGGCTGGTTGGACTGGAACCGCGTGCGGCGCGGCGTTACGCCCACGAGTTCTCCGGCGGCCAGCGGCAACGCATCGCGATTGCGCGGGCGCTCGCGGTCGAGCCAAAGCTGATCATCTGCGACGAGCCGGTTTCGGCGCTCGATGTTTCGATCCGCTCGCAAATCCTCAATCTGCTGCGCGAACTGCAACAGCGGCTTGGGCTCGCCTATATCTTCGTTTCGCACGACCTCGCCGTGGTCAAGCATATCGCCGACCGTGTCGCGGTGATGAATCTCGGCCATATTGTCGAGACTGCGGACACCGAGACACTGTTCGCCTCGCCGCGTCACCCCTATAGCCGCGCACTCCTGTCGGCCATTCCCGTGCCCCGGCCGCAAGGAAAGCGCAGCCGTATGGTGCTCGAAGGCGAGATGCCGAGCCCGATCGATCCGCCGTCCGGCTGTCGCTTTCATACCCGCTGCCCCTATGCGATCGAGCGCTGCAAGGACGAGGCGCCGCAACTGTTGCCGAGCACGGCGGGACACCTCACCGCGTGCCATCGCGCCGATGAATTGCCGGCTCCTGATGCGATCATTCCGAGCGACGGCGCTTTTTCACCGGCGCTGGAACGATTGGTCGCAGCTTTCAATCGGCAGGACGGAAGCGAACCGAGATTTCGGGGTTAATATGGCGAGCGCGACGAGAGCGGCTGCGTACGGTGTCAATGGAGACGTCCGATGAAGACGATGCGTTTGGTAGCCTTGGCAGCAGCGATGCTGCTCTCACTTGGAGTGGTTTCGCAGGCCCAGACCACGCTACGGATCGGCCTTGCCGAGGATCCCGACGCGCTCGATCCCTCCACCGCACGGACCTATGTCGGCCGCATCGTGTTTGCGGCGTTTTGCGACAAGCTGTTCGACATCGACGAGAAACTCAATATCGTGCCTCAGCTCGCGCTGTCACACGAGACCTCCGCCGACGGCAAGGAAGTCACGATCAAGCTGCGCCCCGGCGTCAAGTTTCACGATGGCGAGCCGTTCGACGCGGAAGCCGCAAAATTCTCGCTCGACCGTCACCTCAACCTGCCGGTTTCATTCCGCAAGCCTGAGCTCGCCGCACTCGATCATGTCGAGGTGGTCGATCCCTTGACGATCAAGCTTGTGCTGAAAACGCCTTACTCGCCTCTGATCGCGCAGCTCACCGACCGCGCCGGCATGATGGTCTCGCCCAAAGCTGCCAAAGAAGAAGGCGACAAGTTCGGACTGCATCCGGTCTGCGCCGGACCCTACAAGTTCGTCGAGCGCGTGCAGCAGGACCGTATCGTCTTCGAGAAATTCGCCGACTACTGGAACAAGGACAACGTCTTTATCGACCGTATTGTGTATCTGCCGATCGTCGATGCCACGGTGCGACTTGCCAATCTTAAATCGGGTGGGCTCGATCTGATCGAGCGCGTGCTGGCCACCGACATCAAGGACGTCCGCGCCGATTCGAGGCTAAAGCTCTCGTCCGCGCTGGAACTCGGCTATTTTGGTCTCACGCTCAACATCGGCAACGACAAGAACAAAGGCGGCCTCAGCCAGTCTGCCAAAGTACGCCAGGCGCTCGACCTGTCGATCGACCGCGACGCGCTCAACCAGGTTGTCTTCAATGGCGAGTTCGTGCCCGGCAACCAATGGGTCAGCCCTGAGCATCCCTATTATCAAAAGACATTTCCGGTCCCGAAACGCGATGTCGAAAAGGCCAAGGCGCTCTTGAAGGAAGCGGGTGTCACTCCGCCCGTCAGCGTCGACATGATGGTGCCCAAGGGCGCGGAGAACGAACAGGTTGCCCAGGTGCTGCAATCGATGGCGACTGAGGCCGGCTTCGACCTCAAGATCCGCCTGATTGAATTCGCGACCTCCTTCAAGCAGGCGCAGGCCGGCGAGTTTCAGGCCTTCCTGATCGGCTGGAGCGGCCGCATCGATCCCGACGGGAACTCCTACGTCTTCCTGCACAGCAAGGCGCCGCAGAACGATGGCGTCTATTCCAACCCGGATGTCGACAAAGGCTTTGAAGACGCGCGCCTGACCAGCGATCCCGCGCAGCGTAAAGCGATCTACGAAAAAGTGACGGGACAGGTGCTCAAGGACGAGCCGATCATCTATCTCTATCATCGCAAGCTCCTGATCGCCCACACGACCAAGCTCGAAGGATACCGGCCGATGCCGGACGGGCTGGTCCGCGTGATCGGGCTGAAGCTGAAGTGAACAAGGTCACGGCGATGGTCTCGTGTCCCGGATGCGGTGCAGCGCGACAGCGGTGCGATGCGCCCGGGAAATGCGTCCGACCATGCTGAATTTTCTCGGCAAACGCATTCTGCAACTGATCCCGACACTGTTCTTCGTGTCGGTACTGATCTTTCTGTTGCAGCATTTATTGCCCGGCGATCCCGCGCTGGTCATGGCGGGCGAAGAACGCAATCCCGCCGTGATCGAAAAAATCCGCCAGCAGTATCGGCTCGATCAGCCGATCCCGGTGCAATATTTCTACTGGGTCAAAGGCGTCGCATCCGGCGACTTCGGCGAGTCCCTGCGCATCAAGGTCCCCGTGCGTCAACTGATCGCCGAGAAGCTGCCGGTGACGATGCAGCTCGCCGCGATGGCCATCCTGATCGCTTTCCTGATCGGCATTCCCGCCGGCATTATCTCGGCGGTGAAGAAGGGCACGGCCTGGGATTACGGCGCCAACCTGTTTGCGCTATGGGGCATCTCGACGCCGAATTTCTGGCTCGGGATCATGCTGATCTTCCTGTTCTCGATCAAGCTCGGCTGGCTGCCGGCGTCGGGCTACGTTCCCCTCGCCGAGAACTGGCGCGCGAGCCTTGCTTCCACCATCATGCCGGCGTTCGTGCTTGGCAATGCCATTGCGGCGATCCTGATGCGGCACACCCGCAGCGCCATGCTGCAGGTGCTCGAAAGCGACTACGTCCGCACCGCCCGCGCCAAGGGCCTTTCCGAACGCACCGTTATTCTCAAGCACGCCATGCGCAATGCGTTGACGCCCATCATCACGCTCGGAGCGCTTGAGCTTGGCACGTTGCTGTCGGGCGCGGTGCTGACCGAGCAGATTTTTTCAATCCCCGGCTTTGGCAAACTGATCGTCGACGCCGTGTTCAACCGCGATTATGCCGTCGTTCAGGGCGTTGTGCTTGTGACGGCAACGATCTACATCACGCTGAACCTGATCGCCGACATTGCCTACATCCTCGTCAACCCGCGGCTGAGGAGCTGACGATGGCCGACGCCACGCTCACAGCCGCCGTCGTTTCCGGTCGCGATGATTTCGAGACGCCGGCACGGCGGGCGCTGCGGCGGCTGTTTGCCCGCAAGGGTGCGGTGGTCGGACTTGTCGTAATTGCGACCTTCGTCACCCTCGCGCTGCTGGCGCCATGGATCGTGCCCTACGATCCCGTCGCGACCAGCTGGGCGCTGGTGCGCAAGCCGCCGTCTGCCTTGCACTGGTTCGGTACCGACGAGCTCGGCCGTGATGTCCTCAGCCGCGTCGTCTTTGGCGCGCGTGCCTCGCTGGTGGCCGGCGCGATTTCAGTCGGGATCGCGCTGTCGATCGGCGTGCCCTTTGGACTTCTCGCCGGCTATCGCGGCGGCTTTATCGACGCGCTGATCAGCCGGATCACGGATGCGATGCTGGCCTGCCCGTTCCTGATCCTTGCGATTGCGCTTGCCGCTTTTCTGGGACCCAGCCTGCGCAACGCCATGATCGCGATCGGCATCTCGACGACGCCGGTCTTCATCCGATTGACCCGCGGCCAGACCCTGAGCGTCAAGGTCGAGGATTATGTCGAGGCTGCGCGCGCGATCGGCAACCCGCCCTGGCGCATCGCGCTGTTTCACATCCTGCCGAACATCCTGCCCGCGCTTCTGGTGCAGGCGACGCTGTCGATCGCGGCTGCCATCATCGCCGAAGCGGCGCTGTCGTTTCTCGGTCTCGGCCAGCAGCCGCCATCGCCCTCCTGGGGCAGCATGCTCAACGCGGCGCAGCGCTTCCTGACCAACGCGCCCTGGATGGCGATCTGGCCGGGCTTGGCGATCTTCCTCGTGGTGCTGTCGTTCAACCTGATCGGCGACGGCCTGCGCGACGCGCTCGATCCAAGGCAGCGGTGACGGTCGCTAAACCACCACCTCCCGGCACACCCTGCGGCAATCCACCTCGAATTCGAGATCGACCACTGGTGGACGCGCGAAGTGCCAGGTCAGACCGGAACGCATGGCGCCAGGGCGCACCAGTTCTTCGGTCGTCGCATGGTGGAAGTCGTGCACGGTATAGGCTTGCGTCGCCGTCGTGTCCTTCCAGGCAAAACCGAGCCCGGCGAGCCGGCTTTCCATTTCGCGCACCACGAAAGCGACTTTCTCCTTCATCCCCTCCGGGCTGAGATCGCGGTAGCGCACGATCCGCTCGGGATAGCTGCCGGTGCCACCGCGCGCTTCCGCGCTGCCGGCAATGACGAAATCGGGCGTCGCGGCACGGCTTTGTCCATCGACCGGGCAAACGAAGGAGAAGGCAAAGAACGACGGCACGGCCGGCGGATCGATCTCCGGGCAGACATTGCTGCGCGCCACGGGATTGGTGGTGCCGTCGAAGATGCCCCACTCGGCGAGCGTCTTCACATAGTGCTGGTTGAAGGCGAGGAAGCCGGCTTCGCTGAACGCTGCCGGCGAACGCAATTCGCAGGCACAGAATGACGTCAGCCTTTGCCCGGCGGCCTGGATGTATCTGGCCGCCTGCGCAAAGCCTTCGGCGAGCGGCAGCAATTTGTCGAAGCGCACGCGCTCGATCGCAAAGCCGGGCAGCGCGCAGACGCCACTCGAATACTGGAACACGCCCGGGATGAAGCGATAATTGCCGGCTGCGAAATCACTGACCATGTATGGCGCTCCTAACTCCAAAGGAGCGCCATACGATCATTTCGGCCAGAACGAGTCCAGCCGGCAAGCAGGCTCACGTCGGCTTCAAAGCCTTGTTGCCGAGATCGAACTCGGCGATTTCCTTCGCACGTTCGGATTCGGCGCCGGCGCGGTGGTCGGTTGCGATCCACACATAGACCGCCGGCAGCACGAACAGCGTGAACAGCGTGCCGATGGTCATGCCGGCGACGACGACGAGGCCGATCGAGAATCGGCTCGCTGCGCCTGCGCCTGACGCGGTGAGCAGCGGCAACAGGCCGGTGACCATCGCCGCCGTTGTCATCAGGATCGGGCGAAGCCGGACGCGGGCCGCCATCTCGATCGCGGAACGGCGGTCGAGGCTTTCATTGAGCTGCAGCTCGTTGGCGAACTCCACCATCAGAATGCCGTGCTTGCTGATCAATCCGACCAGCGTCAGCAGGCCGACCTGAGTGTAGATGTTCATCGTCGCCACGCCGAAGAACAGCGGGATGAGCGCGCCGACGATCGCCATCGGAACGCTGATCATGATGACGAGCGGATCGCGCAAGCTTTCGAATTGCGCCGCCAGCACCAGGAAGATGATAATCAGCGCGAAGGCGAAGGTGATCGCGAGCTGATTACCTTCCTGGACGTATTGCCGGCTATCGGCAAGGTAGTCGTGGGTAAAGCCGGCGGGCATCTTTTTCGCCTCACCCTCGAGGAAGTCGACAGCCTGTCCCACCGTCACACCGGGCATCGGCACCGCCTGGAAGGTTGCCGAGTTGAGCTGATTATAATGGGTCAGCGCGTTGGGATCGGTCCCGGTTTCGATCGATACCACCGTTGACAGCGGAATCTGCTGGCCAGTCGGTGTCGACAGATAATAGTTGCCGAGGGCCTCTGGCGACAGCCGGCTCACGCGCGGCACCTGCGGGATCACCTGATAGGATCGTCCCTCGAGGTTGAAGCGGTTGACGTAGTTGCCGCCGAGCATCGTGGCAAGCGAATTGCCGATGCTCGCCATGGTCAGCCCAAGATCGCTTGCCTTCGCGCGATCGACCTTGATCCGGACCACCGGCTGATTGAAGTCAAGATCGCTGTCGGAAACGATGAAAAGTCCGCTCTTGCGCGCAGCATCCTTCAGCTTGGCCATCTGTTCGTAGACGGCCTGGAAACCATTGGTCGAGGAAATCACCATCTGGACCGGCAGGCCGCCGGGACCGCCCGGCAGCGGCGGCAGGTTGAACGCAAACGCGTTGACGCCTTCAATCTTGCTCAGCTCTGCCTGCACCAGCGGCTTCAGCTTGATGGATGAGCGCTTCCGCTCATCCCACGGCGTCAGCAGCATGCCGGCAATCCCGTTCTGGGGCCCGTTGATGCCGTTGAGAACGAAGCGCAGGTCGGTTTCGGGAAACTTGGCGAAGGTCTTGTCAAGCTTGTCGCCGTAGTAGTCGATGTAGTCGATGTTGGCGTATTTCGGCGCCTTGGTCACCGCAAAGACGATGCCCTGGTCCTCTTCCGGAGCGAGTTCCTTGGCGGTGGACAAATAAAGGAATCCGACTAGTCCCAGGATCGTGAGCGCGAACAACCCGGTGATCGGGCGATAGTCGAGCGAGCGATCGAGCAGACGCCCATACCCGCGCGTTATTGCACCGAATACCCGGTTCACGATCCGGGCAAACCGTCCTTCTTCCGCGCTTCGGAGGAACATCGAGCACATCATCGGCGACAGGGTCAGCGCGATGACGCCGGAGACGATCACCGATCCGGCAAGCGTGAACGCGAATTCGCGGAACAGCGAACCGGTGAGGCCGCCGAGGAAGCCGATCGGCGCGTACACAGCGGCGAGTGTAATGGTCATCGCGATAACGGGGCCGACGATTTCGCGCGCACCGATCATGGCAGCCTGCACCGGCGGCTTGCCCTCTTCCAGATGGCGGTGAATGTTCTCGACGACGACAATCGCGTCGTCGACGACAAGGCCGATCGCGAGCACCATCGCGAGCAGCGTCAAGAGGTTGAAGCTGAAGCCGGCAGCCAGCATCAGGCTGCATACGCCGATCAGCGACAGCGGAATGGTCACCACCGGGATCAGCACTGAGCGGAACGAGGCCAGGAACAGGAAAATGACGACGACGACGATGAGGACCGCCTCACCGAGCGTCTTCTCCACTTCGTCGATCGAGGACTGAATGAACTTGGTGGAGTCGTAGGCCACCTTCATTTTCATCGACGGCGGCAGATTTCGCTCGAGTTCCGGGAACAGCGCGCGCACACCCTTCACCAGCGTCAGCGGGTTGCCGGTCGGCGTCGCCTGCACGCCGATGAAGATCGCGTGCTCGCCGTTGAAGGCGACGCTGGCGTCGGTGCTTTGCGCCGCAAGTTCGACGGTTGCGATATCGTCGATCCGGACGAAGCCGCCGTCCTTGGACTTGACGATCATCTTCTTGAACTGCTCGAGATTTTGCAGGTCGGTGTTGGCCGAAACGTTGGAGACGATAAAGAAGCCCTTGGCCTGGCCCGCGGCCGCCTGGAAATTGTTGGCGGCGATCGCGGCCTGCACATCCGCCGGCGAAACGCCACGGCCGGCCATGCGAACGGGATCGAGCCAGACCCGCATCGCGAAAGTCTGCCCGCCGAGAATATCGGCCGAGGCAACGCCGTCGACTGTGGAGAGCACCGGCTGCACCACGCGCGTCAGGTAGTCCGAAATCGCCGATCCCGACAGCACCTCGGACGAGAAACCCAGATACATCACGGCGGTGGTCTGCCCGGTCGTCTTGGTGACGATCGGGTCGTTGGACTCCTTGGGAATGAGGTATTTGACCGAGTTCACCTTGGCGAGAACTTCGGTCAGCGCCTGGTTCGGATCGAAATTGAGCTTGATGTAGACCTGGATCGTGCTGGTGCCGAGCACCGACGACGAGGTCATGTAGTCGACGCCTTCGGCCGAGGCGACCGCCTGTTCGATCGGCGTGGTGATGAAGCCCTGGATCAGGTCAGCCGCCGCACCGGGATAGACGGTCGTGATGTTCACGACCGTATTCGACAGTCGCGGATACTGCCGGATCGGCAGCACGGCCGCGGCGCGCAAGCCGATCAAAAGGATCAGCAGGCTGACGACGACCGACAGCACCGGTCGCTTGATAAAAATATCGGTCCAGACCATCGGACGCTCCGACTCTCTTGAATTAGCAGACGCGCACTATCAGTAGCGCGGCGGTTTCGCCGGAATCGGCGGCGGCGGATCGGTCGAGATTGCGACGGCTATCCCCGATTGCAGCTTGTTTTGGCCCACCGCAACCACGCGATCGCCGGTCTTGAGGCCTTCAAGGATTTCGGCACGGCCATCGACCCGATCACCTGTCCGCACGAAAGTGCGCACGGCCGTCAAGCTGGTCTTGCCGTCATCGCCCTTCTTCTCGGTGATCACGAAGACGGAATCGCCATACAGCGTGTAGTCGACGGCGGTCTCCGGCACAGTGACGACCGCCGGCTTGTCTGGCAGCACCACGGTCGTGGTCGTGAACATGCCGGGCTTGAGGATCTTGTCCGGATTGGCGATCGTGGCCTGGACGCGGATGTTGCGCGTGTCAGACTGGATCTGCGGCTCGATGGTGGTGATCTTGCCATCGAAGGTGCGACCCGGATAAGCGTCGACGGAGATCCGCACCGTCTGGCCGACCTTGAGCGCGCCGCTAGCCTTCTCTGGCACGGTGAAGTTGGCGTACAGCATCGACAGATCGGTCAAGGTGACGATCTGGGTTCCGGCGCTGAGGAACTGACCGAGTTCGACCCGACGAACGCCGAGTTCGCCATCGAACGGCGCACGCACGAGTTTTTGCGAAATCAGTGCCTCGGTCTTGGAAATGCCGGCGATGGCCTGATCGTAAGTGGCCTGCGCGGCATCGACCGTCGATTGCGGTCCGAACTGGCGCGCCGCGAGCTGCTTGGCACGGTCGAGCGCAAGCTGCGCGCCCGTCGCCTGCGCCTTGAAGCTGGCGAGATCGCCCTGCTCAGGACCGTCGAACAACTGCACCAGCGGGCTTCCCTCTTTCACCGAGGCGCCGGCCGTGAACATGATGTCGGTGATGCGCCCGGAGACATCGGAGGTCACGTTCACCTGGTGCACCGCAGCGAGATCGCCGACCGCCGTCAGCAGATTCGGAACCACTTCGGACTTCGCCTCGGCAATACTGACGCTCGCCGGCGGCTGCGGCTTGCTAAAGATCTCCTTGAACAGATTCGGCAGGAATACGAATTTGAAATACACGAGAACGCCTACCACAACGGCAAGCAAACTCCCGACAATGATGAACCAGCGCACCGTCCGAACCGGACGCGAATGCGGTTTCTCGCCGACCGGCTTTCCCGAGATATGGCTTTCGGTCACAACGTTCATGGTCATGCGCTCTCTGCAATTGCCGGCTGCCCGGAAACCCGAGCCAAATCACGGTCGAGGTAGTGGGTGATCGCAGCTTCGTTCAGCCCGATGCCGCGGAGGATAAATTCGCAAAGCTGCCGTTCGAAATCCGCGCCTTTGTTGCCATAGGAAAGGCACGGAACGGCCGGCAGGCGCGTGAGCGTTACCATCATCAGGCTATGATGGGCAAACCAGAACAGGTTCATGGGTTCGCGCCCGATATGCGTGGCGTCTCCGGCTTCGATCGCGCGCTTGACCGAAGCCTCGAAGATCGGACCAATCAAACCGCCGACCTTTTCGTAGATCAGCCGCGCGAACTCTCCATCATCGAGGTGGCTCGCCAGCATCAGGCGCATGCGCTGGGCTTCCTCCTGATCGGGCAAGGTGTGCACCTCGTCGAAATGGCGGACCATCTCGCGGATCAGGATCACCAGCGTCTCAGTCGACGGCTCGAGTTCGAGCAGGCTTTGCAGCGCCGGATCGGCGGCGCACTCTTCTGCAAGGATTTCCGCATAGAGCGCCGATTTGGTGGGAAAATGCTTGAACAGCAATCCTTCGGAAATCGAAGCCGCCGCCGCCACGCTTTTGGTCGTGGTGCCCGCAAAACCATGGCGTGCGAAGCAGCGCTTGGCGGCGCCCAGTATCAACTGACGCCTCAGATCACTTGTCATCCGAAGGGTGCTCATCGTTGTGAGTAAGCACTCACCTTTATGGCGAAGTCAAGGAGAATGCTGCAACGCAAAATTATCGTTGCAGACCCGTAGGTTGCATCGCTCGCGGTAGTCGCGCGGACCGAGCTAGATCGGGCTATAGCCCAGCGCGCCCCGAATCCGGTTCACGATAAAGGTGCCGTCGCGGTTGGCGAGCACCCGCTCGAGATTGGCGCTGTCGATCTTGATGCAGGCAAAGCGCGGTCCCGCCGCAACGTTCTGCATCGAGGCCGCAAACGTGTCGATCTCGGCGAGCGTGGCCAGCGTGCTGGCATGGCTGATGCCGCAGGCCCTGGCCACGCCGACGAGATCGGTGTTCCCCCCGGTGTGGCTCGCCTGCCCGCCGGTCTCGCCATAGACCTCATTGTCGAGCACGATGATGGAAAGGTTCTTCGGCTGTTGCAGACCGACGGTGGCGAGGCTTCCCATCCCCATCAGCATCTCGCCGTCGCCCGTGATCACGACGACCGGGAGTTCCGGCTGGGCCAGCGCGATGCCAAGTCCGATCATGACGGCGCCGCCCATCGCGCCCCACAGATAGAAATTGCGGTCGTGGTCGCCAGCCGCGGCAATATCGTAGGTCGAGGCGCCAAGCCCGCCGACGACAATCGCATCCTTGCGGCCCTCGAGCAGGGCAGCGACGACGCTGCGGCGTTCGAGAAGATTTGCCTTGTTCGTTTCCTTGCTCATTTCACGAACACCTTTGCGCCGATCAAACGTTGCGACAACAGCACGGCCGTCGGCGTGCAGGCATTGTAGGCTTGGCCTGCCGCCGCCTCGACGACGTCACGCACCTCACCTGAATGCGAGGCCCGCAGGACCTTGATGCCGGACAGCTCGAGCACATCAGCGGTGGTCGAGCCCATCGGCACCTGCCACGGATTGAACTCACCCCATTCGCCGCGCATCGTCACCAGCGTCAGGAATGGAAATCGGAAGATTTGCGTCAGCGAGAACATGTTGATGCAATTGCCGACCCCGCTCGATTGCATCAGCATGACGCCGCGCTGACCGCCGGTCCAGGCGCCGGCGAGCAGCGCCACGCCCTCTTCTTCCGTCGTCAGCGGCACCGCCCGCATCGAGCGCTCGCCAAGCACGCGCTGGATCAGCTGCGAATGCCCTGCATCCGGTACATAAGGCACCTGCCGGACATCGAAGCGCTGCAAGATTTCAAAGATATCATCCGGCCAGGAAGCCGCGGTCTCAGTTGGCGCTCCGCTAGGGGCGTGCATGTTTCATGTTCCGATCAGTGTCTGGCTGCTTTCCGCGACGGACTTTAGAGGGACTTGTGCTTTTCGAAAGACCGAAAATGGCATATCGATCATCGCCAAGGGTATAGCGGCATGAGCAAAAAAGAACTGTCCGATAGTTTCGACATCGAGAAGCTGACGGCCGAGTTCTACGCGGATCCCTATCCGACCTATCGTGCACTGCGGGAACACGCGCCGGTCAAGCGCATGGCCAGCGGGTCGTATTTCCTGACCCGCTACGACGACCTGCTCACGGCCTACAAGAACACCCGCGTGTTCTCTTCCGACAAGAAGAAGGAATTCGCGCCGAAATACGGCGCGTCCCTGCTCTACGATCATCACACCACGAGTCTCGTCTTCAACGACCCGCCTGCCCATACACGGGTGCGGCGGTTGATCATGGGAGCGCTGTCGCCGCGGGCCATCGCCGAAATGGAGCCCGCCTTAAGAACGCTTGTCGATCGGCTGCTCGATAATTTGGGACGCAAAAGCGAGGTCGATCTGATCGGAGATTTCGCCGCCGCGATCCCGATCGAGGTGATAGGCAACCTCCTCGGCGTGCCGCTCGACGAGCGCGAGCCGTTGCGCGACTGGTCGCTTGCCATTCTGGGGGCGCTGGAGCCCGTGATCGGCGAAGAGGCATTTGCGCGCGGCAATAACGCGGTCAAGGAATTTCTTAGCTATCTCGAAACGCTGGTGGCGCGCAGGCGCGCGAAACCGGGCGATCCCGAACGCGACGTGCTGACGCGCCTGATCCAGGGCGAAACCAACGGCGAGCGTTTGACGGAAAAAGAACTTCTTCACAATTGCATTTTCCTCCTCAACGCCGGCCACGAGACCACCACCAACCTGATCGGCAACGGCCTGGTGACGCTCGCACATCACGCTTCGGAAAAAGCGCGGCTGATCGAAAATCCCGCTTTGATCAAAACGGGAATAGAAGAAATGCTGCGCTATGAGAGCTCCAACCAACTCGGCAACCGGATGACGACGGAAAGGGTCGAACTTGGCGATGTTGAGCTTGCCCCCGGCACGTCCGTCACGCTTTGCATTGGCGCTGCCAACCGCGACGAGAAGCAGTTCGAGAACGCCGAAACCTTCGACGTCGGTCGCACGCCGAACCGGCATCTCGCCTTTGCCACCGGCGCGCATCAATGCGCCGGCATGGCGCTGGCGCGGCTCGAAGGCGCGGTCGCCATTTCAGGTTTTCTGGCGCGGTTTCCGCACTATGCGCTGAAGGGCCAACAGGTACGCGGCGGCCGCGTCCGCTTTCGCGGATTTTTGAGCGTGCCCTGCACGATCAATTGAGCCATCGGGACCACCTGCTCTGAATTGACAGTCGGCCCAAACCCGGCGAGGATTTTCGCTGACGGCAAAAATACCAACAACGAAAACAAAAAGAGCCCGGGGATGAAAAACGCACAAAAATTTACGCTGCTCGTTTCCTGCTTACTGTCAGGCCTCTTAGGCGCGCCGGCGCGCGCCGACGATGCGAGCCCGTTGAAGGCAGGCGCCATCGTCGATGCCTTGCAAAAGCAAACCGGCGTCTATGACCGCTCCACGGCCGGCAAGACGCCGGAGTTTGTGGTCGATCCCACCTGGCCGCAGCCGCTGCCGCATAGCTGGCTGCTGGGCCAGATCGGCGGGCTCTATGTCGATCATCATGATCATATCTGGGTCTATCAACGGCCACGCACGCTCAACGACGATGAAGTTGGCCTCGACGGCCCAATCCCCGGCGCAACCGACGCCAAGGGTCAGCCGGTCAACGGTCTCGGCTTTGTGCGCGCAAATGGTTTTGGCGCCGATTGCTGCCGCGCGGCTCCTTCCGTGATGGAATTCGACGCAAGCGGCAAACTGTTGCGCGCCTGGGGCGGCCCGGCCGATCCGAACTTCATCGGCGGCAAATGCAAGGCGGACGCCGGCTGCATTTGGCCGAATGTGGAGCACGGGATTTATGTCGACGCGAAGGATAACGTATGGATCGCCGGCAATTCCCCTGCGCACAAGACCGGCGATAAGGAAATTCCCTGGACCACCAACAAGGATGGCGGCGATGGCTTCATCCTGAAGTTCGACATGGACGGCAATTTCAAGATGCGGATCGGCGGCACGCCGTCCGCGCCCGACAGCAACAGCGAGGAGGGTGGCATCAACGGCACGCCCCTGCTCTATCGTCCAGCCGATATGGTCTACGATCCCAAGACCAATCGCCTCTATGTCGCCGATGGCTACGCAAACCGGCGCATCCTGATCGTCGATGCCGATACCGGCAAATATGTCGGCCATTTCGGCGCCTACGGAAACAACCCGATCGATGATGCGGCAGCGGCTGCTGCCGGCACCTGGCCGCAAGGCTCCGCCAAAGGCGAAACCAAGCCCGCCTTCTTCCGCAATCCCGTGCACTGCGTGAAGATCGCCGACGACGGCAAGATCTACGTCTGCGATCGCGGCAACGATCGCATCCAGGTGTTCGACAGCAAGGATCCCAACCTCGGCAAGGAATGCAGCAATCCGAACGGTGAAGCCGGCAAGTGCGGCTTTGTGACTGAGCGTTTCATCAGCGCAAAAACCTATACCCAGCCGATCATGCCCGGCACCGCGGTGTCGATGAATTTCTCGCCCGACAAGGAGCAGAGCTGTCTCTATGTCGGCGACAACACCAACCAGACGATCTACATCATGGGCCGCGACAAGCTCGAGCAGCTTGGCCGGCTCGGACATGGCGGGCGGATGGCCGGCGATTTCCACTGGCTGCATCAGGTGAGCCTGGACAGCCAGGGCAACGTCTATACCGGCGAGGTCGACACCGGAAAACGCGTGCAGAAGTTCGTGCGTTACGGCGCGAGCGGCTGTAGCGGCACTGGCGCTGCCAACATTGGCGGCGAAGCGGCGGAGAGGAAATAAGCCGGCTGGCCGCGCCGTGAGGCGCGGCCTTTTGATTTCTTCAGCCGTGCTTGAACGGCCCGGCCTCGCGGATCACCTTGCAAATCTGGAAGGACGCGCTGGTGTAGAATTCGGCATGCCCACGCTTCATGGTTTCGACATGTTCCGGGTGGGTCCGCCAGGCTTCCAGCGCGTCCTCGGAGGCAAAGCGAAACAGGGTGATTTCTTCGCCATCGTCGGCCTTGAACGACTTGACGGAGAGAAAGCCCGGCAATCGGCTGACGATGCCATACATGCGCTCGCCCAGACGGTTATACTCCTCCAAGTTGGCGCCTTCCCGCAGCTTCAAATCGCCCAGCACAATCACTTCGCCGATCATTGTCTCCCTCCCGTCAATCGAATTGCCCCGGCCTGAGCCGAGTATGCCGATACGATAGTTCGATCTGAGGAGGGCTTTTGTTACACCGGCGCTGCTACACGACGGTGCGATGCCGCTCGATACAGGTGCGCAGGACGTCGTCGAGCGGCCTCGTCCACCAGGCTTCCGAAAAAATCTCGATTTCCGAATAGCCGGAAAACCCTTGCGCCTCGACGGCGCGGCGGAGCGATTTGATGTCGATCACGCCGTCGCCCATCATGCCGCGGTCGTTGAGGATGTCCTTGGTCGGCACCAGCCAGTCGCAGACGTGAAATGCCAGCAGGCGGTCCTTGCTGGCGCGTGAGATTTGCGACAGCACCTCCGGATCCCACCAGATGTGATAGACGTCGAGCGCCACGCCGAGCGCGCCGGTGCGGGCGGGATCGAGCCGATCGCAGATGTCGAGCGCCTGCTTCGTGGTGTTCACGCAGGCGCGGTCGCCAGCATAGGCCGGATGCAGCGGCTCGATCGCCAGCGGCATTCGTGCGGTCTTCGCATATTCCATCATCTCGGCGATGGCGTCTTCGACCTGCGCCCGCGCACTGACGATGTCTTTGGATGGCGTACTCCCCGGCCGCGAATATTGCGGCAAGCCGCCGACCACGAGCACGATGCAGGGCGCGCCGAGCGTCTTTGCCTCGTCGACCGCACGGCGGTTATCGTCGCGCACTTCGGTGCGACGGGTAGCGTCCGAGGTGAACATGCCGCCGCGGCAATAGCCGGACAGGTCAAGGCCCGCATCGCGCACGGCGCGCGCCGCGCGCTCGAGCCCGACGGTTGCGACCTGGTCGCGCCAGGGATCGATGGCGCGAATGCCATGCCGGGCGCAGGCCTCGATGATCTCGACGAGATCGCCCTGCTTGCGGACGGTTGCGGTATTGAGCGACAGCCAGCGGTGATCGACTGAGAAATCCCGCATCAGGCTTCCAGCCCACGAAGCGCAAGCACGGTCTTCATGCGCCGTGTCGCCAGTTCCGGATTGGCGAGCAATCCCGCCTGATCCGCCAGCCGGAACAATTCGGCGAGATGCAAGGTCGAGCGTGTGCTTTCCTGCCCGCCGACCATGGTGAAATGATCCTGATGCCCGTTGAGATACGCCATGAACACGATGCCGGTCTTGTAGAACCGCGTCGGCGCCTTGAAGATGTGACGCGACAGCGGCACGGTCGGCCCAAGCACGTCGTGAAATCCTTGCGTGTCGGAGGCAGCTAACCGCGACAGCGCATAGGACGCAGCCGGTGCGATCGCGTCGAAGATGCCGAGCAGCGCGTGCGAATAGCCCTGGTCGTCGCCGGCGATCAGCTCGGCGTAATTGAAGTCGTCGCCGGTATACATCTTGACGCCGTCAGCGAGCCTGCGCCGCATGTCGATCTCGCGTTGCTTGTCGAGCAGCGAAATCTTGACGCCGTCGACCTTCGTCGCATGGGCGTTGAGGATGGCAACCGCCGTGTCCATCGCCTTGCCGAGATCGGTCGAGCCCCAATAACCAGCGAGCGCCGGATCGAACATGTCGCCGAGCCAGTGGATGATCACGGGCTCGCGCACCTGCGACAGCACGCGGCCATAGACCCTGGCGTAGTCGTCGGGGCTACGGGCGATTTTCGCCAGCGCCCGAGACGCCATCAAAATGATGCGTCCTCCGGCCTTCTCGATCGCTGCGATCTGGTGCTCATAAGCGCGGATCACGTCGTCGATGCTTTTTGCATCTTCGATTGCGAGATGATCAGTGCCGGCACCGGAGAATACCAGCGCTCCGCCCCTCGCCTTCGCCGCGCGCACCGACCGCTGGATCAGTTCGAGCGAGGTCGGCCAATCAAGCCCCATGCCGCGCTGTGCCGTGTCCATCGCTTCAGCCACGCCGAGGCCGAGGTCCCAGACGTGCTCGCGAAAGGCAATTGTCTTGTCCCAATCAACCGCTGATGTCAGCCACGGATCGACATCGGCGAGCGGATTGGCAACGACGTGCGCCGCCGAGAATGTCACGCGGTTGAGCGTGCCTTCGAGTTTCGAAGGAAAGCTGCGGGAGGCCGCGAGGCGATAGGCTTCCATGGCACCGCTGGCGGTCGGCAACTTCAGCGACAGCGATGAGGCGGGCATCACGGGCTTGTTCATGGCCGCTCTCCTCTCAAACCTTGATCGGCGCAACGTCGATCCAGCGCTTCTCGCGCCAGCTCTGCAGCGCGCATTCGGCGAGCTGTACGCCCTTGGCGCCTTCGAGCAGCGTGAACTTGTACGGCGCGTCTTCGCAGACGTGACGGATGAACATCTCCCACTGTTCCTTGAAGCCGTTGTCGTAGGTCGCGTTCTCCGGCAGCTTCTGCCAATCGCCATAGAAGTCGTGCAGGCGCTTCTCGTCCGGATTCCAGACTGGCCGCGGCGTCATCTGCCGCGCCTGGATCATGCAGTCGGTCAGTCCGGCGACCGCCGAGCCATGCGTGCCGTCCACCTGGAAAGTGACGAGGTCGTCGCGGTAGACCCGCGTCACCCAGCTCATGTTGATGTGTGCGATCACGCCGCCCTTGAGGCGGAAGGTCGCGTAAGCCGAATCGTCGGCGGTCGCCTTGTATTTCTTGTTCTGCTCGTCCCAGCGCTCGGGAATGTCAGTGTTGCCGATGCAGACCACGCTTTCGACCTCACCAAAGAGATTGTCGAGCACGTAGCGCCAGTGGCAGACCATGTCGAGAATGATGCCTCCGCCGTCTTCCGTGCGGTAATTCCACGATGGCCGCTGCGCTTCCTGCCAGTCGCCCTCGAACACCCAGTAACCGAACTCGCCGCGCACCGAGAGCATGCGGCCGAAGAATCCGGACTCGCGCAGGAAAGCGAGTTTCTTCAGCCCCGGCAGGAACAGCTTGTCCTGGACCACGCCGTGCTTGAGGCCCTTGCTGTTGCCAAGCTTCACGATCGCAACCGCTTCTTCGAGATTGGTCGCGGTCGGCTTTTCGCAATAGACATGCTTGCCGGCGTTGAACGCTCGCGTCAGCAGGCCCGGGCGGGCTTGCGTGGTCGCGGCGTCAAAGAACACGGCGTCTTTCTTGTCGGCAAGCGCCGCATCGAGATCGGTGGTCCAGCGCTCGACGCCGAAGCGCTTCGCCAGCGCCTCGATCTTGTCCGGGTTGCGGCCGACCAGAATCGGATCCGGCATCACGTGATCGCCGTTGGAGAGTTTCACGCCGCCCTGCTCCCGGATCGCGATGATCGAACGGATCAGATGCTGGTTGAGACCCATGCGGCCGGTAACACCGTTCATGATGATGCCGAGGCGTTGCGTCGTCATATCGTCTGCTCCTGCAATATTCTTGCTTTTGCTTGTTGGAAGGGTTGCATGGCTGGCCACAGCGGATGCGTGGCAGAGGCAAAGCCCGGTGCGGTCAGCGATCCCGTGAGGAGATCGCCATCATGGATCGCGAGCCGGACTTTGTCGCCGGCGCGGGCATAGAGATCAGGATGCGCAACGAGGAACGCGTTGGCCTCGTCAGCCGGCGTATCGCCAAAGCCGTCGACATAATGGTGGCCGTTGCGCTCGGCATGTGTCACGCCAAGAAACGCGCCAAGGGCAAGGTCCTGCTGCACGGCAAGGCCGGCCTGACAGGTCAGGTCCTCGCCCGCGATGAAGAATTTTTCGCCACCCGCGCTCCATTTGGCGGCGCGCGTTGCATTGACTACGGACTTGTAGATGCCCTTGCAGGATTTTGAGGAAATGCCGCGATAGCCGAGCGCGCGTGCGCTGACAAACGCGTTATAGGAATCGTCCGCCTCGTCGATGATGAAATCGCAGGCCGCGACGTCCTTGAGCGGCGAAGTACGGGTCACCTCACGCGGCATCGGCTGCTCGATGTAAAGCAGCCGGCTTGCGATTGGTGCCAACGCAGCGTCGCGGCCGAGACGATCGACCAGGGTGCGCAGATCGATCAAGTCAGCATACTGTTCGTTGGCGTCGAGCGTGACGTGATAGGCGTAAGGCAGTTTTGCAAGCTCCCGGCCGATGCCGACCAGCCGCGCGGCATCCGTCTCTGGATTACCAGCGAGTTTCAGCTTGAAATAACGTGTGCCGGAATTCTCGTGGGGATCAGCTACGCCGCCCTCGCCTTCAACCTTGTCATCGAGCCCGACAGTATGGCGGATCGCGACGCGGTCGCGCCGGCGGCCTCGTGCGAGGAACCGCGTAATGTCGTCGTTCGAAAGATCCGGCGATAACCGCGCGTCGACGCCGGCGACATTCGCCGCCATCCCGTCAAAGAAATTGACACCGGCGCCGCGCAACAACGCATCGAGAATGGCCTTATCGATTTCCGCCGGGCCGAAGTTCGCGGCAAGCGGCGGAATGTCTTCCTTCGCGCAAGCCTCGACCTGCGCCGCAATCCGCGAGGCATGATGGGCGAAGGCGGTATCGTATCCCGAACCCGCCATGTAAAGCTCGCGTGCGATCGCAAGCGACCGCCGCAGCTCATCGACCGTCTGCTCGGGTGACAGATGCGCCCGCTTGTCGAACCACTTTGGCACGATCAACTCGGCGCTTGCCCCAATTGATCTGCCCTTGCCTTCAATCTCGATTTCGGCGCGCACAAACACCTGCGCGGCCGCCTCGACGGTAACGGCACCGAAGCGGAACGGGCGGGCGAAACGCACCGGTCGTTCGAAAAGCGTGATATCCCGCACGGCGAGAGGCAGCGGCATCGGACTACACCTCTAATCCAGCGTGCTTTGGGTGAAGAAATGCTTGCGGATGCGCTGCACCAGTTCCGAGAACAACGGATCGCTCATCACATCGAGCGAGCGCGGACGCGGCAGCGGCACGTCGTAGATCGCTGCAATCGCGCCTGGCCGTTCGGTCATGACCAGCACGCGATCGGCAAGGAACACGGCTTCCGGAATCGAATGCGTTATCAGCAGCACGGTCTTGCCGGTCTCGCGCTGGATACGCATCAATTCGACATTCATGCGCTCGCGCGTCATGGCGTCCAGCGCCCCGAACGGCTCGTCCATCAGCATGATCTTGGGATCGTGCACCAGCGCACGGCAGATCGAGGCGCGCTGCTGCATGCCGCCGGAAAGCTGCCAGGGCAACTTCTTCTCAAAGCCTTCGAGGCCGACCAGCTTGAGCAGCGACCTGGCGCGCGGCAAGAACTCCTCGCGCGACAGGCGCTTCATGTCGATCGGCAGCATCACGTTGTTGAGGATGTTGCGCCAGGGCAGAAGCAGCGCATTCTGAAACACGATGCCGACATTGCCATGCGGCTTGTCGACCTTCTCGCCTTCGACGTATATTTCGCCGGTCGAGGGTGGCAACAAGCCAGAGATCATCTTCAAGAGCGTTGACTTGCCGCAGCCGGAAGGCCCGACCACGACAAAAAATTCGCCATCATTGATATGAAAGTCCAGCGGCCGCAGCGAGGGCACGTCACCATCACGCGAGCGATAGGTCTTTGAGACGCCCGACAGCCGAATGCCGGGCGTGGCCGTCACGCCACGATCGGACACGACGCGCAAGTGCGCGGCGGACGGGTTTGAGGCTTTGCTAGCTGCGTTCATTCGGAACTCATTGAAGCCGTCGTCTTTGCGAGGAGCGTAAGCGACGAAGCAATCCAGTCCTTGCTTCGTAACGCTGGATTGCTTCGCTACGCTCGCAATGACGATTTCTCACTTCGGCAAGTACTCATTGGTATAAAATGCCTTCGGATTATCCTTGGCCTTGGCATCGAGGCCGCCGTATTCGACCATCAGGTTGACAGTGTCGGTCATGTTCTGGTCGGTCACCTGGAACGGCCGCCTGTCCTTGGTCTCCGGCGTGCGATAGAGCGGGATCGTCAGCTCGAAGCCCTGCGTGAGTGTATCGATCTTGCCGCCCTTGGGGTTGGCATCGAGGATCGATTGCGCCGCACCCTTCGGGTCCTTCTCGGCCGCTTCGACCGCCTTGGTGGTCGCAGCCATGAAGCGCTTCACGACATCCGGATTGGCCTTGACGTAGTCGGTATTCGCGACGAGGCCCGACGACACCATGTTGATGCCGTAGTCGGCGAACTTGATCGGATAGACGTCTTTGCCGGTCGCGTCCTTGATCTTCATCGACTGATCCATGACGTAACCGAGCAAGAGATCGGCCTGGCCGTTGATGACGGCGTTGAGCTTGGTCTGGCCGTCGCCGGCCACCGTCGTGAAGTCGCTTTCCTTCAGGCCGGTCTTCTTCAAAAATAACGGCCAGATCTGCGTCATCGAGTCGGCGGGTGTGATTGCCACCGTCTTGCCCTTGATGTCCTCGGGCTTCCTGATGTTCTTCTCGACCAGGCCCATCACCGACATCGGGCTGGTCTGGAGCAGCACGCCGGTTGCAATGATCGGCGCGCCTTTCACCGCCGCGCGCATCATGGTCGGCACGTCGACATAACCGAAATTCGCGGTTTTCGCGGCCACCGCTTGCGTGGTCGCAGCCGAACCGCGGCCTTCCTGGATTTCGAGATCGATGCCCTCAGCGGCATAAATGCCCTTGGCCTTGCCGTAATAGAACGGCGCATGCTCGCCATAGACGTACCAGTTGAGCATCAGCACGACCTTGTCGGCGGCTTTCGCCGGCGCCGCCAGCATCGTTCCGATCAGCAGCGTTGCAAGGATCGCAACCAAACGCATCATGTCATTCCTCCCGGTCGTATTCTTGAACTGCCCTTTGTCGGGCTTTCCCTGTCTCGATGAACCGCTCACGCGGCGACGATGATGTCTTCGCGCTGGCTGACATGCCAGGGCACGACGAGCCGTTCGATCCGGTCGACGATCCAGAACAGAATCACCCCCAACAGCGCGAGGATCACGAGTGCAGCGAACATGGTGGGCAAATCGAACGTGCCGATCGAACGCTGCATGACGTAGCCTATGCCGGAATTGGAACCGACGAATTCACCGACCACAGCGCCGACGACCGCGAGCGTGACCGAAACTTTCAAGCCGGAAAAGATCGCCGGCATGGCATGCGGCAAATTGACCGCCCGGAAGACGTGAAAGCGGCTGCCCTGCATGGCGCGCGCGAGGTCCACCATGTCGGGATCGACCGACTTGAAGCCCTGCACCGCAGAAACCACGACCGGGAAAAATCCGAGCAGGAAGGCCGAGATGACTTTCGGGATAATGCCGAAGCCGAACCAGACCACGAACAAGGGCGCGATCGCGATCTTCGGGACCGATTGCGAGAACACGAGCAGCGGGTAGACGTAACTCTCCACCGTCTTCGATCCCGCGATCAGCATCGCGACCGGAATGCCGAACAGCGCCGACAACAGGAAGCCGCAGATGGTCGCGTAGGTGGTCGGCCACGATTGCCGCGCCAGTTCCGGCCAATCCTGCCACAGCACCGCGACGACGTCGGCGGGCGCAGGAATTTGATAGGCCGGAATCTTGAACAGGCGGATCGACAGATCCCAGACGATGACGATGAAAATCAGGAACAAAAACGGCCGCACCCACGCCGCGTTCATTGCTCTTGATACGCTGGTTGGCGCCTTCCGCTCGGCCAAGCTTCACTCCCTGAAATGCTCGATTTTCAATAAAATTAACCCGTTGGATAAATACTGTCCAGCGGTTTCGGCCCGTTCCATTTGAGGACCTAAACAGAATTTTAGGGGACACGGTCGGCGCGTGTTCCGCACTCGGGCGTTATCTCCCCAGCAGCCGAACGGCGCGAGCAACGCGGCGTGTTTGAGCTGCGACAAGTCCGCGCGGCTGCCGCTTTTGCGTGCGCCGTGGACCAAGGAGAACCGTTATGACGAAATTCAAATTGATCGGAGCCGCGATACTTTCCCTGGCGATCGCCGGGCCCGCGACAGCGGCGGCCTATGTTTCCCGCAGCGAACTGCCGGGCGGATATTACGGGCACTACCGCGTGACACACCGGATGACAGCCGAGGACTTCAACCATCAAGACTTTGGTATCGCGCGGCCGACCTATCACTCCGGCTGGGGCGGCCAATATGGCGACGGCGACTACCCCGGCACGATCGACCAGAATATGGGACCGCCTTACTGGCGCTAGGGCCGATCGCGCGTAACCTACAATGTGATTTCATTGGCGATTTTTCGGCGAACTTCATTCGGCACTTGAAAACGCGGGCAACGACATCGCCGGCGCTTTCTTCTTGCCGAAGGCTGCAAAGGATTTGCCGGTCAAAGCCGCCAGCACCAGCGCGACCATATGATCGAGGCGTTCGTCCCGCGCCTCTTCGTTGAGGAGGTCGCGGCCGAAAATCACGCTCAGCGTGGCGCTGTTGGAGAGATAGAAGAAGCACAGCGCGGCAATCGAGATGTAAAGCTGCACCGGATCGACCGCGACCACGAAATCGCCGCTCGCTACGCCCCGCCGCACCACCGTGCGGATCATTTCGACGAACGGCGAGTGCATCGATTTGACCTTGGTCGAGCGCTTCAGATGCCGCGCCTTGGCGAGGTTCTCGGTGTTGAGCAGCGCCAGGAATTCGGGATTGCGCAGGAAATAATTCCAGGTGAATTCGATCAAACGCTCGATCGCCGTTGGCGGATCGAGGTGTTCGAGATCGAGCCCGCGTTCCTCGACCCTGATCTTCTCATAGGCGCCTTCCAGCACCGTGAGATAAAGCTCTTCCTTCTTGCCGACGTGATAATAGAGCATGCGCTTGTTGGCGCCGGCCTTGGCTGCGATCCGGTCGACCCGCGCACCGGCAAGTCCATGCGCGGCGAATTCCTCCTTGGCCGCCTCGAGAATGCGAAGCCGCATCCCTTCGGGGTCACGCTGCCATTTCTGGTTTCGCCGCGTCTTGCTCAAATCGTACAACCCTGCCGGGGCGCCCTCGCGCTGGCCTCATCTGCCGCGTGTAGCATGCGACGCGAAGAAAATGAACTGGATCGGGCATGACTGTGCGCCGCGATGGCGATAGTGGCGCTGATGTCGCCGAGAGGCATATGATCCCGATCATGAACCTCTACTCGACCATTGTTCGGCCGCTGGCGTTCCGGTTCGAACCGGAGACCGCCCATCGTCTGGCGATTGCCGCAGGCGGATGCCTCGGCTGGGCGGCGGGCGCGATGCGAGCAGCAACAAGCGTCAACGATGCCCGGCTCGCAGTCGACATCGCGGGCCTGCATTTTCGAACGCCCATTGGGCTCGCCGCCGGCTTTGACAAAAGCGGCGGGGCAATCTCGGCGCTTGCGGGTCTCGGCTTCGGGTCGATCGAAATCGGCTCGATCTCGATCGATCGGTCCATCGGCAATCCCAAGCCGCGGCTGTGGCGTCTGCCCGACGACCGCAGCATCATCGTGCATTACGGGCTGCCGAACGACGGCGCCGTAGCGATTGCCGAGCGGCTGTCGAGGACGCGTCTTCCGGTTCCTCTCGGCGTCAATCTGGTCGTGACCAACAGAGGCACAAGCGCCCCTCCGCCGACGGCAGACCAGATCATCGGCGAATACGCGGCCGCCGCCCGGGTCATGGCGCCGCACGCCGATTATCTGATGCTCAACCTGTCATGCCCGAACACGGTCGACGGCCGTGATTTCTTCGCAGACAGTGGACATCTCGACGCCTGCCTTGGCGCGCTGGATGAGTTGAAACTCAAACTGCCGGTATTCCTGAAAGTCTCGCCGCTCGGCGGCGTCGAGGCGATCGAGCACGTGCTCGCAGCCGCCGATGCGAGAGCCTTTGTCTCCGGCTTCATGTTCAATCTGCCGCCGGTCAAACCAGAGGGAATGAAGACGCCTGAGACCATCTGGCGCACGTTACCGGGCGCAGTCTCCGGCCCGCCCGCATCCGCCCTCGCAGATTTCTGCATCCGCGAAACCTTCCGCCGCATGGATCGCAAACGCCATGTGCTGATCGGCGCCGGCGGCGTGTCCTCCGCGGAAGACGCCTATGCCAAGATCCGAAACGGCGCATCGCTGGTGCAGCTTCTCACAGCCTTGATCTATGAGGGACCCGGCACCGTGCGAAGGGTCACGGAGGGATTGGCGAAATTGCTGGCGCGCGACGGCGTCAAGCATGTCGCCGATGCCGTCGGTGTCGATGCGGTCTAGGCATGTCCGTAGCGGAACCCGTTCCCATTGATATCGGTTGGGATCGGCGCTAGATGCGCGTTTCGGGCGACGGTGCACTGCCCGATTTTGCGACGGGCATGGGCTAATTTTGCGAATAATTTCAGCGGATCAACTGATGGAACCGGTGCTAATCTTGACGCTGGTCTCACTCCTCAACCCATGACGGGCAAGGCATGCAGGCTCTCTTCATCGGACAAACCTACATCGACGTGACCTTCATCACCGACCACATGCCGACTGGCGACGAAAAGCATGTGGCCTCGGCCTATGCGGTGTCCTTCGGCGGCAACGCGGTCACCGCGGCGTTCTGCTGTGCCAAGCTCGGGATCGTGCCGGACCTGATCGCGACCGTCGCCAATGACTGGCTGGGTCGGATGTTCCAGGACATGTGCGCGAAGTACGGAATCTCGATCCATCCGCGCAAGGTCGCGACGTCGTCGCTGTCCTTCATCATGCCGAAGGATGGCAAGCGCGCGATCGTGCGATGCCGCGACGACGAGCACATCCATCCCTTTCCGCATTTGAATCTCACCGGATGCCGAGCGCTGCACATCGACGGGCACCAGCCGGATGCAGCGATCTATTATGCCAAGCACTGCCGCGAGGCCGGCATTCTCACCTCGCTCGATGGCGGCGGCCTCCGCTCCAACACCCGTGAACTGCTCGAATTCATCGATGTTGCGATCGTCGCCGAGCGGCTCTGCGAGCAGATGAACTTCTCACCGAAGGAAATGCTCGACTATCTCAAGGCCCGCGGCTGTCGCATCGGCGGCGTCACCATGGGCGAGCGCGGGCTGTTCTGGTACGACGAGGCGGGTGTGTTTCGTACCATGCCGGCCCTTCCGATCGCGCCCGAGCGCGTCATCGACACCAACGGCGCCGGCGACGTGTTCCATGGCGCTTACGTCTATTCCTATCTCGCCCATCCCGACAAAGGCTGGAACGCCCATTTCGAGTTTGCGCGCGCCGCCTCGACCTACAAGATTCAACGCCTGGGAAACGAGGCTGGCTTGCCAACGCTCGCCGATATCGACACGGTCAAGCAGGAGTTTCAGGTCGGTCGCAAGAAGGAATTCTGGGACTAATTACGCCAGCGCGGACTTCAGATCGAAGCCGGGATCAGCCGCCTTTTCGGCCTCGATCGAGCGGTTCATGCCGAGGATCTTGCGGCCGAACACGTGGTCGGCGGCGCGGTTGACGGACTCGATGCCGACAAGCTGGCCCTGCTTGTAGCAGAACGCGGAAAACGAACGCTTCTCGCGATCGCCGCGCACCACGACCTGGTCGTATCCGGTCGTAAGCCCTGCGATCTGCAGCTTGTCGTCGCCCTGATCGCTCCAGAACCACGGCAGGCCGTCGTAAACCTTGGCATCGCCGGTGAGCCGTGCGGCCACGCAGCGCGCCTGGTCGGTGGCGTTCTGCACGGATTCCAACCGGAGCGAACCGCCAAAGCGCGGACTTTCGAACAGCGCGCAGTCGCCAATCGCCGAAATATTCGGATCGGCGGTCAGTAGATGCTCGTTGACGATGATGCCGGATGCGACGGGCAAGCCGGCTTCTGCTGCGATCTCGACATTGGGCAGCACGCCGACGCCGACCACCACAAGATCGGCGGGAACATGATGCCCGTTGCTCAGACTGATCCCGGCAAGCTTGCCGTTCGCGCTTTCGATGCTGGTCGCCTGCACGCCGAGATGAATGCGGATGCCGGCAGACGCATGTCGCTCCTGGAAATACTCCGAGATTTCGGCGGTGACAGCGCGCGCCATCACCCGACTGCCTAATTCGATCACATCGACCTCGAGCCCCTTGATGCGCGCGGTCGCAGCAAATTCGAGACCGATGAAGCCGGCGCCGATCACTGCAACATGCTTTGCCGAAGCAATCCGCTGCCGCAATACCTCGCTCTCGTCGAGAATGCGCAGATACTTGACGTCGGGAAGGTTGGCGTTGGGCAGATCGAGCAGGCGGTTGCGGGCACCGGTCGCCAGCACAAGATGTCCATAGTCAAGGAAGGCGCCAGAGGCGAGCACGAGCCTCTGTGCGGCACGGTCGATGAAGGCAGCGCGGTCCGCGATCAGCTCGATAGTCTGGTCGCGGTAGAATTTGTCGGGCCGGAACATCAGGCTGTCGGGTTTCCCCTCGCCTTTCAGGTAGGCCTTCGACAGAGGCGGCCGCTGATACGGCAAATGCGCCTCGTCATTGATCAGGCAGATGCGCTCGGCAAAGCCATGCTGGCGCAAGGAGGCCGCAACCTGGAAACCGGCGTGGCCGGCGCCGACGATCAAAACGGATTTCTGTGTCATAGGGTCAAACTGGTACGACACGAAGCGGCAAAGTGTCAAAGCCGCGGAGCGTGTTGTTCAGCCGGCGCTTCGGTTCGGCCGTCAGTTCGAACGATTTGACGTGTTTTGCAAGCGCAGCCAGGATCGCTTCTGTCTCCAGGCGGGCCACCGCCTGCCCGACGCAGCCATGAATGCCGGTGCCAAACGTCATATGCCCGGCCGCGCGGCGGTTCACATCGAAAACATCCGGCCTTTCCCACCGGCGCGGGTCGCGGTTGGCGGCCGCCAGAAACAGCAAGACCTTCTCGCCTTCGCCGAGCTCAACGCCGCCGACCTCGACCGGTCTCGTGGTGGTGCGGAAGAAAGTCTGGACCGGCGCCTCGAAGCGCAACACCTCTTCGAAGGCATTGCGGATCAGGTTCGGATTGTTGCGCAGGGCCTGCCATTGCTCGCCATAGCGCGCCATGCAGTAGAGCGCGTTGCCGAGGCCGTAGACGGTGGTGTCAATGCCTGCCGACAGGAACGAGCGCACCAGCATGCCGGCTTCGTCCTCCGAGAGATCGCCGGCATCGACAGCATGGAAAATCTGCATACCGAGCCCATCTGGCGCCAGCGCCGCCCGGCTGCATTTCGACATGATCCAGTCGCGCACCGGGCCTGCATTGGCCATCGCTTTTTGAAACAGGTCGTTGCGCGGGCCGAACGAATTGAACACCATGGTGCCATACGGCATCAGGTTCTCGCGGCCCTCCTGCGCGATACCAACCGCATCCGGAAACACTTTTAGCGGATAGGCTTCGGCCAGATCGGCGACGCCGTCGAATTCGCGCCGCTCGACCAGCCGGACAATCAGCGCCTGCGCCTCTTGCTCGAAGGTCTCGCGCAGCACCTTGATCGCCATGGGCGAGAGAATGCGCGTCAGCACAGAGCGGGTGCGCGTATGCAAGGGCGGATCGGCTTCGAGGATGATGCTTGGCGGCCGCCATGGCGGTTCTTTCCGGAAATCACTGAGGCCTACGCCCGCCGATGAACAATAGGTCTGCCAGTCGGTTAGCGCATCGCGGACCTGCTCGTGCCGGGCCATCGTCCAGATGCCGTATTGGTCGAGCCACGCGACCGGCCCGGCCTCTCGCAGGGCCTCATGGTGCGGATAGGGATCGCTGAGAAACTCGTGCGAAAACGGATCGACGGTCGAAACCGGCCGGCTCAACGTTGCCTGAACGCCCACGACGCCTCTCCCTGTTAGCCGCACTTTGTTCCGTGCTTTGCCGATATCTTGCAGGCTTCGCACGGGATTGTCACGACTTCTCGCTTCGATTTAAATGCCGTCGATCCAGACAATGCCGAGGTATTCCCGATGGCTGTGACCCCAGATGAAACTGCCGACCTGGCGCTGCTCGCGATTGAAGGGCCGGTCGCGACGGTCACCCTCAATCGTCCCGCGAGTTTCAACGCGATCGATCTTGCGATCGCCAAACGGCTGGAACAGATCGCCGCCGAAGTCGAGGCGTCGGACGACATCAAGGTGCTGGTGATCGAAGGCGCTGGCCGCGCCTTCTGCGCGGGCGGCGATCTTCAGACCATTGGCGCGGCCGTCGCAGCCGACACGATCGCCTCCACCGTCGGCGAGATGCTGCACCACTACCACGCCTTCATCGCCGCCTTGCGGCGAATGCCCAAGATCGTCGTCGCGAGCGTGCATGGCTCGGCGGCCGGCGCCGGTCTCTCGCTCGCTTTCATGGCCGATCTCTGTATCGCTGCCGAGGACGCACGCTTCACACCGGCCTACGCCAAGATCGGCGCGTCTCCCGATGGCGGCGGAACGGTCGGCGTCACCGCCGCAGTCGGCCCGCGGCGGGCCTTACAGATATTTCTCGCCGAAGACAGTTTCTCGGCGGCGCAGGCGATGCAATGGGGGCTGGTCGTCAAGGTGGTGCCCGCGACTGAGCTGAAGGCGGCGACGCGCGAACTCGCGCAGCGGCTCGCGCAAAATACGATCGCCGCCATCGCTGCGACCAAGATGCTGGTCCAGCGGGCGCCGACCAACCCGATCGAGCAGCAGCTTGCGGCCGAACGCGACGCCATCATCGACTGCATGCACACCGACGAGGCGCGCGCCGCGATCGAGAAGTTTACGCGCAAGGGGAAGTAGGAGTCCCTCATGGTGAGGAGGCGCCCTTGCGCCGCCTCGAACCATGAGGCCGCAGTTGGGCCTTATCCTTCGAGAGGCGTGTTGCCGCTCCTCAGGATGAGGATGAACACATCTAATTCGGGCAAATATACCCTGTCCCCGCCGGTGACTTGAAGCATCCGACCGACTCCGGAATGACGTGCTTGGGCAGCCATAGCACGACCTTCGGGAAATAGATGGTGAAGACGATCGTCACCAGGAACACGACATAGATCGGCAATGCGGCGCGTAATGCCTTGGAGAATGGCACACCGACGAATTTCGACGCCATCAGCAGCACGAGCCCGTATGGCGGCGTGATCATGCCGAATGCCAGCGTCGCGATCAGCACGACGCCCATGTGAACGCCATTGATGTCGCCGGCCTGCGTCAAGGTGTTCACCAGCGGCATGAAGATGATGATGGTCGGCACTGGCTCGATGAAATCGCCGACCACCGTGAACAGCAGCACCAGCAACAACATCATGAACTGCGGATCGTTGCCGGCGATCGAGGTGATCCAGTCTGCAATCACGATGGCACCGCGCAAGTAAGCCAGCATCCATCCGAAAGCGTTGGCTGCGCCGATCGTGATCAGGGGCAAGGAGAAGATCAGCCCCGCCAGGCAGAAGTCATAGGGAATTTTGCGGATATGTCCGCGGTTCAGCGCGGGGATCACGACCGCGATGATCCAGATCACCGCGACCACGCCGGCTTCGGTCGGCGTGAACCAGCCGGTCAAAATGCCGCCGAGCAGGATCACCGGAATCATCAGTGGCAGCGCGGCGTCTCCCGTCGCGAAGATGACCTGGCGCAGCGATGCGCGCGGCTTGCGCGCCCCCACGGGTCCAAAGAAATAGCAATAGATCATCAGGCCAATGCCGATCATCAGTCCCGGCACGAAGCCGGCCATGAACAGGCCCGCGATCGAGACGTTGCCGACCGCGCCATAGACGACAGCCGTGATGCTCGGCGGCACCAGTGCCGCGATGGTGGAAGCGGCTGCGATGATGGCGGCGATGAAATCGGGGCTATAGCCCTCGCGCCGCATCGGCGTGCCGAGCGCGCGGCTCATCACCGCAACGTCGGCCGTGGTCGAGCCTGACATCTCCGAAAAGAACATGCTGAACACGACGACGACCTGCGACAGCCCGCCCTTGATATGGCCGACCAGCGACAGCGACAGGTTCGCGATCCGCACCACCACATTGGCCGAACTCATGAGCTCGCCGACCAAAAGGAAGAACGGAATTGCCAGCAGCGCTTCCGAATCCACGCCGTCGAAAATCTTCTGGACGATAGCAGCGAACGAGACATCGGTCAGAAACGCGCCAACGAATACGCCCGCCATCAGCGAAAACGGCACGGGCACGCCGAGATAGCCGAAGAACAGAAAGCAGAAGCACATCAGCGCGAGAATGACCGGCGGACTCACGGTTATCTCCTCCGGTCCAGTGACATTTCAACCGGCGGGATGATCATCTCTTCTTCCGGCTCCGGGTGGTCGAAGCCGTTGCGGATGCCGTTGACAAGCTGTTCGACCGTGAACAGCGCGATCAAGATCGCGGAGAGCGGGATGATGGCATAAAGCGAGGCGATCGGCGTTCCCGACGGCAGGCGGAAGCTACCAAAGCCTCTGAGGTAGTTGATATAGCCGAACCAGATCAGGCAAAGCGCAACGGCCAGCACGACGAGGCGAACGATGACCTCGACGATCATCCGTGGCGTGCCATGCAGCGAATCCGAGATCGCAGCAAGATACAGGTGGTCGTTGCGCCGCGTCGCAACTGCAGCGCCGATGAAGATCGCGTAGATGAACAGGGTTGAGGTGACTTCCTGCAACCAAAGCCAGGGGTGGCCGATGGTGCGGGTGACGATATCGAACGTCACCGATAGCGAAAAGCCGAAACACAGGACACCGCAAATAACCATCAGCACGAGCTCGAGCCAATCGAGCGCGCGCCATTTCAGATGATGCTGCCGCTGCAGGACCAGTTTGTCGGCCAACGCCATGGTTCAACTCTCTATAAGCTTCTTAAGTCTTTCTTGTCGTCCCGGCGAACGCCGGGACCCATAACCACCGGCGCTTGTTGTCGAAGGAAGTGGGCGACTTTCTCGCCTCATCCGAAAGGCCGCGGCGTATGGGTCCCGGCGTTCGCCGGGACGACGGGTTGCGGTTCAATTGATCGCCTTGATCAGATCCTTGATCTTCTCGGCATGCGGACCAAGGTCCTTGGCGAGCTTGTCGAGATAGGGATCGGCGATTTTCTGGAAGCTGGCTTTGTCGACGTCTTTGACGATCTTGACGCCCATCTTCTCCAGTTTTGCGCCCGCCGCCTTCTCCAGCTCGAACGCCCGCTTCGGCTCCTGCGTGCTGACGTCGCGCGCGGCCGCCTGCACCCATCCGCGCTGCTCGGCATTGAGGCTTTGCCACAGCTTGTCGCTGATCCAGAGGATGGCGTTGTTGGCTTCGTGCTCAGTCATCGAGAGCACCGGCGCCACTTCATAGTGACGATTGATCAGATAGACGTTGACGGCGTTCTCGCCGAAATCGACGACGCCGGTTTGCAACGAGGTGTAGACGCTGCCGAACGGCATATGCACCGTTTGGGCACCATAGGCCGGGAACATGGTGTCTTCGGTCGCGGTCGCCTGCACGCGCACCTTGTATCCCTTGAGGTCGTCGACCTTGTGAACTTCGTGCTTGCCATACATGTGCCGGAAGCCCTGGGTGCCGAGCCCGATGGCGTGAATGCCGGTCACCGTCTGGTCGATCATGTCGCGGACGGCCTCGAACACCTTCTGGTCGCCGAGCGCCTTGACGTTGTGGTCCTCGTTGCGGAACAGGAAATGCAGCGACATCACGCCCGCCTGCGGTGCGATCGTCGACGTATTGGCCGACGACACGATGGCGAAATCGATATCGCCCGAGCGCACCAGTTGCAGGATTTGCGGCTCCTGGCCAAGCTGCGCGCCCGGATACTGGTCAACCAGCATCGTTCCTTTGCTGAGTTCCTTCAGCTTGGCGGAGAAGATGTCGTAGGCGATGCTGTAGCCGGAATTCAGCTGCTGATCGTGGGCGAAGCGATAATGCTTGACTTCCTGCGCGCCGGCGGCGCCAGCGAAGACAGTCGCAGCCAGAATGCCCAGCAACGCTGTAAATCTTGTTCCTTCGTGACGCAACGTCCATTCCTCCCGTTGATGATCCCTTGGGGTCAGTTGATGGCCCGGATCAGGTTCTTGATTTTCTCGGCGTGCGGGCCGAGCTCGTGGGCGAGTTTGTCGAGATAAGGATCGGCGATCGCAGTGAAGCCGGACTTGTCGACGTCGGTCACGACCTTGACGCCGATCGACTTGAGTTTCTCTGCCGATTGATGCTCGAGTTCGAGCGCTTTCGCCGGCTGGGTGCGGTTGACCTCGTCAGCTGCCGCCTGCACCCAACCCTGCTGCTCCGGCGTCAGGCTGTTCCACAATTTGTCGCTGATCCAGACCAGGCTGTTGTTGGCCTCGTGTTCGGTCAACGACAGAACTGGCGCCACTTCGTAATGCTTGTTGGCGAGATAGACGTTGATGCCGTTTTCGCCGACGTCAACCACGCCGGTTTGCAGCGAGGTGTAAACACTGCCGAACGGCATGTGCACGATCTGCGCGCCGTAGGCCGGGAACATGATGTCCTCGGTCGGCGTCGCCTGGACGCGGACCTTCAGGCCCTTGATGTCGTCGATCTTCTTGATCTCGCGCTTGGAATACATGTGGCGCAGGCCAAGCGTGGCGAGCGCGATGACATGGGCGCCCTGCACGGTCTCCGCGATCATCGCCTTGACGGCCTTGGAGACTTCAGGGTCTGCAATCGCCTTGATCAGGTGCGCTTCGTTGCGGAACAGGAAGTGCATCGACATCACGCCGGCCTGCGGCGACAGCGTCGCGGCGTTGGCGGATGAAGAGATGCAAAACTCGACGTCGCCCGCCTTGACGAGCTGGAGCACTTGCGGCTCCTGCCCGAGCTGCGCGCCAGGATACTGGTCGATCAGCATCGTGCCCTTGCTGAGCGTCTTCAGCTTCTCGGCAAAGATATCGCCGAGAACGCCATAACCGGTGGTCTTCGGCTGATCGTAGGCGAAGCGGTAATGCTTCACCTCTTGCGCCTGTGCGGATGCGCACATCGCTATAAATGCCGCAGTAACGGCAGCAGCAATCCGTCTCCTTGCGTACTCCATCCCCGCCTCCCGTTTTGATTTTTTCAATCATCCCATCGGGGTTATTTGAATGTCAATTCGACCTCAGTGGTCGTCTTGTCGCGTGCGTGAGTGCCGTTCGCGTAAGCATCCTTGAAGCTGTGTGTCGCTGGTTGAGACCTTCTCAAACGGGTCCCTTCTTTAGTCGGGTGTCCTCAGCCGGGTCCTTGGCGTCGCATGAAATCGAAATCGCAGCCTTCGTCGGCCTGCAAAATGGTCTCGTTAAAGAGGTGGGCGTAGCCGCGTTTGGCCCAGTCCGCCTTTGGCGGCTTGAGGACGGCACGGCGCTTTTCAAGTTCTGCCGCGTCGACCAGAAGATCGATGCTGCGTTTAGCAACGTCGAGGCGGATCATGTCGCCGGTCTTGACCAGCGCCAAGGGCCCGCCGACGGCGGATTCCGGCGTGATGTGCAAGACGATGGTACCGAACGCCGTGCCGCTCATCCGCGCATCGGAAATCCGCACCATATCCTTGACGCCCGCGCGCAGGAGCTTTGCCGGGATCGGCAGGTAACCTGCTTCCGGCATGCCGGGCGCGCCCTTCGGCCCGGCGTTGCGCAACACAAGCACGTCGTCGGCCGTGACTTCGAGCGTGGGGTCGTCGACCCGCAGCGTCATGTCTTCGACAGATTCGAACACGACCGCGCGCCCCGTATGTTGCAACAATTTTGCCGTCGCCGCCGACTGCTTGATCACGGCGCCGCGCGGCGCGAGATTGCCGTGTAGCACGGCCATGGAGCCCACGTCCTTGATCGGATTATCGCGCGAGCGGATGACATCCTGGCCCGGCACCTCCTCGGCCTCCGCGACGACGTCGCGCAGCGTCGCCCCGGTAATCGTCTTGGCATCGAGATCGATCAGGTTGCCGAGCTGCGCCATCAGCTTCGGCACGCCGCCGGCATGGTGGAAATGCTCCATGTAATGCGCGCCCGACGGTTTCAGGTCGATCAGCACCGGCACCTCGCGGCCGAGTTTGTCAAACGCTTCGAGGTCAATACGATGCGGCGTGCGGTTGGCGATCGCGGTCAGGTGAATGAGGCCGTTGGTCGAGCCGCCGATCGCCTGCATCACGACCTGCGCGTTACGGAATGACGATGCGGTCAACAACTCGCTCGGCTTCGGCCCCTTGGCCTTGGCCATTTCGGCCGCGACCTTGCCGCTGGCTTCGGCCAGACGAAAACGCTCGGCATGGGGTGCAGGAATCGTTGCGCTCATCGGCAGCGACAGCCCGAGCGCTTCGGTGACGCAGGCCATGGTGCTAGCGGTGCCCATCACCATGCAGGTGCCGACAGACGGCGCAAGGCGGGAGCTGACGGCTTCGATTTCGACGTCGTCGATTTCGCCGGCGCGATGCTTGCCCCAGAGCCTGCGGCAATCGGTGCAGGCGCCCAGCACCTCACCACGGTGATGGCCGACCACCATCGGACCGACCGGGATCACGACAGTCGGCAAATCGGCCGAGAGCGCGGCCATGATCTGCGCCGGCAAGGTCTTGTCGCAGCCGCCAATCACCACCACCGCATCCATCGGCTGGGCGCGGATCATCTCCTCGGTGTCCATCGCCATCAGATTGCGCAGGTACATCGAGGTCGGATGCGAAAAGCTTTCCGCAATCGAGATGGTCGGAAACACCATCGGCATCGCGCCCGATAGCATCACGCCGCGCTTCACCGCCTCGACGATCTGCGGTGCGTTGCCGTGGCAGGGATTGTAGTCGCTATAGGTGTTGGTGATGCCGACGATCGGGCGATTCAGGGCATCGTCCGAATAGCCCATCGCCTTGATGAAGACCTTGCGCAGAAACAGCGAAAAGCCGGGATCGCCGTAACTCGCCAATCCCTTGCGCAATCCGTCAGCCATGTCAGGACAATCCCTTTCGATCCGCCTTCAGTAAGAAGCGTCATGCTATTATTGTCAATATCTGTTTCCAATCGTCACTTTCGGCCGAATTAGCCATCCGGGATCGCAAGATTATTGACAATCTTGCCCGGGCCGTGCTGATTTCCCGATATGACCAGCCAGGCCACGCTGCCGGACGGCACGCCGCTCTCCCGCGAGGAAGAGCAGGCCGAGGTCATTCGCCGCCTGGAAGAGGACATCATCTTCGGCCGTTTCGCACCGGGTTCGCGCCTGATCGAAGACACCCTGATGAATCGTTACGGCGCGAGCCGGCACTTCGTCCGTCAGGCGCTGTTTCAGCTTGAGCGTCGCGGCATCGTGCTGCGAGAAAAGAATGTCGGCGCCACGGTGCGCTTCTATTCCGCCGGCGAAGTCAGCCAGATCTACGAGGTGCGGGAAATGCTGACGCGCCAGGCTGCGCTCATGATCGCCCTTCCCGCACCGCCTGAATTGATCGCGCAACTCTCCGAGTTGCAGCGGCTTTATTGCGCAAAGGCGGACGCACACGACCTGCGCGGCATTCACGAGGCCAACGACGCATTTCACCTCGCGCTGTTTTCCGCCTGTGGCAATCCGTACCTCGTGCGCTCGCTTCAGGACTACATGAACCTGACCTTGCCGATGCGCGCCAAAAATCTCGCCGACAAACAGGGGCTCGCGCAGTCACGTCGCCAGCACGATCTGATGATCGAGCTGTTGAAGGGCCGCGACAGCTGGGCGCTGGCGCAGCTTTGCGTCGATCACATGCAATTCAGCAAGAGCGATTATCTCGGACGCATCGGCGGAGATCGCGCCGATGCGTGAGAGGTGTCATCGGATCATTTCAGATCGATGATGCGGCTCCGTTCGCCGTCGAACTCCATGCCGCAAAACGTCCCGCCCTGATAGAAATCGCTGACCGGATCCGCCTTGAGCTTGGCCTGCTCGGCAAAGGCATGTTCGCGGAACTCTTCGGCGCGGCCGGTCGGGCGATAGCCGAGATCGATGGCGCGATGATTGTCCCACCAGGAACGCTCGTTGTTGGAAGCGCCGTAAAAAATCTCGAAATGGATGTCGGGGTGTTCGAGCCCGATCCGGCAGAGCTGCACCAAATCCTCCGGCTTCAGCCAGATCGAAAGCCGGCGGTGATCGAGCGGCTTGTCGCCGAAATTGCCGATCCGGATGCAGGTGACCTTCATGCCGTGCTTGTCGGCATAGAGCGCGCCGAGCGATTCACCGAACGCCTTGCTCACGCCGTAACGACTATCCGGCCGCGGCGTCACATCGGTGCC
>Ga0070741_10003673_pt1 | contig 37335 bp, 28 predicted proteins | sample Coa_R1_4_FD_66440 | JGI IMG/M metagenome (GOLD analysis project Ga0070741, IMG submission 66440) | Surface soil microbial communities from Centralia Pennsylvania, which are recovering from an underground coalmine fire - Coalmine... | ecosystem: Environmental > Terrestrial > Soil > Unclassified ... | reverse complement strand
CTTTGACTCCTCGCGCCTTCGGCGCTCACAGGGAGAGGAAGGTGCAGGCGGTGGGCGCAGCCCACCGCCTGCACCTTCCTCTCGAACGGCTCGCTTGCGAGCCGTTCTGTCTGAAAAGACTACTTTTGAGAAGCCCTGGCGAGGGAATGCGACATATTGATTGTCTTGATGCGCACTGTTACAATATCTTCGTTAAGAACGATCAACATTGATATGTGCATCCAGGCATATACGATAAGAAGGCATCTATGACTGAATTCTCTCCCCACTGCTCAATGACACTTATTATAAATACCCTGCCTTATGAGTTTTTGCCACACCCGCTATTAGCAGATGAGGTGTACAAAGTTGTGCGTGAGCAAGCAGTCACCTATCAACTTCGCAGACAGGTGGACAATACATTGTGGGCATTGAAGGTTAGCAATCCTGGATACCGTTCCCCTCAAATTGAGCGGAAGACGGAGCAGCTTCGTCGATATGTTCACTTATCGGGACTCCAGGTTGCCAGGCGTATTTGCCTGACTCGCTCCCGCTTTCCTGAACTGATCTCTCTTCATCCCGGTTTAGAATATGCGCTCCTGATGCCCTGGATAGAGGGGAAAACCTGGGCCGGGTATATGGATGATGCAGCAGCCAGCGCGAATTATACGCAACAGGATGCGCAAGAACTAGCCTTGACCACGGCGCATGTGCTCTGGAGCCTGGAAACCAATCATCTCGTCCACGCAGATATTGCAGGTGACAACGTCATAATCATCAACTTCAGACATATCGAACTGATTGATCTCGAAAATCTGTGTGAGCAGGGTAGCACCTTGCCGGGCCAGCCGAGTCGGGGTTGGCAGGGCTATCAGCACCCCAATCTGGATGAACGCGGCAATTGTCGCCCCGAGGGTGATCGCTATGCTGGAGCTATGCTTCTGACAGAGATGCTCACCTGGTGGAAGCCTCTGGTGCGTGCCCTGACCGATGGAGATGCGCTTTTCCAGTTTCGAGATCGCGAGCCACCCGAGGTTCTGACGCGTCGTCTGAAGGTCGTACGTAGCGCCTTGCGCGAGATCAGCCCCGGGCTGCAATATCTTTTTGATCAGGCATGGAACTCCTCTGACCTTGAAATCTGCCCCGATTTTGCCACCTGGGTGATGTATCTGCTCAATGCAAGAATAGCTGCTTAGGCTTGCTCTCCACGTACTCTTGCAGGACGGACTTCGCTGGCTCGAAAGTGATGATGTTGGATACTATTAAGCAGTGATGAGCAATTGACGAGTGATGTGATGAGTGGTTGATGTGGCTGAATAGTGGACAATCGGGCATACTTTCATTTGCATAAAGCTATGCTAATTATGCGGCGCTACGTCAGCCTCCACACATTTTCGCAGAAACGTCAAGAGAAAGGCCAGCATGCAGACAGTTTTGCTTACCATTGTGAGTGCTCAGCGGATCATTGATCTCAAATTGCCCGCGGAGGTACCAATCGGCGACCTTATGCCCAGAATCAGAGAACTTTGCGGCATCAGTTTGCCTGATGGCGCTGAGCCTGCTAAACGCCTATCCTGGCATTTGCTGCTTCCTTCCTCTGGCAAGACGCTAGATGCTGGTCGTTCGCTGAATGAGGCTGGTATTATTGATGGGGCTATTCTCCTGCTGCGAAACACTGCCTCAATAGGGCAGCTCTCAACCCCGGTTTTTCAGCCGAAGATTATTCTACCCAGTGAGGAGTCAGGCGGTATTGGCGTGAGATGGTATGTTCCGCGTGAGTAGCAGACCATGCAGCCGGTTTTTCAGCTCACTCTATGACTGAGAAATCAACAGCAACATCTATTACCATACACAAGTGATAGTTTTCTATTTCAAGAATACTGCTGGAATACAAGCAAAGAATTTGAGGTGTGGAGAAGCATACGATGTCTATTTCCAATCCTAGAACGACTTTTTATCGTCCTGTCAGAAACTACCCTGAGCCTCTGCCAAATGAGACATTTCAGCTTGAGCCTCCCCCACAAGTCCCGCAGAAGGCCGGCGGAACAGCAGCGCTCACACAATTGCTGTATCCGCTCACCGGCGTCCTGACGACGCTTATTATGGTGTTGACCACTACCTCGAATAGCCATGCCTCTCTTGGCTCCCAACTCCCACAGATAGGCGCGGAGCTTGCGATTGTGCCTTTCTCCATTGGGCTGATGTTTCTCTCCAACATGATCCAGCGTCGCGGAGCCAGAAAAAACCAGCAGGCCGAACGGGCAAGCTATAAAAGCTACCTCGAAAGTGTGCAACGCCGATTGGCCGAGGTTGCCAAATTGCAGGTACAGTACAATCAACGCCTGTATCCCGAGCCTCGCTCGCTTCCTGTGATTGTGGCACAACGACAGTTACTATGGGAAAGGAGACCGGCAGATCGCGATTTTCTCCAGGTACGTGTAGGCACGACATCGATGGCGCTCTGCTGTGAAATCTCCTTCCAGGAGGATTACAAGGCCAACTATGTGTCCGACCTGCTCCAGGAAGCGCGCGATATTGCGACGCAACAGAGTTATATCGACACTCAGCCTCTGACCATCTCATTAGGCTCACTAGGGGTACTCTCAGTGGCCGGGCCACATACCGAATCCTGCTCGCTGGTGCGCTCGATCCTGGCTCAAATCATCGCGTTTCACTCACCCGGCGAGGTACGCATCCTTGCTTGTTTTCCTCCTCCGACCTCTCAGGAATGGGACTGGCTGAAATGGACGCCGCACACACGTCTGCTGCGGCCCATCAAAAAACTACGCCCAACTGACCCGGAACCGTACTGCCTGCTCGCCAGTACTACGGATGATTTGCAACGGCTGCTGGAAACTCAGGTCAAGCCGGAACTGGAACGACGGCAGAAATTCAAGAAAGAGAAGCTGGCTGGTCAATCAGAAACTGCGCGGAATCAGTACATTCCTCACCTGGTGATTCTCCTGGACTATTTCTCTCACTCTGGCCCGCTGGCTCGTGTAGCCGGTCTGGAGGAATTGATGGTCAGTGGACCTCAGGTGGGCATCACCGTGATCTGCCTGGTCACAAGTCAGGAGCACGAACCGGCAACCACGCGCGCACGTCTGAAGCTAACTCCTTTGATGGAACATCACCAACTGAGCTATAAGGAGACGACACCTGAGGGTCGGGAGACCGAGTTTATTACCCCTGACGCAATCGATACTACAGCCTGCCAGTCTATGGCTCGGGCGCTGACGCCATTGCAACTGATTGACCGCGAGGCCGAAATCGATTTTGCGCAGGATATCGGGCTACTCGCGTTACATGCCATCCCGTCAGTTGAGCAGCTTGAGATGGCGCAGTACTGGCAGAGGCGCGACGAGAAACAACTGCTGCGCGTCCCTATCGGCATACAGAAGAATGGCCCGTTGCTGCTCGACCTGAAAGAAATGGCTGCGGGTGGCTATGGGCCACATGGGCTGGTTGTCGGAGCTACCGGCTCAGGAAAAAGCGAACTGCTGCGTACCGCCGTGATCAGCCTGGCCCTCACCCACGATCCGCTGACGCTGAACCTGGTACTGGTAGACTTTAAGGCTGGCGCGGCCTTCGCCGACCTGGAGTCCCTGCCCCATGTGGCCGGAGTCATCACCAACCTGGAGAACGATCCGCAGGCCATCAATCGCATGTATGCCTCGCTGCTCGGTGAACAGCAGCGGCGTCAGAACATGCTCAGCCGGGCGGGCAATCTGGCAAATATTCGCCAGTATCAGGCGAAGTGGCGGCGCGACCCGGAGGGCATAGAACCCATGCCGTATCTGTTGATTATCGTGGACGAGTTCGCTCAGCTTATTGCCAGCTATGAAGATTTCCTGGCGTTGTTTGTGAAGCTTGGTCAGGTTGGGCGCAGCCTGGGTATGCATATGATGCTCGCGACACAGCGCATTGACGAGGGACGTATTCAGGCCCTGGAGGGGCACCTGCGCTATCGCATCTGCCTGCGTACCTTCCGGCCCGAAGAAAGCTCCTCGGTCATCGGCACGCCCGACGCGTATTATCTGCCCCCGGCTCCTGGTAGTGGCTACTTCAAGGTGGACGAAGATATTTACACCGCCTTCAAAACGGCCCTGATCTCGACGCCGTATGTCCCACCGGAGAAGCAGCAGGTCAACCCGCTCGATCTCATCTGCGTCTTTAACTCGACCGGGCAGTTTCTTCCCTATCAGACAGCCAACAATGTCCCGCGCCAGGAGGAAGAGGAGGAAACGGTCTCCGAAATGAGCGTCGTGGTAGAACGCATCGGTAGGACACCGGCTCCGGCAAAGGGCTGGCGTGTTCACGCGGTCTGGCAGCCGCCGCTGGGCACGGCTATTCCGCTGGGCTATGTCCTGGGCAAATATGGGACAAACGGGCAACGCAAGATGTTACCGGGTTCCCTGTGCGTACCCATAGGCATGCTGGATCGCCCGGCGGAACAGATACAATCACCGGCGGAAATCGATTTCTCCGGTGTTGGCGGCCACCTGGCTATCGTGGGCGCCCCCCAATCGGGCAAGAGCACCTTTTTGCGCACACTGCTGGCCTCTTTTATGCTGACGCATACGCCGCGTGAAGTCCAGATCTACGGGATCGACTTCGGCGGTGGCCTGCTCAGGATCTTCGAGGGAGCGCCGCACGTCGGCGCGATCTGTGGCCGCGCCGACCGCGAGAAGATGCGTCGTGTCCTGCGTCGTCTCACACAACTGGTCGTGGACCGGGAAATGCTCTTTGTCGAACGCGAGATCGATAGCATGAGCGTGTACCGCCAGATGCGCCGACAGGGGAAGTTGGATGACCAGGAATTTGGCGATGTCTTCCTGGTCGTGGATAATTTCGGTCAGTTGCAGGTCGATCTTGAGTCAAGCGATGCGGATATTATCGAAGATATCATCGCCTTGATTGCCAACGGCCTGACCTATGGCGTGCATGTTGTGCTGGCAACCAACCTCTGGTCGGAGATTCGTATGCGCCTGCGCAGCAACATTGGTACACGCCTCGAACTACGCCTGAACGATCCTACGGACTCGGACATCGATCCCAGGCTGGCGGCAATGATTCCAGCAGGCACGCCCGGACGTGGCCTGCATCCAGGCAAACGGTTCTTCCAGATGGCGCTTCCTCTTATCAAGAGCGTAAGCGACTCCGAATTCTCGATGCAGCAGGAACTGGAGCAGGTAATACAGCGCGCTCGCCAATCCTGGCAGGGACCGGTTGCGCCGCCGATCCGCGTGTTGCCGTCCGAAGTGCATTGGCAGGACCTGGTAAGCGTGAAGGGCCAGGAGCCGCCGGGGGTGCCCATCGGTTTAGAAGAACTGCGTCTCGACCCGCTGTACATTGACCTGATCAACGACGACCCGCATATGCTGATCCTGGGAGATCGAGAGTGCGGCAAGACAACGCTGTTACGCGCCTGGATGCGTGGGATCGAGCGGCGTTACACTCCTGAGCAGGCGCGCATTGTCCTGATCGATTATCGCAAGAAGTTGCTGGAGTTCAGCCGCAGCGAACATCTCCTGACGTATGCCGTTACTCCTGAGCAGGGGGAAGAGGCGGTACGTCTCCTGAAAGAGGAACTGGAGCAGCGTTTGAAACAAAGCATGCAAAAGCCGCTTGAACTGATGAATGAGTCCCCGGTATGGGACGGGCTGCATTACTACGTCTTTGCCGACGATTACGAGATCGTGGCAACGCAGTCGCCGCAAAACAGCAACCCGCTCAACCCACTGGAGAGTTTGCTGCAATCGGGGCACGATATCGGCCTGCACGTCGTACTGGCGCGCCGTGTGACCGAACTCTCGCGCAGCAGTTATGATCCCATCTTCCGCAGCATCAGAAACATGGAGTGTCCGGGACTGCTGATGCGCGGCGATCCTGCTGAGGGGCGGCAGGCGCTGCATAAGCAGAACGTATCGGGCGTTCTGCCTACGGGGCGTGCCTGCTACGTGCGCCGGGGAGTTGCACCGCTGATGGTGCAGGTGGTGCGGGCGGAGTAGCGAGATGTGCCCGGCATCTCGCTACTATCCCTGATGAGGGTTACTATCGTGTTGGGCAAGCCACACACGCAGCTTCCCTGCATTCGCAAACTGGGGATCGATTTGCAGCACCTTCTGGAAATCTGCTGCCGTCTTTGCCTCCTGACCTTGCATACCATAGGTGACCCCGCGCGACTCGTAGAAGAGTGCATTATGAGGGTCGAGGCGGATCGCCTCGTCGTAGTCGGCCAATGCTCGCGTCAGGTTGCCCTTCTGCCTCCACATAAATCCACGATCATTATAGGCTATAGCCATCGCTGGCTGGAGGCGGATCGCTTCATCTAGATCCGCAATGGCCTGATCATAGTCACCATGCAGCCTGTAGGCGCAGCTACGTTGATAATAGTACCTACCATTATCGGGAGCCGACTGGATCGCTACGCTAAAATCTGCAATAGCTTGCTCATAGGCCCTGCGCAGCAGATAAGCCTGCCCGCGCCCTGAGTAGAGCCTGGCGCGATTATCTTCAGGATTCCCCAGTTCTGGTCGGAGCGCCTCATTGAAATCGGCTAGAGCTTTCTCAATGTCACCTGTATAGAGATAGGCGTATCCACGGTTGGTATAACTGTACGCGTTAGGCTGGAGGCGCACATCGGCATCGAAGTCTGCCAGGGCGCCCTCAAGATCGCCTTGTTGGGAACGTGCAGCTCCCCTTCTGCGATACGCCTGGGCATGTTGTGGATTGAGTCGTAAGGCTTCCGTGTAATCGGCGATTGCTCCTGGAAGATCGCCTTGATCATTGCGCGCTCTGCCGCGATTGAAGTAGAACGCCCATTCCGGTTGGGGGCTAAGAGCGATGGCTTCCGTAAAGGCCGCAGTCGCTGCTTTATAGTCGCCTTGCCCATAGAGCTCCGCTCCCCGAGCATTCATCTCGATGGCGCGTTGTGCATTGTCGTCTGTTGTATCTTTCATTGGCTTCTTGCTACCTCTCTAAACGAGGATCAGAACGATATATCTGATTATACTGCTAACGAAACTCGCGAGAACCAGGTCTCTTTTTGCTGAAGATGCTATGGTATTATTTTTTTCTGCCTTTGTTTAAATCAACGGGATCATAGTCAATAACCGGTGCATCCGACTGGTTAACAACTTGCATTTCTCTCTGGTAGTAGTCGCTGTGTGGGTCGCCCTCGTTCACCGGGCCAATATTCACCACCTGAGCTCCATCTTGTATCTGCTCCTGCACCCAATTCCCGTTAGCATCTACCTGCTGCTCCTGGGTCATCGAGTTCCAGTTTTCTGGCATCTGATCCCCTTCAAACAATACTACGTTGTAGCCATCCTTTTTCAGCGCTGCCCCGACCGTATCAACCCTGCTCATATCTTCACCTAACACAATGACGGTCTGACTCTTGTCTTTGGACAACCCTTGTTCTACCTGAGCGAGATTCGTCACGGTACCGCCGTCTCCACCGCTGCTCTTCCTGTTCCCGTTTTCATCGTTCGCACCATCGTTCCCCGTATTGCCATTATCATCTGTCCCTCCTGTACTACCGTCTCCATTGCCGCCATCCCCATTACCCCCTCCCCCAACATCGATGCTTGAGCCTGGTGGCGCAGTCCAATTGAGAATGAATTGCAGCAGTTCCGGGTTTTCAACCAGAAAGGTTGTGGCCGTGAATAGCAGAAGCCCTAACGCAGCGGCAACCGAATCTGATGCTGCCACGAGTGCGATAAAGTTCACCATTGCTTGCGCTACCGAAATCACCATTGCAGGAATAGTAACTGGAGCAGATGAGCCTCCGCTGCCAACAAAAGCAGTCAAAGAGATGAAAGCGTCAAGGACAAAAAAAGCAAGTAAGCCCCGTTGTACAAGGCCATCATCAAGATTGTTAGCAATGGTCTGGTGCTGCTGCGTGGCAAAGCTGGCGTGGTCGCGCAAATTCCCCAGATCCTGAAGAGCCATACCGGCGGTCGCATGGTAGGCATCGCTGCCCTGCCCCTGATAGAGCTGCTTAAAACCGGGCAAGCTCTTGTTAAGTTGACCATGCAACATATCCAGGTTGGTGCTGTGCGTCTGTAAGTGCCTTTGCGCATCAGCGACCGGCCAGGAAGGGGCGATATACTTGATGCTCGCCTCGTAGATCTGGCGAAGATCCTTGATCAACTTGTCATAATCGTTGCGGAGAAAATCGGGGATGTCATTGCGCAGCCCTTCCATTTTATTGAGAAGTTCTTCTACATCCATGATTGCTGCTTTTCCTCAGAGAGTTTTTCGAACATACTGTGATAGCTGTGCATAGATGGTCATTCAAGCCAGACCATTATGGTGTTGTGGTGGATTTCATATGTTGCCCATAATTTGTATCCAGCCCATGAAACGCATCACTGACACCGCGTAAATGTTTGGCGAGCTTATCATGCACATCTGCATGGTTTAAAAGCTTGCCGCGAAACGCCTGCCACCACTGCCTGTACTGCTCAACCTGATCTTTATCGAGGTGATCCACTATGGTGTTATGTTTGGGGTCAAAGCTGTTCACAAAGGTCTGCAAACCATCGCGGATAGACTCATGTAGTTTGGCCTGTGTCTCAAAGTCATCTTTTGATGGCACTAGAATATCGTTCATGTTTTTCATCTTCCTCATACAGGCGTATGGCTATCCTTCAGCAAACGCCGGAACGGCCAGCAGGATCTATTGGAGAAACGCTCGCCAGATCCGGCGTTGCTCTTACCGAGAGGTGGGACAGGAATGAGATGATGCAACGCTGCCCGCTCTTATCGGCGCAGTTGTCGGCCCGCCTGGCTATCCTGATCGTGCATCCTGTTATGAAAATCGATCCCCGACTGGGCGGAGTCATGAATCTGGTCGAGATCATGAGAGGTGATGCGGTGCAGGTCGAAGACGGCTGATTTTAGTCCTGCCACAGCGTCGCCGTCCCAATCGCCAGGAGAGATGTTCTGGACCTGCGTGTTGAGCTGATCCAACGAATCGCGCATGTTGCCCACTAATCTGATAATGTTTTGACAATCCGAAAACCCCTGGTCTGTAATCTTGATGGTATTAGCCATGTTGTGATCTCCTTATGCCGTTTGTATATCATTGAGATTAGCTATGACATAGCACAGTAGTGCATGGATGTTGCCCTGTGCAAGGAGAAGTATGCCCTACTTCCCATCGCTTAGCTACATCAATTGCTCAGCAAATGACTCATCAACCACTCGTCAGTAGCTGATGGTATTGGTCTTTTTTCTACAATGGCAATCTTACCAGAACCAAAGAATACTTCTGGCTGAGTCGTTTGGGAAACCTCTCCCTGGGATTATTCTCCCTGGCGTAGCAAGAGGCCGCGTTCGATGGCCACAGCGACGGCTGAAGCGCGTGAGTCTACTCCTAGCTTGGTATAGATGGTGGTGAGATAGGCTCCGACTGTGCGTTCGGTCAGGCCGAGATGAGCGGCAATCTCTTTACTACGTTCACCCTGAGCGACGCGAGCGAGAATGTCCCGCTCGCGGGCTGTCAGGTCTTGACCCTTCTGCCGTCTCGTAGACTGTTGAGGGGAGAGAGTCTGCGCTGCCAGCGAGAGGACACGCTGCATGATTTCCGGCGGAACTCGCGTCTCCCCACAGGCCGCCTGGCGAATCGCCTGGAGCAACTGCTCCAGATCCATGTCTTTGAGCAAATAGCCTTGCGCTCCTGCCTGGAGGCCACGAATCATCAGGTCGTCTTCGTTGTAGTTGGTCAGAATCAACACGGCGATCTGGGGCCACGCTTGCCGAATGCGCTTCAAGGCTTCTAAGCCATCCATGCCGGGCATGCGCAGATCCATCAGAACCACGTCAGGCTGGGTCTCTGCAACCAGGTGCAGCGCCTGCTTCCCATCAATTGCCTCACCAATGAACTGACAGTCTTCGGCTCTCGCGAGAATCATGCGCAGGCCCTCGCGCACGATCGGATGGTCATCCACAATGACGACACGAATAGTCTTCGTCATACATATCCTCCCCTCCAGTTAACGGGAAGCTGAGCGTGAGCTTTGTGCCCTCCCCCGGTGCATTCCCAATCTCGAACACTCCCCCGTATTGCCCGACCCGCTCATGCAATCCCAGGAGGCCGTAATGTCCCTTTGTTCGTTCAGCCGTTGCCGGATCAAAGCCAACTCCATCATCGCGAATCTCGACCTGGACGCTTTGCTCTTCTGCTCTGATGCCTATCCAGGCCCTCTGCGCATGAGCATGGTGAGCAATATTACTCAATCCTTCTTTGATCACGTACAAGATATGCTCATTAAGTGCAGGAGGCAGGGTTAAACGTGTCTGGAGTGCTACCTCGCAGGGAATCCTCGTGCTGCTGGTAAAATGTGCGCACTCTTGCTCGATAGCCTGTTTGAGTTCATCGGCCTCTAGAGAGTTCTCCCGGAGTGCATCAATCGTCTGCCTGGCCTCAGCCAGCGTGGTTCTTGCTCGTTGGATCGTTTGCTCGATAGTTGCCTGTGCCTGGTCGTAGAATCGTTCCTTCTGATAAGAGTCAGCGACCTGCAATTGCATGATCAGGCCAGCCAGCCCCTGAGCCAGCGTGTCATGCAGATCGCGTGCCAGGCGTTGGCGTTCGGTGAGCCTGGTTAATACCGCAATCTGCGAAGATGCGGCGACCAACTCCTCGTGGATCGTTCTCAGTTCTTGATGCGCCGTTTCCAGTTGCGCATGTGCGCGTATCCATTGCATATAGACGGCCAGATAGCCGACCACAAAGAGGAGAAGAGTGGCCAGCCCCGAAAAGCTCCAGAGAGCAAGAGGTCCGAAGCTGGTCCACGAAGAGGGCAGCCAGAACAGGTTTTCTTGCGGAGGAATCACCACAAGGATCAGGATGAACAGGAGAATGGCACCGCACGAGACGCCAAAAACCAGGGCAGTTCGCCTGAAGAGGAAAAGGATCTCAAGGGCAAGGATCAGCAGGAGAACAAAAGCAATCCCCATCGTTGAGACAATCGCTGTCGTCAGCAGAGCAAGCATCACCTGCAAAAGGAAGAAGAGCCAGAAGAGGCGGGGACGGTCTGCGCATGACAGGTTGATCCAGAGCAGCGTGCCAAACCCAGCCAGGAGCAGCGTCAGAGCAGCCAGCAACCCCAGCTCTGCCTTCGCCGCCTGTCCTAGTTGTAGCAAGGAAACACACCCTCCACCATTCTGTAAGGGGAGCCCGCAAAACGGCGCTCCCAGGTTTCGTTTGTTGGGGAAGACGTGCTTCCATCCTCTTGTGACCACGCCGAGAATGCTCCAGAAATACATCAGCGAGAGCCATCCTAGAAAGAATTGACGCTGCATCTGTTTTTCTCTGTGTTTGTGATTGTCCATCTCATCTCCCTGACCAAATCATTGGATGCGTAAAATCTTAGCGTGTGTCAAGAGGCCTCCGAAGACTGTTCTGCCTGTTGTTTCTCGCCACTTTGAAGAAACAGTTTCAGTATAGCATCCCACTTTCTTTTTAGGAATGCAGATTCTGACACTGTAGTTCTGACAGCGTGTTTTTGACGTTGGCGAAATGTCTGTCAGAATCGACGATGCGCGAGCCAGGCGAGGCGGGTAGAGTAAGAGCAACAGAGCGATCTCACAACGATTTTGAAAGGGGATGTTTCACGATGCAACAACCGGTACCGCAGAGCCCGGCAGCGCAAGTGGGCGAGCGTGCGCCCATCATTGAAGCCATTGCTATCCACAAGGAGTATGACACCGGCGGCGCCCGTGTGCAGGCGCTGGGTGGTGTGAATCTGCGCATAAAGCCGGGCGAGGTGGTCGCGATCATGGGGCCAAGTGGCTGCGGCAAGACCACCCTGCTTAACTGTCTGAGTGGCCTGGATAGTGTCACATCGGGGACCATCAAGATTGCTGGGCAGGATATCCGCAGCCTCTCCGATCACGAACTCACTGCGTTTCGTGCTCGCGAAATGGGCTTTGTCTTCCAGACCTACAATTTGCTCCCGGTCCTGAGTGGGTTAGAGAACGTCGAGTTGCCCCTCCTGGTGAGCGGAGTTGCTCCGAAGGAGGCCCGTCAACGTGCCAGAGCCAGCATTGAGCGCGTCGGGCTGGTGAGTTGGATGCGGCATCGCCCCGCTGAAATGAGTGGGGGCCAGCGACAGCGTTTTGCCATTGCCCGTGCGCTGGCGACCGCGCCCTCGTTGGTCTGGGCTGATGAGCCAACTGGCGCGTTGGATAGCCAGACCAGCGAAGAGATTATCGATCTCATGCTGCAACTGAATCGTGAACATGGACTGACCTTTGTCTGGGTCACACATGCCCCAGAAGTGGCGAAGCGGGCCAGGCGTCTGATAACCATGCGCGATGGCCGAATTTCGACCGATTATCCCATCGGCGCGCAGTCTTCATCCTCGCTCATTGACCTTTCCCGTAACTGATAGAACAAGTAGAAAAGGAAAAGCGGATATGTTCGGTAATAACCTCTTGCCGGGAGTCTCTCCCACCGTGCTGGCGCTGGTCCTGGCCGGACTGACGGGAGGCGTGCTCTTCATCATTGGAGGGTTGGGTGCGAGTAACCCTGTCCTCGTGCGTATGGGTCTGCGCAATATGGTCCGGCGGCCCAGTCAGACCCTCATTCTCCTCTGTGGATTGATGCTCTCGACCATCGTCATCACCACCTCATTTGGACTCTCGGACAACTTCACCAACTCCACCTTGACTCATCGTCTGGCCGCTATGGGTAACGTCGATGAAAGCGTGACCGGCCCCTTCGCCCAGAATCAGCTCGACAGTGCGCTGGCGCGCATTCGCGGCACAAGCTCCGTGCAAGCGGCCACCGCCATATACTTTGATCCGCAGAGCCTGACCGTCACCTCAGCGCGCACAGGTCTCTCTATTCACGACATCGACGTTTATGCCGTGCCGCCGGACTTCGACCAGGTGTACGGTCCCATCAGCGACATTCACGGGAAGGTCGAGCATTTTGCGGATCTGGGGGCCAACCAGGTCTATGTCAGCGCCTCCGTGGCTCAAAACTTTGACGTACAACCTGGAGATACACTGCAATTCAACTATGGTGACCAGACCATCACCATCACCGTCCGTGCCCTGCTTTCTAACGATCTCGGGGTCACCGCTGGCGAGGCTGTAGATGCAGGAGATTCCCCCGAAATCATTTTCCCGCTGGCCCGTTATCAGCAGATCAATCAGCAGGTCACACAGCAGGCGCTGGTGCCCGACACCATCTGCATCAAGAACATCGGCCAGGGTGGTGAGGACGACATCGGGCCAGGAGGAAGCCGCAGCCAGGCCGTCGTAAGTCTCTTGCAGCAACTCTTCCCCGGCGCCAGCGCCAGCCTGCACGTCTCCGGTGCGCTCGGCGTCACCGACTTTGACTCGTTCAGAATCCATCCACTCAAGCCCGATGTCGTCGATGTCGTCACCCTCCAACTGAGCAAACCTATCTTCCTCTCTTCGGCGGGCCAGCAGTTTTCCTGGTTGCCCTCCATCTTCACCAGCCTGCTTGTAGGAGCAAGCATGTTGCTTCTCGTCTTGCTCATGATCCTGCTCTCCACCGAACGGAGGGCCGAGCTTGGCATGAGCCGCGCGCTTGGTTTGCAACGCTCGCATCTGGTCCAACTCCTGCTTTTTGAAGGCTGCGGCTACAGCGTCATCGCCTCTCTGGTAGGAGTCGTGCTGGGCTTTGGGGCCACAGTCCTGGAACTGATTGTACTGGCGCAGTTGCCGCAGCTTGCACCGGGTGAATTCGGGAGCAACGCCCTGCCTGTGCCTGTTATCGAATCCCTGCATGTCTGGCTGAGCTGGCAGAGCATCCTCTCCGCCATCTGCCTGGGTTTCCTGACCACCCTGGTCGTTGTCTGGCTTACCGCTCTCTGGATCAGTCGCACCGAAATAGTCACCGCCATACGCGACCTTGACGTCGCGCCCAGAGAGACAGCGCGGCCACTGCAACTCATGCGTGCGCTGTGGACGCCGCCGTTGGACGCGACGCAGCAGCCCCTACCAGAGACCCCCGCCCGGCGCTTTGCCCGTGTCACGGGCGCGGCGGGACAATTGCTCTGGGAACTTTGGCTGCGCGGTCCCCTCTGTCTGCTCGCGGGGCTCCTCCTGCTCGCGCTCGAAAGGAGCTTCCAGCAGATCTGGTTGCAGCAGGTCGCTATCGCCCTGTTGATTACCAGCCTCGGCTTCTTCGTCACATGGAGCGGATTGCGCGCCAGAACCTGGAAGGCGCTAGCGCGGCGACTCGGCTATAGTCTTATTGGGCTTGGCTGGCTCATCTACGGTCTACTCTCAGGCAACGCCTTTCTCGCCCTCTTCCAGCCCGTCGTTAACTACACCGCGCCTCCCTCGGCGCCGGGAATTCTCCTGAGTATGCTCCTGCTCGTCTCTGGCGCGGTCGTGCTCGTCATGAGCAACGCCGATCTGCTCGTCTACCCCCTCGGTTCCCTGCTGCAACGGATACCGCGCCTGGCCCCTATTAGTCGCACCAGCCTGATCTACCCGCTCACCTTCCGCTTTCGTACAGGAGTTACCGTGGCCCTGCTCAGCCTAATTACCTTCCTGGTGCTGATGCTTGTCACGACCAACCTGGGAGCGATTCAGGAAGCGCAGGCAGCCACCAACTCAGGCGGATTTCAGATCGAAGCTATAGTCTTCGGCTCCCAGGCCTCGAGGTATGATGACCTGAACCTCCGGTTGCAGGGACTCCAGGCGCACACCGTGCTCAGCCAGGACTTCACTACCGTTGGCCTGCTGCGTTTCATGTACAACCTGCCCCGGAGCGGCAGGCCCGCGCCCATCCACCTGGACCTGGCAGGCCAGCCGACGTATCCTCTGAGCGGACCGCCACTGGTCGCCGATGACGCATTCCTCGCCAACACTACCATGCCCCTCTACGCGCGCGCACAAGGCTTCTCCTCGGATCAGCAGGTCTGGCAGGCTCTGCGCGAGCACACCGGCTATGCCGTTATCCAGTACGATGCCCAGGTTCACGGACTCCCCACCGACAGTGGCTTCGACCCTTTTAGCGTCGAGATCCCAGATAGTGCAGACCTTTCCGCCGCCCATTATCACAAAGTTACCATCATCGGCCTCATGCCCGCCAGTAATCCCTGGCGTACCTTGATGTCCGTGCGCACGGCAGGCAGCGTCGTTCAGCCTCCGGAAATTCAATTCGTCAATACTTACCTCTTCCGCTTGCGGGCTGGTGTTGGAGCAGCGCAAGCCACCAGCGATCTCAACCGGACTCTCGACGCTGCGCGCAGAGGTATCAACGTGCAATCGCTTGACCAGGCCAGCCTCAACGGCATCACCGCCGTCTTCACCCTCTTCCTGGGAGGCTATCTCGCGCTCGGTCTCATCTTCGGCGCGCTTGCTATCGGTGTCATCGCCAGTCGAGCTGTCGTCGAGCGTCGTCAGCAGATCGGCATGTTGCGCGCACTCGGCTTCTCGCGGGCGTTGGTGCGCTCCTCCTTTCTGCTCGAATCCAGCTTCATCATCGCCCTCAGCCTCGTCACAGGTGCAGCTCTCGCTCTCTGGCTCGCCTACCAGGTAGCCAGAGCAACGTACCAGAATTTCCCATTGCCCGTCGGACCTATCATCCTGATTCTGCTCGGCAGCTTCCTGATCGTCTGCATCAGCACAGCCCTGCCGGCGAGGCGTGCAGCCCGTGTGCATCCCGCAGAAGCTCTGCGCTACGAATAGAGTCGAACCGCGCAAAGCAACGGTACAGAAAGAAAGGAAGAATGATGTTTCGTCACAAATCTGAGAATCAGACCGAAAAGACCGCCTCCTCGCTTCTCCAGAGCAGGCCGCAACGAGATGGACGATGGCAAAGGCCACGCACTCTCTCAATCGTCCTGTTGCTTGTAGGGGTAGCCATCATCGTAGGCACCAGCATCGTGCTGGCAGTCGTGCTCACTCCACACGGACCAGCAGCGTCCTCCTCGACGAATGCCAACCCGCCGGCTATTACGAACAAGCAAACCTCAGGCCAGTGCAGCCAGGGTCAGAGCTTACCGCCGCTCTACTGGAGTACCCTGTTGCAACAGACCGCGCAGGGTTTGCATCTCAGCGTCGCGCAGGTCAAAGCGCAGATCAAGGGAGGCAAAAGCATCCAGGACGTAGCCAGCGTGCAGGGGATTTCGGCTCAACTCTTGCTGAGCATCGAAACCAGTGCCTTGCAGACCGCCAACAACCAGATGGTTACCCTCAAATGCCAGACTCAGGCCCAGGCCAACGCTAACGTCCAATCCTATGCCAACAGAGGCGCGCAGGATATGAACGAGCGCTTCACTTACTGGTTTACCCAGTGACATGAAGCGCCGACTAGGAATTGTCCAGGCTCTGCTGGGTAATCCACAACTGCTGATTATGGATGAGCCCACGGAGGGTCTCGCTTCGGAGAAACGCCTTCAGATTGCCGATGTAGTTTTTTTTAGGCTCCTTACGCTCAGAAGCTCCTTTGTATGAAAGCGTTACACTGGTATCTCGTTAAACGACATCACGTTTATCTGCGTGGTATTCTGCAAGACCACGCGCACGCCACCCTGTCCTGACACAAAAGAGGAGTCGGTAGCCGTGACCATCCAGTTGAGCGGCTCGGTCTCATTGCTGGGCCACGCCTTTGCAAGGAGCATTGTACCGACGGCACGAAAACGCAGGGTGTACGCTCTTCCACCCTGGGCAGGGAAGGGAATTGATGCCAGCACGGCTGCGTTTCCATTCATATGTCGATCAATGGAGAGGCGGTTGCCATCGATGAGCGCCTTGTACCAGTTGTTGGTATCTTGCCAGCGCAAAACAACGCCGAGATTGATCAGGTTGATGGAATCAGCAAAGTGATTCACGGTAGCACTCAGTGTCACATCAGCGTCGCCAACAGCAGGGCCAATCACGGCGCTATACGTTCCGGCGGCATGCGCGGCAATCTGACCGGTGTTGTCGGCAATGGAGAAAGCTGTGAGGCGATTGGCGTCGCCTTCCCACTCTTGACCATCGCTGGCCGCTCCCCAGAAGGTCTGGTTGGGGCGCTGGAATGTGTCCTGGACGAGGACTTGAGCGGTCGGGCTGGCTGTAGGGCTGGGCATAGTGGCACCTGGCACTGTAGGACTGGGAGCAGGCCCAGGCCCTAAAGAAGAAGGACGCCGCATGAGTAATGGTAGGGATATCAACAAAAGAACTGCGAGAACGCAGCCGCCTATAAGGCAGTAGCGTATAAGACGACCGGCATGTATTGGAGGGCGCGGCGGTGCCACAGGTCGGTCTCCATAGGCGACCTTCTGACGGTGAGGAGGTGGAACTATCGACTTTTTGTTGTCGCGAGCCGGCAGTGAAGAGCGATTAAAGGATGCCAGCAGTTTGCGCAACTCCTCAGGTCTGTTCAGGAAGAATGGAGACGTCTCTTTTTTGGTATGAAAATGCTCCTGATCTGTAGTCCCCCGTTCATAAGGAAGCATGACCGTTACCGCATCACGAATGCTCTTTTCGACCTCATCTTCTATCTGGAGCAGGTCAAGGTCAAGGAGTATTTTATCGCGTAAGCGCGGGTAATCCCCTTGAAAGAGGTACGACTTCGTTTCAGACCACTGCACCGGTTCATCCCAGACATCCCAGGATGGACAGATGATGCGCAGCACCCCTCGCAATGGGCCATGTTTGACCTGCTGCAAAGCCATATCCATCGCTTGCTGCACCCGAGAGGAGTGCGTGATCTCCTGCGTTTGCACCAGCAGAAACCATTCACAGGTTGCAAGTTCTCGCTGAAAAAAAAGCGTAAACTGCTCGTCAGACATAGCAAGATTATCCGTTACGACAATGGCTCCCGCGTTTTGCAGGTCGCTGATGAGCTGCTGTATGAGCGTTGCCTCCAGCGAGGAATCGCCTCCAGCAGCATAACTTACCCATATGCGCAGCGAAACCATGTGAAACCTCCAGAGAGATACTAGAGAAAGCTATCACCTTATAGAGCAGAAGTATCTCTCATCGGCAGTTCTTCAACAACAGCGATAACTCGTCAGATTACTCGTCAAATGCTCGCCAATCCATTGAAAACAGGTTCACGCACAGCAAAACACGTTATGCTCTCTCTTGATACATCTATCCGCCACTGTTACAATGAAAAAGATGTAGTGTTGTTCAGGAGCAGTTTTCGATGGCAATTGAAAAGTATGTCCAACCGGCAACGCGGATCACACCAGCTCTGGTCATTTATCTTATCGATGCCAGCAACTCCATGAACGATCCATGCGGTACCACAACGAAGATCGCGCTGGTGAACGCGGCCTTGAGAGAGGCGATGAAAGGTATGATCTTGCGCTCCATGCGGGACAACAAAGTGCAGCCGCGCTATCACGTCGCGATGTTCGCCTATAGCTCAAAAGTCATCGATCTGTTGAACGGCATACGCCCTCTTCCCGATATCATGCGTGTTGGCGGTCCCCCCGAACTGATCGCCGGTGGCGACGAGACAGACACAGCAGCGGGATTCGCTATGGTAGAGCAGCTCCTGCAGCGGCATTTGAGCGCCTTCAAGCATTGTCCTGCGCCGCTCGTCTGCCATCTCACCGATGCGTTGCTCACGACGCAAGATCCCTCCCCCTTTGTTCGCAATATTCGCTCGTTGGGCGTAGATGATGGATCTGTGCTGGTCGAGAATATTCTCATGACAGAGAAGATGCTACGAAAGCCCGTGAAAGATTGGTATCAGTGGAGCGGGGTGCTCAGGGCCGGAGAATTGACCGATGACTATGCCAGGCTTTTGTTCAAACTTTCCTCACCAATCCCAGAGAGTTATCGCCAGAATATCAACCGGTCGGCGGGCTACCAGTTGCAAAAAGGGGCCGCACTCTTTTTTCCAGGCACGCAGCCAGAACTTATCCGGCTCGCGCTCGCGGCCTCATCCGCAACGCAGGTCTGAGTTGGAGCGGAGGTGAATGCCTCTGTCGCCGCTGCCTCTGCGTCCTCCCGCTCATACCGGTAAGAGACACAGCCACTCAGTGACCTGGTCGCGACGGGCATCCCCAAGCTGCGTAAAACGCTCCAGGCTTTCCTGAGCCAGAGACCGTGCTTGCTCCCAGCGCTGCTGTTGGGCTGCCGCGTGGGCTAAGCCAAAGAGCGCACGGGCAATGAGCTCTTTGGCTTGAATCTGGTGCGCTCCTGCTAGCATCTGTTCAAAGAACTCTTTGGCTTCATCGGCTCGCTTTTGCTCCAGGTGCAGCCATCCATATTCTCCTTGCGTTTCGGCAATGACCCAGCGGTTTTGTAGTTCGTCGGCCAGACGCAAACTCTCATCCAGGTAGGAGTATGCCTGGTCCCATTGACCACGGAGGCGGTAGATGATGCCGAGATTCTGTAACACCGAGGCGATGAGATAGCGGTGGCGAAGCTGCCGGGCCAGGTGCAGGCTCTCCAGCGAATAGGTGAGCGCCTGGTCGTATTGCTGCTGTCGGATGGCCAGCATGCCCAGATTCATCAGCAGGCTACACCGGAGGAGGAGCCGTTGACTCTTGTATGCATACGCCAATCCCTGCTCATAAAGTGCCCTCGTTTGTTCGTAATCCCCACGTCGCAGGACCTGCACGCCTAAATTCATCACAAAGGCACCCGCTATCGCCCAATCCTGCATCCGCAAGGCGATTGAGAGTCCTTCCTGATACAGCGCTTCCGCCTGTCGATAGTGACCCAGATTGTCCAGCGTTGCCCCTTGCACCAGGAACGCGTAGCTGAGTGTCGCCTCGTCCTGCAGGTGCCTGGCTCGTTGAATGCCCTGTTCATAATACCTGAGTGCTTCCTGATCATCGCCCAGGTCACTGATCATATATCCCGTGTGAACCAACAGCGCGGCTTCCAGCGGATGAGTACACTGGCGTGCTATTGCCAACCCCTGCAGGTAGAGATCCCTGGCCTGAGTTGTTTGCCCATATTGTTGGGCGACTAAGCCGAGGTAGTACCAGAGGGGGACGAGTATCGCGGGCTGCTCCCACTCGTTCCACTGCTGGATCTGCTCAAGGAGTGTATAGGCGTGCAGCACATAGCGACTATCATGCTCCCCCGTATGGATGGGAACCTCACGAGCTACACAGTGAGTCACCGCCGCCGCCGCACGTCCTGCCCACAGACGTGCGGTCGCCTCGTCCATGCTGGCTTTGAGGACCACCTGAACTAACCGGTGCAACGAAAACGTCTGGTGCTCCGGCTGCCGGTGCAGCAACGAATAGTGGAACGCTTCCCCCAGGACCAGGTTGAACTGAGCGGCAGTGCTCGCGGCCTCCTCAAGCTGTGGACCAAGAGCAGCCGCTCCCTGTCGAAAGAGTTCTTCAGGGATCGCGTCGGGAGAAAGATATGCGCAGACACGCAAGAGATCGGCTGCGGCAGCATTGACCTGCGTCAGTTGTTGGAACGAGAAGAGGAATGTGGTGACGACTGAGTGAGGATGATCGGAGACTGGATAACGATCATTGAGGAAGTGCAGTTGGTCCTGCTGATACATATGCAGGTACTCGGCCAGACGACACCCTGTCCGCTCTATGTATGCCCCTGCCTGATCAAGGGCTAATGGCAAGCCACCCATCAATGAGACCAGGGTCCTGGCCGCCATGAGTAGTTCAGCACCAGAAGGCTCAGACGAAGATGCAGAAGACGCACCGCTCGCTCGACGCAGGAGCAACTGCATGCCTTCCTCCTCTGAGAGGGGAGGAAGTTCGAGGGTGAGTGCGAAACGATCCAGCGTGCGTAAGCGCGTTGTGAGCAGCAAGGCCCCCTGATCGGTCACTGGCAGAAAGGGTTTGAGCACGCCGAGGTCTTCGACATTATCAACAATAAGTAGCCAGCCTGTATGCCGATTGAGCCAGCGTAGGACCGCTGCGACCAGCTTGTTCTGATCCTCTTCGATTTTCTCAGGTAATGCGAGCAGATCAGCCAGCGCGACAAAACTGGAGACCAGAGCCGCCTGCGTCTCGGCCTGCACCCAGAACACAGCTTCATAGTCCTGGCGATGGCGATAGGCGTATTCGACCGCAAGTTGCGTTTTCCCAATGCCACCCAGGCCATGCAGGGCGTAGGAGTGAGTGAGAGCTACCGGAGAGGACGGCTGTGTGAGCAACGTATGCAGACGGGCTAGCGCCTCCTCACGCCCGGTAAAGAAGGGGTGACGCGGGAAAGGAACGTTCCACGGGGTCGTAGCTTCTTCAGCAGAAGACACGATGCGTTCTTCTCCTGACGCCTCAACGGTTGTTTTCTGAGCAGCGAGAAGCTCTTCTGGGACGAAGCCGAATTCCTCGGCGCTCTTCCCAAAGAGGACGCAGAGCTTGTGGCGAAAGTAACTGCTGGGCATCTGACGTCCCCGCTCCCAGCGTTTGACCGTGAGGACGGTGGTTCCTACCTGGTCAGCCAGGTCCTGCTGGCGCCAGTTATGCCGAATGCGTTCCTTCCGTAAGCACACGCTCCACTGTCTCGTTGTTGCTTCAACCATGCTGCTGCTCCTTCTAGCAAGCGAGGGAAAAAGAGAGACGCCTTCCATAAAAATATAAACGAACACATTCCGGCTTTTTCACATCTAGACGATATCCAAACGATACCCGGGTGATACTAAATGACCTTTCATGAGGTAGAAGCAATAAGATACTATCGATGTATGACAAACCTGCGTCCGTTTGTCAGATGAGAGAACGAATACAAGAATAGTGTCAAAAAAGTTCTGCTGGGAAGAGCATGAAGCAGGCAGATCAGAAACCATTTGCAGAGATATTGAAAATGGAACGCAAGCTGCGGGGATGGTCGCAAGCCTACGTGGCAGAGAAGCTGGGAACCGACTTTCGGGTTGTCAGCCGCTGGGAACGTGGGCTACATCTACCAACTACAGCGTATCACCCCGCGCTGTGCGATCTTTTTGCATTGAGTGCGGAAGAACTGGGTCTCGCGCCTCATATAGCAAATTCTTACAAGCAGGGTGAACTCTCCAGACGCTGGAGGGTTCCTTATCGCCGTAATCCCTGCTTTACAGGTCGGGAGGAACTTTTGAGTCGTTTACATGATCGGCTGAGAGCTGAAAAAGCTGCGGATTGGCATCATGTCGTAGCCATCAGCGGGTTGGGAGGCATCGGGAAGACGCAGGTAGCAATAGAATATAGCTATCGCCATCGCCAGGACTATGAAACCGTGTTCTGGCTCAATGCCAGAGATGGTGAAGAGTTCCAGATAGAACTGGTAGAACTGGCTCGTTTCCTGAAACTCGTCGAAGAAGATGAACAAAATCAAAGGAAAGCTGTAGAAGCGATCATTCAGTGGTTCCACATGCATAGTGGCTGGCTGTTGATCGTTGATGATGTGGATGAGATTACGCCTATAAGTCAGGTGATACCGACAGAGATGGGCAGTGTACTCTTGACCACACAAACTCAGATGACCGGAGTATACGCTCAAAGTATTATCCTGGATACCATGACACTGGATGAAAGTGCCTTGTTTCTTTTACGACGTGCGAAGCTGATTGCACCGGACACGCTTTTAGATGATGCAACTGACGCAGATTGGGAAGGAGCGAGGGCCGTTGCGCAACTGCTTGGCGGCTTACCCCTGGCATTAGACCAGGCAGGAGCTTATCTCGAAGAGGCTGCTTGCAGCTTCTCGGATTACCTGAATCACTATCGCCAATGGCGAGCCAGTTTGCTCAATCGGCGCGGCCATCTTGCTTCTGAACATCCCTCTTCAGTGAGCGCCACCTTTGAGCAAGCTTTCGAGAGGGTGAAACAGGAGAATCCGCTCGCAGGAGAATTGCTACGCCTTTGCACATTGCTTGATGCCGATGCCATTCCCGAGGAGTTGCTTACCGAGGTAGCTCTAGAAATGGGACAGTCTCTTGCCGCGGTGGGGAGCGATGCGTTGCTGTTAGATGAAGCACTGATCGTTCTGCGTAAGTACTCTTTATTGTACCGCAATCCTCAAAGCAGAACGCTCTTCATGCACCAGCTCGTACAGGCGGTGATACAGGACACCATGAATCAAGACGAGCAACAACGATGGATAGAGCGAATAATGGGCGCAATCAATCGCCTCTCTTCTGCCGCCTCTCCAAAGGCATCAGGCAAGACGGAAGCAGATGGGATTTTCTGTTAAACGCATTGCATCATCAAAAAAAATCTTCAGTGAGGTCTTCAGCTCAAATCTCTGGAAACTCTATGAAACCGTGGAGTTCACAGGCTATCATCACTCCTACGCGCGCAGGTGAGAGGTGCTGGTTTAGTGAGGCAAAATCTGTCGTATCGCGCCAGAAATCGCTTCTCATAGTTGACCGGACACGTTCCATATGCTATTATCACTCCTGTACTTGATTGTTTTTGACGTGTCTCTGCACGTTGCCAGTTCAGAAAGGAGGTTAATGATGCTTAGAAGCGCATACTGCGCAACATCGATGCCTGGCATGAAGGGATGGAGATCCATCGGGGATGCTCTGAGAGTGCAGACGCTGAAATAGTATGTTGCTCTAGACCATTCTCGTTCACCAAAAACGCATCCTCTTTGTCATCTCCACGCGCCATATCTCTGCTCTGATGATCTGGCCTTCCGCATTATCCCTTCTCGTACTGGTATTCCTGTCGCGCATCCTTACCCTGCCTCCGCTCGTCTGCTTTGAGCTGGAGCAGGTTTCCTTGTGCCTTTTGCGCTTACTTGCATACCACTCTGAGGAGCATCTCTTTGCAATCAACCGATTCGATTACGAAAAAACCGTCGCCCTCGACGAAGCGTTTACCCATATCCAAAGCTGGCTCCCAATCCGACGCGACCAGGCCAGCTCATACACGCAGCAAAAAGTTTTTGTCGTATTACAAACCATACATGAGCCTGTTCTTCGCGGACATAGCTTGCGCACTCATCGTCTCCGCGATCACACTGCTCCTTCCGCTTTGCGTGCAATACATCACCAAAAACATTCTGGAAGGCCATGACCCGCATGAGCTACGCGACATTGCTTTACTAGGCGCGTTCATGCTAGCGCTGGTCGTGATCCAGGCCCTGTGTACGATGTTCATTGACTTTCAGGGCCATATGATGGGAGCCAGGATGCAGAGCGATATGCGCACTGAACTCTTCGAACAGTATCAAAAGCTCTCGTTTGGCTTTTATGACGAACAAAAAGTGGGTCAGCTCATGACCAGGATGACCAATGATACCTTCTGGCTGAGCGAACTCTATCATCATGGCCCTGAGGATATCGTCGTGACTTTTTTGACAGTCACTGGCGTGTTGATCATTCTTGCGAAGATCAATCTTGCGCTGACCCTGCTGCTTTTTCTTTTCCTGCCCCTGATGACTGTATATGCGTTGTACTTCAATAAGAAGATGAATAAAGCGTTACGCAGCAGCAAAGATCGCATCGGGGACATCAATGCGCAGGTTGAGGATACGCTCGCAGGCATCAGGGTGGTCAAATCCTTTACCAATGAAGAGGTCGAAACGCGCAAATTTGCCGACGCCAATCGTCGTTTTCTCGCCAGTCGCAGCGATGGCTATAGAAGTGAGGCGTACTTTTTCGGTGGGTTGGGAGCGTTTGCCCAACTCATGACCATTGCTGTAATAGTTCTGGGCGGCATTGCGATTATTCACGCTGCCCTGGATCTGGCGGATATGCTGACCTATTTGCTCTGCGTCGGCATTCTCGTTGATCCCATTAAAAAACTGATCAACTTCGGCGAACTCTATCAGGAGGGGATCACCGGCTTCCAACGCTTTATGGAGATTCTGGAGATAGCACCCGATTTGCAAGACACACCAAACGCGCGCGAACTGATGCAAGTTCGAGGAGATATCGAGTTTCAGGGGGTCAGCTTCAGATACAAAGAAAACCAGAAGGATGTCGTGAAGAACCTCTCATTGAGGATATGTGCTGGAGAATATATAGCCCTGGTTGGGCCTTCTGGCATTGGCAAAACCACGCTTTGCTCGTTGATTCCGCGTTTCTACGATGTCAGCGTGGGAAAGATTCTGCTGGATGGACAGGATATCCGCGATGTGACCTTGCGCTCATTGCGCAGAAATATTGGCATTGTCCAGCAAGATGTCTATTTATTTGCCGGGACCATCGCGGAGAATATCCGCTATGGCAAGCTCGATGCCAGTGAACAAGAAATCATCGAGGCAGCCAAAAAGGCACACGCGCATGATTTTATCATGGCGCTACCGGACGGCTATGATACGGATATTGGTCAACGTGGTGTCAAACTCTCAGGCGGGCAGAAGCAGCGCTTGAGCATCGCGCGCGTCTTCCTCAAAAATCCTCCGATAATCATTTTTGATGAAGCGACGAGCGCGCTGGACAATGAGAGCGAGAAGGCTGTGCAGGACTCATTGGAGAAGTTAGCCGACAATCGCACAACACTTGTCATCGCTCATCGTTTGTCAACTATCCGCAATGCTCAAAGAATCGTGGTATTATCTGAGGCAGGGGTCAGTGAACAGGGGACACACGAGGAACTGATCGCGCTGAATAGTGCCTATGCGAATCTATACACCTTGCAGGCAAAAATATGAGGCTGTCTCTGTTACACTTTCTCCAATGAGAAGAAGGAGATGCTGGCATGATCACGTTACAACCCATGACAGAAGCGGAATTACAGCGTTTTCTTGAGACTGCCATCGTGGAGTATGCTCAAGGACATGTCGAAGATGGGCAATGGACAGCAGAAGAAGCTGTTGAAAAATCGCGTAAGGAGTTTCAGGACCTGTTACCGCAGGGAGTAGCGACCCCGAACCACTACCTCTTCACCCTGGTCAATGAAACACAGCAGCAGGTTGGGATGCTCTGGTTTGCGCGGCGAGAGAGCCAGGGACAACCTCTGGCCTTTGTCTACAATGTGCGCATTGATGAGGCATTTCGGCGCCGGGGGTATGCTTCTCAGGCGTTTCGCGAAATGGAGACCAAAGTCCGGGAATTGGGGTGGAACCGCATTTCGCTGCACGTCTTTGGCACCAATCATGCAGCCATCGACCTGTACCACAAGTTGGGCTATGAGATGACTAACGTGCTGATGGCGAAAACCCTTGAGCCGTAGTCGCCATCAGAGAGCATGAAGCACGCGCTGAGCTGGACCTGATTTCGGAGACAGGAGAAATGGATAGCCAGGTCATCGTTCCTCGTCGCTGAAGCGAGCGCATCATGTGCAACCTCTCCACTTATGAGAGAGGGAAACTGAGGACGTTCCTGTTCTTAATCCAACTCGACGACTGGCAGACCGTGTACACCGAGAATGGTGGAGATTTCGCTGCCGTGATGGATGTCATGTTCGAGCACACCCCAGATGATCCACTGGCGCGAACGCGTAGGTCTCATTTCTCCGGCCAGGCGCTCCCTCTCCAACCACATCTGGGCGTATGGCTGGAGCGCAGGCTCTACCAGTTTCGCGTGACGCACACGTTCCGCCTCATCCAGAGGCGGGAAGACCTCTTCAAGATCAGCAGGGGTCAGACGGGCGAGCGTCTCCTCGATCAACTGCCAGGTCTTCTCAAGTCCGGCAACCAGTTCTGCCGCCGGGTGGCATGGGTCCACGTCCGCCTCACAGACTCCCAGAGCCCATAATTCGAGGGAAGTCAGATCGGCGCTCCCCTCGCCCATCCGTGCGTGGAACCACCAGGCGCGATTTGCAATAATATGCGTCGCGTACATGCCAATCGACCAGTGGTGCGGCGTGTTGCGCAAGGCAAGCTGCTCGACGGTAAGGGGCGCGATGGCCGCGACAAGATGCTGCTGGTATCTCCCCCAACCCGCGTAGAAGGGGAGGAGTGAAAGCTGATGGTCTGTCATAATAGGTATTCCTTGCTTTGAACTTCGAGAATAAACAACACAATCGTATCAACGCACGCAAGGAAACGATGGGAGAGACAAGAGGGAAAAGAGAGAGCCGGTCATCGCTTGCACCATGATCGAACATGCGATGCCGCGACAGGGGGGAAAATGGCATCCATCTGCATGTGGTGGATGGGCAACATCGGCGATGCGTTCGCTGTAGTTCCGGGCCTGACACCTCTTTGCCGCACGCTTCTCCATATCTCTCTCGCACCATCTCGCTGCTTGCGTTGTCACTATCCGCCGTCTCGCGCAGGCGAGGCCTGTGGGGTCGTCGAGCAGGAATCAGGCGCCTTGCGCATTCCAGGCGCAGAACGGCTGAGCGCTCATGCCTGATGAGAGGCACGCGATAGATGGAAGCAAGAATGGGAATGTCTGTTTCACTGTTTGAATAGGAAACAGGATGGAGTTAGCAGCACACTGGCATAGATGTCAAAACCTCCCCAAAAAACGAGTGAATACTTCACTACTATATAGGGAGAGAGATGATCCTGTCAAGGATGGGTTGGCGAAGTAACTGTTCACTCAAGGGGAGTGATTCCGGTTCCTGGGCCTGGTTTCGCTCAGTCGTTGAGCGGTACCGGTCTGTATTTCACGTATTGCGCAAAAGGTAGAGATCCGTCCTCCCTGCCAGAATATTCGTCTTCATCTCATCAGCACTCGCGGCATCTCTTATCAGCATCGTGGGAATGCCGACTTCGTTGCGTACACGATCACTCAAAAGGCGCTGGCGAAGCTGATCGCCGCCCTCAGAAGCGATCAGAATGAGGTCGCAGCCGTGTTGTTTGAGCAGACGAGCACACGCAATTACTTCATCGTCGGCCACGCCTTCGGCCTCTCTGCTTGCGGAGAGAGATATGGCAAGAACTGGCAGGGCTTGTCCCTGTCCTGCCTGGTTATGCAATGCTGTTTGCACCATATCGAGAATATACGTTGGATGAATATGCGACCAGGGACTATCAAATGCAAGCAGGTCGGCTTTTATGGCACCAGCTATCTGCAGAGCAGACGTGATAGCAGCCTGTTCTTTCGCGGCAGGTTGTTGGTGCAGATCCTTCATCGATATGGCGATGCCAATCAGGGGAGATGGACTGGCGCGAATGGCTTGAACAGCCCGCCGTAACTGCTCTACCGGAATTGCCTGGACATTTGGAAGCTCCAGCATTACCAATCCTGCTTTGCCAGCAGTTACATGGTCTGTCAGTACCTGATCTGCTTGCAAAGAAAGAGCGATGCGGCTCGCCAGTGTCATATGCTGCAATTGCAACGGCAGAGAGAGCGGAGAGGCTTTCTCACGTTGTTCGTGAGACAAAGATGGCATCATCTCATGCACGAACCAGTCGTTGGCATGCGCGACGAACTGGGGATCGCGCTGTTGTAACTTCTCATAGGTGATGCGGGGGTTGTGGGTGAGGAAGTTGAAAGCGAATTGCTCCGGGGCGAAATGCTGATAGCGCCTGAAATCCTCCCACCATGCCTGGCTGGGGAGCGAGGCGCGCTGGATGCGTTCCACCTCTGGTTTGCGCACGCGCTCATATTCCTCAAAGGCTGCTGAAAGGTTATGACAATGGCGAAGAGCCTGGCAGAGGGCAATCGCATCCTCCATGGCCATCTTTGTGCCAGACCCGACGGAAAAGTGCGCCGTATGGGCAGCATCGCCCATCAGCACGATATGCTCGTAGTGCCAGCTCTGGTTATGCACCCGTCGGAAATTGAGCCACTTGGAGTTATTGGCGAGCAGTTCGTGTTCATCCAGATGCTTCGCAAAGAGGTGCTGGCAATAGGCCATGCTGACCAGATCGCTTTTTCCAGGGGCAAGTGTCTCTGCCACAGAGCGATCCAGTCCGGCTCTGTGCCATGTCTCTTCGTCGGTCTCCACAATAAAGGTGCTGGTCTGCTCGTCATAGGGATAGGCATGAACACCAAAGATGCCGTGTTCATTTTCTTCAAACAAAAAGGTCAGAGCATGAAATAGCTTCGTTGTACCAAACCAGATATATTTCGCCGTCCCAACCTGGATGGTTGGTTGAAACTGCTCAGCAAAAGTACGCCGAAGCAGGCTATTGACGCCATCTGCGGCCACGACCAGGTCGTAATCCTTGAGCAAGGAAAGGTCGTCAACCTCGGTCGAGAAGCAAACGTTGATGCCCACTTCCAAAGCTCTGGCCTGAAGGATCGTGAGGAGGCGCTTACGCGAAATGGCTGAAAAACCGTTGCCGCCACAGCACAACGTCTGGCCCTTAAAGCGAACCTCAATCGGGTCCCATGCCTGGCAGCTTCCATTGATCTGCTGGTAGACAACCTCATCCTCATGCTGTAAATAGTTCAGCGCGCTTTCGGAGAAGACGACGCCAAAGCCAAAGATATCATGTGGCCTGTTCCGCTCAACGACGGTAATGTCATGCAATGGGTCTCTCTGCTTCATCAGAATGGCAAAGTAGAGGCCAGCCGGTCCACCACCGACACAGAGGATCTTCAAGATGCCCTCCCTGCACTGCGCCGCTTAGAGGTCCAGTTCCTGCAGGCGCAGACTGATGCGCTTTGCGGTCTCCTGCACCGCCTGGATCACGCCTGGTAACACGGCCTGGTTGATGCGAAATGCCGGTCCTGCCACGCTCAAACCAGCTATCACACGCTTCTGCGTATCAAAGATCGGCGCTGCCACGCCCCGAACGCCGTCATCCACCTCTCCCTCGCTCATGGCATATCCCCTGGTACGGATAGACTCAAGCTGTGTACGCAGCACGTCAGGATCGGTCACGGTCTGTTCCGTATAACGAGGAAACGGGCCTGTGCGAAGAATCGCCTCGATCTCTTCAGGAGCCAGATAGGCCAGCAATACTTTTGCCGATGCTCCCGCGTGGAGTGGCAGCACCTGCCCTCGTTCGTAAGACAAACGTACCCGGTGCTGGCTTTCAACGCGTTCGATACAAACAACATAGGCATCGGTGCGCCGGGTCAGCAGCGCCGTCTCGCCGGTCTGAGCGACCAGTTCCTGCATCAGAGGCAAGGAGACGGTAGAGAGGTCCATCCCCTGGCGGGCAGTGCGAGCCAGGCGTAAGACTGCAAGCCCCAGGCGAAACCCTCCGCTGCTATCGTTTTCCTCCACCAATCCATAGGAGCGCAGGCTCTGCAAATAGCGATAGGTTGTGCTACGTGGCATCTTTAATCGCTCGGAGATCTCTTCTGCGGTCAGAACTGGCTGTTGTTCATTGAAGAGCAACAACACATCAATGGTGCGATCAGTTGTAGCGTTACGCCCCTGCGGCGCGGCCTCCGCAGTGCGCGAAAGTTCTTGTTTCATTATTTCACTCCTACATTGTAGGAGGTACCTCCCGTGTTTTGGCAGTATCGTATCATTCAGCCCAACTCATGTCAAAAATCGGCATGGTTCTACTCCGCCTGAAAGGCAGGACAGGGGCGGTAGGGCAATCCTCGGTTTGCCCTACCGCCAACGATACAGTCGTCCAGCCTTGCGTCGTCCAGCCTCTACGATATCACCTGCATCCCACGCGCGTGAGCCATACGGTAGCGTTCAGGCCAGGCGGCATCAAGCCCTTTCCAGGTGATGCCGGCATCTACCGAGCGGAAGACTCCCCTGTTGGTCGCGGCGTAAAACACGCCCGGCTCCTCTTCGTTAGCAGCCAGCGAATACACCAGCGTTCCTCCTGGCGCGGACAGCCCTTCGCTGACCAATTGCCACGGCTTGCCATCGGCCCGACGATAGATGAACGATTCGGATGTTGGTGGCCTGTGCGCCTGCTCAGGGCCGCGTGTCACTGAAGCCACCATCACATCGGGATTACCAGGATCAATAGCCAGACCAAAAAGATAATGCCGGTCCAGCCCATCCGTAATGGTTTCCCAGGTTGCACCGCCATCGCGTGTCTCGGCATAGCCGCCGCGCGACACCACCACGTACCTTCCCAACTCCTCGTTCACGAACTGCGGATCTTCACCGCCTGCCGCCTCATAGACGCGTCCTGGAGCAAGCTTATGCGTTCTCAGCGTGTGACCGTCGCGCTGCGCTCCCGGTTTGCGGTCCTCCCAGGTAAGCCCGCCATCCAGGCTGCGCATAATCCCTCCCTGTTCGATGGCCACAAAGATGCGTCCCGGCTCATGGCTGTCCGGTTGTATCCAGCGCACATGGTGCGTATCGGGCTTCGGCGGGTAGCTCCACGTTGGCTTTGATGGCAGGTCGAGCAGTGTTGGTCGCTCCTGCCAGCTTTCGCCCCCATCCTCCGAGCGAAATAAGGCGCTTGGCTCGGTCCCTGCCCAGACCACGGCGTGTTTGCCAACGCGTTCAACAGGGCTGACCGCGATGGACATTACCACGTCATGCGCAATCCCCTGACCAACGGGATTCCAGGTATCACCCGCGTCATCGCTGCGCCATACCCCCTTTCCCATTGTCGCCACGTAGATCCGCTCGTGATCAAACGGGTCTATAGCGACATCATACACGGGCAGGCTATCCAGTTGTACCTGGGTCTTCCAACTCCCATTCTGACCGGTCGCTATCGCCAGTGAATTTTGCATCGCAACGTATATGCGTGTCATACCCTATCTCCTTTCAATGTGTACTGGCTAATACGTACTTAACGAACCCCCTTAATCGGTGCGATCAGTACACCGCTGAGGACGGCAGCAATCGCGACAACGACAAAGAGGAAGGTGTAATTATGGAAAGAGCTGATGGTGGCGACAGCGATAATCGGGACAATCACCTGGGGCAGCGAATTGGCAATATTGAAGACCCCCATATCTTTCCCACGGCTCTCAGCCGAAGGGAGCACCTCAGTGATCAGAGCAATATCGACCGCGATATAGACGCCATAGCCCAGACCAAAGATGGCGGCAGCCACCAGCACACCGGTCCATGAGACAACGAAGGCAAGAATCAGCATCGAGAGCGCAACAAGGATGCCCGCGCCCATCACAAAGATTTTGCGACGCTGGATTTTGTCCGAGATAAAGCCACTGAGAAAGGCGAACACGATCAATATGATACCGTAGATGGTATTGAAGATAGTAGCGCGCTGGGCTGCAACGTCGGCGCTAAAATGCAAGGCGTCTTGCAGGTAGTATAGCAGGTAGACGGTGATGACAGCCGAACTCATAATCAAGAGGAAGCGGGTGATCCAGGCCCAGGCAAAATCGGGGTTACGCCTGGGGCTGATCCAGAAACTGGCCAGGAATCGCCCCAGATGAAAAGATGGCATGACGCCCTTTGCTAGTGGCTTATCGGGCAAGAGCAAGGCAAAGGCCAGAATGATCACCAGGAAGATAGCGGCAATTACATAATAAGATGGCGCAATCGCCGATTTGAGGACGCGCGTCACCAGCAAGGTCCCCACGATCAAGCCGAGCGGATAGGAGAGGCCCGTATAGGCCGAGACAGTCCCGCGCTGACGTGCTGGCACCTGGTCGGGAATAGTCGCGAGCAATGCCGTCAGAACGGCATTGACCACCATCTGGTAGACGATCCATTCGATGAGCAGGCCAATAATGCCTGGGGCAAAGGCAAGCAGGACAAGCATTACCGCAGAAAGCAGGCCACCCGCAATGAGCCAGGGACGCCTGCGACCCCAGGTTCCAGTTGTGCGGTCACTCAAAGCGCCTGCGATAGGATTAACTACCAGGCCGAAGAACGATCCCACGCCGGCGATGATCGCCAGGTCAACCACCTTGTTGCCAGGATCAAATGCCAGGATTTGCAGAGGCAGGACGATTTGGGTGAAAGGAAACTTCGCCAGCCAGGTCACGATATTCGCCAGCAAGAAGAGTGTCTGGAAGCCTGCGCCGACCTTCCTGGTCGGAACCTGCAGAGCTTCGGGGAGAGAGGTTGTATCGAGCTCAGAGGCCGCAAGATCAGCCGAAATACGAGCATCGCCAGAGAGAAGAGTCCGCCATTCTTGAAACTCCTTTCCTGGTTCTGTTGGCAAAACCGCCTATCTCTTGACAAAAGGATCTAACGGATGGTATGTTTCCTACAAATCAAGATGTATGTCTCATAGTATAAGATATACTGCTCAGAAAGTACAGAGGTACGAACTGAGCACATAGAATATTATTGCCATCTTGCTGTGTCTTGATAAAGGCACCCCTTTGCCTGTTGCTTCTGCGCATACAAGGAGGGTTTTGGTGAAATTAGCACTTTTTCATGGCAACCGCCTGGGAGTCCTCAAGAATGAACAGATCATTGACGTGACGGCGGCCCTCCCCCACTGGGATAACGGCTATGCTCCTAACTGGTGGCTCCGCATGTGCCACGACTTTGATGAGATCCGGCCACGCATCGAGGCCGAAGCGGCGAAGGGTCAGGGAGTGCCACTCGCCCAGGTCAGGCTGAACGCTCCGGTCCTCTGGCCGCAGAAGATCGTGGCCGCGGCCTCCAACTACGCTGCCCACGTCGATGAGATGAACGCCCGAGGTCCTTATGAAGCCTGGATGCTGCAATTCGGCGTCTTTCTCAAAGCCACCAGTTCGATTCTTGGTCCTGGCGAGACGATAACGCTGCCCTCCGTTGGCGATGCCGAGATCCATCACGAATCAGAGCTAGGTTTCATCATCGGCAAAGGGGGCAAAAACATTCCTGCTGAACGAGCGTTGGAGCATGTCCTGGGCTATACAGGTGTGCTCGATATCACGGTGCGGGGACAGGGAGATCGCTCGACCCGCAAATCCTACGATGGCTTTACGCCCATCGGTCCCTGGCTGGTGACCGCCGACGAGGTGGGAGATCCGCATGATTTGCGCATCCGGCTCTGGCTCAACGATGATGGTACGCCGCGCCAGGATGTGAATACGAGGGATATGCAGGTCAAGATCCCCCAGATGATCGCCTATATTTCCAGCATCATGACGCTCAACCCTGGCGATGTCGTCAGCACCGGCGCCCCTCCGGGCGTGGGGAAAATCGTCCCTGGCGACCGGATGACCTTTGAGATCGAGAAAATAGGCCGGATGGCTATTCACGTCCGGTAGCAATGAAGGAGTGACGCTCTATGAGGTTCGGTCTCAACTTTTTCCCCGCCTTTCGTTCGAGCGACCTTTCGGCGGCGGATTACTTCGCCCAGACATTGCGGATCTGCGAACGAGGCGACGAACTTGGCTTTGACTCGGTCAAGACTGTCGAACACTATTTTCACGAGTACGGTGGCTACTCCACCAATCCGAGCATCCTGCTTTCAGCTATTGCAGCCCGCACAAAGCGGATGCGCCCCATCACCGGAGCGGTGATCCCCGCGTTTAACAATCCTCTCAAGCTGGCAGGTGAGCTAACGATGCTGGATAACATCAGCCAGGGTCGCTTGGATGTGGGCTTTGGACGCGCCTTCATCCCTGATGAGTTCGAAGCGTTCCACGTTCCTATGGATGAGAGCCGCGCTCGCTTCGAGGAGAGTATTGCGGTGATCAAACGCCTGTGGACGGAAGACCGCGTCACCTTTGCTGGACGCTTCCACCAACTGCGCGACGTGCATTCCATGCCCCGTCCCTATCAGCAGCCACATCCGCCGATCTGGATCGCGGCCATCTCCTCAGAAGAATCGTTCACCTGGCCTGCTCGCCAGGGCTACAACTTGATGATTGTGCCCTATGCGGGCGGACTTGAGCGTACCAGCACCTTTGTCAAGGCGTATCGGCAGGCATGGCGCGAAGCTGGCTATCCACCGGGCGAGGAGCGAGTGCAGATGTCCTTCCACTGCTATATCGCCGAGACGCGCTACGAGGCTATCGAGAGCTACAAGCGACCCATGACCACTTACCTCGAAGTCTTCACCGAAGCCGTGAGTGGCTGGAAGAATACCTCTTCGCTCAGCTATCCTGGCTACGATAAACTGGTCTCCTCTATCGCCTCGCAGACCTGGAAGACGAATCTCGACAACCGCACGGCCTTCGTCGGGACGCCCGATGACGTTGTGGAGCACATTCACTACCTGCGCAGTCTTTTTGGCGAGATGGAGCCATCGATGCAGGTTACTTTTGGCAACGTCTCGGAAGCCGAAGCGATGCGCACGATTGAACTTTTTGCGCAGCATGTGATGCCACATTTCAAGACGCCAGTTCAGGAGACAGCAAACGCTCCTATTGCAGACTAACGCTCAATGTGCCCTTGACAGGGAAGGGTGTTGGTGATACGCTTTTCTTGCATTTCAAGATGCTGATCCTGTATTTCAGGATTGTTATGTGTTCGAGGGAACGCGATCAATCGCGCCTTCCTTGCCGAGCGACTGAGCAGAGCTAGCTGAGAAGCAGCGTTGTCGCTCGGAATTTCAAGACAGGACGCGCTAAAGCTGGTCCCTACGGGGATCGGAGAAGGGTCCACGATGATGAGTGATATTACATCCATTAATCCTGCATACTACTACCAATCATTAGAACAGGCGAACGTCATTCCTCGCTGCCAAAAGCAAAGCAACTGGTGGAGGAGTTACCGATCAGCGCTGAAGACAAACGCGCGATCCTGGGAGGCAACGCCGCACGATTACTAAAACGCTCGTTGTGATGTGTGAGAGCAGGGCAACCGGTAGGGGCCAGGCTTGCCCTTGCCCTTGCCTTGCGAACTATCGTATAACACCGAGGCAGGGCAACCACGAGGGATTGCCCCTACCGACCGGCATGTGGAGGGAACGCCTATGCGCTTGAAGATAGCATTTATGCACAATCCACGCCTTCAGCCATTACTTGATCACAGGGTCAGTTCGGAGGAGATCGCGTTCGATTGGGAAATTGGGCATCCTGCTGCGCTCAATCTGCGGCACCTGACCGAGAACCCGTTTGACGTCTTCGAGTTCTCGCTGTCGGGCTACCTGGTTGTCAATGACAGGCCCAACTAGGCGCATCTGGGATGGACTGCCCTTCCCATCTTCCTGTCTAAAGCGTTCCTGCCGCCGCGGAGGCGCGCTTCAACATCCCCCGCGACTTCCTGGCGAGAGAGCCTTATATTCTCGGTCATCGTACGGTGAGCACGCCGCCCGCAATACGCGAACGCGCCTTCGATGCCATTTTCAATTTCTGGGTCGAAGGTCGCGTCAAGCCGCTTGTCGCCCGTACATTCCCACTGGAGCAAGCGGCGGAGGCACAGCGTTACCTGATGGAGGGTCGGCCCTTAGGAAAGGTGCTGCTGACCTTTGAGTAACCGAGGGTCGCGCGCTCCCGTTGCGGCGTCATTCAGCCGCCACCAATGCCTGAGGGTGCTGCTTGCGGAAGCGCGACGGCCAGGCCACATCCAGCACTTTCCAGGTGGCGCCAGCATTCGTTGAACGAAAAATGCCCTGGTTATTGAGCGCGTAGAATGCTCCAGGCTCCGTTTCGTTGGCAGCCAGCACCGAAACTTTCATGCCTCGTGGCTCAGGTAGTCCATCGTGTACCATTTGCCAGGGCTTGCTGCCGCTGCGCCGGTAGATGAATGATACCGCGCCCCGGCGATGCGCCTGTAGTGGGCCAATCGCGGCGGAGGTGACGATGGTATCGGGGTCAGCGGGATCAATGGCGACTCCCCAGAGATAGTGATGCTGCAAGCCGTCGATGAGGGTTTGCCAGGTGTTGCCGCCATCGTAGGTCTCGGCAGAGCCCCCTTCGGTCATCATCACATTCGGCTCAAGAGGCGGCCACGCCAGGCGCACGAACATGCGAAACTTGACGCTATCCCCACCTGAAGCCTCGTAGAGACGGCCAGGGGCGAGTTTATGCATTGCCAGTGTGTGCCCATCTTTTTGGGCAATGGGATTGTGATCATCCCATGTCTTCCCTTTATCGAGCGTGCGCATGATGCCGCCCTGTTCAATAGCGACAAACAGCCGCTCGGGATCGTTGGGATCGGGCGAGATCCAGCGTACATGATGCGAGTTGGGGCGAGGAGGGAATTTCCAGTTCGGCTTCGAGGGGATGTCCTGCAAGCTGTGGAGCTCCTGCCAGCTTTTTCCTCCGTCTTCCGAGCGATACAGCGCGCTTGGCTCCGTTCCCGCCCAGACCACGCCGTAGGTTCCGCTGCGTTCGGCCTGACTGACAGCCACCGCCATCACTCGCTTGTGTGGAATCCCTTCGCCGTCTTTGCCGACCTGTTGCCAGGTCTCGCCAGCGTTGTCGCTGCGCCAGAGCCCGTGGTCAAAGGTGCCGCAGTAGAGGCGCTCAGGCTGAAAAGGATCTATCGCCAGACACTGCGGATGCACATTATGCAAGCGTTCGATAAATTGCCAGTGCCCATTCTGGCTGCCTACGACCGCTACAGCGTCGTCCATAGCGACATATAAGCGTGTCATGCTCGTATTCCTTCCTCTATGCTTTCCATCCATGCCCGGCAAACTCTGCGAGGGATTCTACATTACCATTGCCGGTCCATGCTCCTATCGCCTTTCTGGCTCACTTTTCATACAGAAGGCTGTCCTAAAAAAGATCAGGGTTTCTCAAACGTCGCTGCACGCTTTGACTCCTCGCGCCGAAGGCGTTCACAGGGAGAGGAAGGTGCTGGCGGTGGGCTGCGCCCACCGCCAGCACCTTCCTCTCGAACGGCTCGCAAGCGAGCCGTTCTG
>Ga0070741_10003672_pt1 | contig 37351 bp, 31 predicted proteins | sample Coa_R1_4_FD_66440 | JGI IMG/M metagenome (GOLD analysis project Ga0070741, IMG submission 66440) | Surface soil microbial communities from Centralia Pennsylvania, which are recovering from an underground coalmine fire - Coalmine... | ecosystem: Environmental > Terrestrial > Soil > Unclassified ... | reverse complement strand
CCGAGGATGCGCAGCGACGACAGGTCGTACTTCTTCGGCAGGTCGCCGCCCGCCTTGATGAGCGAGCGGATCGCCGTCGGCGCCGTGTAGAACACGTTCACCTTGTGGTCCTGGATCATCTTCCAGAAGCGGCCCGCGTCGGGGTACACCGGCACGCCCTCGAACACGACCGCGGTGGTGCCGCAGCCGAGCGGCCCGTAGACGATGTAGCTGTGCCCCGTGACCCAGCCGACGTCGGCCGTGCACCAGAAGATGTCGGCCGGCTTGTTGTCGAACACCCATTTCATCGTCAGCACGCACATCAGCTGGTAGCCGGCGGTCGAGTGCTGCACGCCCTTCGGCTTGCCGGTCGATCCCGACGTATACAGGATGAAGAGCGGGTGCTCGGCGTTGACCCACACGGGCTCGCACGTGTCGGGCTGGCCCTTCACCACGTCGTCCCACCATTTGTCGCGCGGCGACTGCATGTTCACCTTCGTGCCGGTGCGCTTGTAGACGACGACGTTCTTCACGCCCTCGCAGCCGCCGAGCGCGAAGGCCTCGTCGATCGCCGGCTTGAGCGGGATCTCCTTGCCGCCGCGCATCTGGCCGTCGGCGGTGATGATCGCGACCGCGCCGGCGTCGATCACGCGCTCCTGCACGCTCTTCGCGGAGAAGCCGCCGAAGACGACCGAGTGCGTCGCGCCGATGCGCGCGCACGCGAGCATCGCGGTCACGACCTCGATCGACATCGGCATGTAGACGATGACGCGCTCGCCCTGCTTGATGCCGAGGGACTTCAGCGCGTTCGCGAACCGGCAGACCTTGTGATAGAGCTCGCGGTACGTGATTCTCGTGACCTTGCCGTCGTCGGCCTCGAAGATGATCGCGGTCTTGTTCCCCTGGGTCTTCAGATGGCGGTCGAGGCAGTTGTACGACGCGTTGATCTCGCCGTCGTGGAACCAGCGGTAGAACGGCGCCTTCGACTCGTCCAGGATCCTCGTGAACGGCTTGTGCCAGTCGAGGTGCTCGCGCGCGAGCCGGCCCCAGAAGCCGGCGAAGTCGCGCTCGGCCTCGTCGCACAGCGCCTGGTACGCGGCCATGCCGGAGACGTTCGCCTGCTTGACGAAATCGGGCGACGGCGGGAACAGCCGGTCTTCCTGGAGGACCGACTCGATGTGTGCTGCCATTGGCTGGCTCCTGTCGGAAATGCGGATGCGGTTCGATCTGCGCGGGCGGGCCCCGGACGGCAAATCAAAGCACCGAATTCACGGTTTGTAAAGTTGGGAAGTGGATTGCCCGATATCGCCGGCCGGGTCGTGCGCCGCATCACGTATTCTACGCAGGATGACGACACCGAGCCTCGTACGCCGTGAATGGCCCCTCGTTCTGACGTTGGCGAGCTTCGCGCTGTTCCTGCGCTTCGGCGAGGCGTGGGCCGCGGACCTGTCGCGTCCAGCATGGTTCGCCTTCATTTTCCTTTGGCTGATCGGGGTGATCCTGCTCTCGGTGTTCGCGGTCGTCCGCCACGCCGAGGGCCTGGCCGGCCTGCTGGGCGAGCCGCTGGGGACGCTCGTCCTCACGCTGTCCGTGACGGGGATCGAGGTCATGATCATCGCGGCGTCCATGGCGACGCCGCACGGAAGCCCCACGCTCGCGCGCGACGCCATGTTCGCCGTCGTCATGATCGTGCTCAACGGCATGGTCGGCCTGTCGCTGCTCCTCGGCGGGCTGCGCTGGCACGAGCAGAGCTACAACCTCCAGGGCGCCAACGCCTTTCTCGCGATGATCCTGCCGCTCGCGGTGCTGGGATTGATCCTTCCCCGATTCACCGAGACCTCGCCGGGGCCGACCTTCTCGCCGGTCCAGGCCGGCTTTCTCAGCTTCATGTCGATCGGGCTGTACTGCGTTTTCCTGGCGGTGCAGAACGTCATTCATCGCCGCTATTTCGTTGCGGTGGACGACAAGGGCGCGCAGCGGCCCGCCGCCCCGGCGCGCGCAAGGACGCACTCGCTCGCGTATCACGCGGCCCTCCTCGTCGCCTACCTGCTGCCGATGGTGCTCCTGTCCAAGCAGCTCGCGGTGCCGATCGACCACGGGATCTCGGTGCTCGGCGCTCCCGCCGCGCTGGGCGGATTCCTCGTCGCCGCGCTCGTGCTCTCGCCCGAATCGGTGAGCGCGGTCCGCGCCGCGCTCGCGAACCAGCTGCAGCGCTCGGTCAACCTGCTGCTCGGCTCGGTGCTCGCGACGATCGGCCTCACGATTCCGGGGGTGCTCACCATCGGGCTGCTCACGAAGAAGAACATCGTGCTCGGGCTCGAGGTGCAGGACATCGTCCTGCTCTCGCTCACGCTCGTCCTCAGCACCCTCACCTTTTCGAGCCGACGCACCAACGTCCTCCTCGGCGCGGTGCACCTTCTGCTGTTCTTCGCCTATCTCCTGCTGATTTTCCAGAGGTAAAGCGCAGTCGGGTCCCGGCGCGATGATAGAATTGCGCCCTTCCGATACCGATCGAAGCTCGATCTCGTTCATGACCACGATCAAGCACCAGGACCTCGTCCAGAGCGTCGCCGACGCGCTCCAGTACATCAGCTACTACCATCCGAAGGACTACCTCGAGCACCTCGCGCGCGCCTACCAGCGCGAGCAGTCGCCCGCGGCGAAGGACGCGATCGCGCAGATCCTCACCAACTCGCGCCTTTGCGCCGAGGGCCGCCGGCCGATCTGCCAGGACACGGGCATCGTCAACGTCTTCCTGAAGATCGGGATGGACGTGCGCTTCGAGGGGTTCGAGGGCTCGGTCGCCGACGCGGTCGACGAGGGCGTGCGCCGCGCGTACCTCGACCCCGACAACAAGCTGCGCGCCTCGGTGCTCGCCGATCCGCAGTTCGCGCGCAGGAACACGAAGGACAACACGCCGGCCGTCGTCACCATGGAGCTCGTTCCCGGGAACACGGTCGACGTCACCGTCGCCGCGAAGGGCGGCGGGTCGGAGGCGAAGTCGAAGTTCGCGATGCTGAATCCCTCGGACTCGGTCGTCGACTGGGTGCTGAAGACCGTGCCGACCATGGGCGCCGGCTGGTGTCCGCCCGGGATGCTCGGCATCGGCATCGGCGGCACCGCCGAGAAGGCGATGAGCATGGCGAAGGAGGCGCTGATGGAGCCGATCGACATGTCCGACCTGCTCGCCCGCGGCCCGCGCGACGATTACGAGAAGCTGCGCGTCGAGCTCTACGAGAAGGTGAACCGGCTCGGGATCGGAGCGCAGGGGCTCGGCGGCCTGTCGACGGTGCTCGACGTGAAGATCCGCGCTTTCCCGACGCACGCGGCGAACAAGCCGGTCGCGATGATCCCGAACTGCGCCGCGACGCGCCACGCGCATTTCGTGCTGGACGGCTCGGGGCCCGCGGAGCTCGAGGCGCCCTCGCTCGAGGACTGGCCGAAGGTCGCGTGGACGCCTTCCGCGCAGTCGCGCCGCGTGAACGTCGATACGCTCACCCGCGAGGAAGTCGCGGGCTGGAAGCCGGGCGAGACGCTGCTGCTCTCGGGGAAGATCCTCACCGGCCGCGACGCCGCGCACAAGCGCATCGAGGACATGCTCTCGCGCGGAGAAAAGCTTCCCGTCGACTTCACCAACCGCGTGATCTACTACGTCGGACCGGTCGACCCGGTGCGCGACGAGGTGGTCGGTCCCGCCGGACCGACCACGTCGACGCGCATGGACAAGTTCACCGAGACCATGCTCGCGAAGACGGGCCTCATCGGCATGATCGGCAAGGCCGAGCGCGGGCCGCTGGCGATCGAGGCGATCCGCAAGCACAAGGCCGTCTATCTCATCGCCGTCGGCGGCGCCGCGTACCTCGTATCGCGCGCGATCCGCAAGTCGCGCGTGCTCGCGTTCGAGGACCTCGGCATGGAGGCGATCTACGAGTTCGAGGTCAAGGACATGCCGGTCACCGTCGCCGTCGACGCGCGCGGCGCCTCGGTCCACGAGAGCGGGCCGCGGGAGTGGGAGAAGCGCATCCGCGAGCTCAAGATCCCGGTGACCGTCGCTTGAGTCCCACCCACACGGGCGCGCTGCTGCTCAAGTGCGTCGGCAAGCTTCCGGCGCGCGAGTCGCTGGCCGGACCGCTGACCGAGCTCGCGGTGGAATGCGTGCCGCTGGTCGTCGGCATCGCCGCGCACGCGGCGCTCGAAGGCGACGAAGCCTGCCTGTACCTGTACACGCGCGAGTTCGGCGTATTGAGCCCGGCCCTGCTCTCGCGCGCACCCGAGCGCGCGCGCTCGATGCCGGCGTTCGCCGGCGTCGCGATCGCGGCGGCGCGGCTTTCGCCGATGTGCGACTGCCCCGGGGCCTCGCGCAACGAGACGTCGGCCTTCCACTACGTCGTCGAGACCGACGTCGACGACGACGCGAACGACGCCGATCTGAACGCGTGGTACGACACCGAGCACATGCCGGGCCTCGCCGCCTGCCCGGGCACGGTGCGCGCGCGCCGCTTCCGCAATCCCGATTCCTCGCCGCGCTACCACGCCTGCTACGACCTCGTGACGAAGGAGACGCTGGGCAGCCCGCGCTGGCTCGCGGTGCGCAACAGCGCGTGGAGCGACCGCGTCCGGCCGCACTTCCGCAATACCAGGCGCACGATGTTCCGGCGCCTGTTCCACGTCGAGCTTTGACCGCGCTGCCCCGCTGGCTGAGCGTCGCGCTGCTGCTCGCGATCGCGGCGAGCTTCGGCAGCAACCACATCGCCGCGCGCGTCGCCTTCGACCACGGCGCGAACGTGATGACGGCGGTCGTGTTCCGCTCGATCGGCACGGGGCTCGCGGTGCTCGGCGTGCTGCTCGCGCTGCGCGTGCCGCTCGGGCTGCCCGCGCGCACGCTCGGGCGCGCGCTCATCATCGGGCTGGTGATCGCGGCGCAGAGCTGGTTCCTGTACTCGTCGGTCGCGCGGCTGCCGGTCGCGCTCGCGCTGCTCACCTTCAACAGCTACCCGATCCTGTACACGCTGCTCGCCTGGGCGACCGGGCTCGAGCCGCGGCCGCCGCGCGCCGCGCTGCTCGCGATGCCGGTCGCGCTCTTCGGGCTCGCGCTCGCGCTCGACGTCGTCGGCGGCGCCGAGCGCCTGTCCTCGCGCTGGGCCGAGATCGGCGCGGGCGCCGCGTTCGCGGTCGCCGCGTCGATTTCCTTCGCGCTGGTGCTGTACCTGAGCGCGCGCTGGATGAAGGGCGTCGACGGGCGGGTGCGCAGCTGCTACGGCATGGCGGGCTGCGGCGTCACGGCGCTGATCGCGGCCGGCGCCACCGGGACGCTCGTCCTTCCCGCCGACGGCCCCGGCTGGCTCGGCCTCGCGCTCCTCACCCTGTTCTACGGCTCGTCGATCACGGCGCTGTTCGTGCTCCAGCCGCGCATGCGCGCGGCGAGCGACGTCGCGGTGCTCAACTTCGAGCCCGTCGCCGTGCTCTTCCTCGCCTGGGCCATCCTCGGCCAGGCGCTCGCGCCCGAGCAGGTGGCGGGCGCGCTGATCGTGATCGGCTGCATCGTGGCGATCGGCACGGCCAAGCGCTAGGATTAGGCCCATGGCGACCATCCTCGGCGGCATCGGCACCTCGCACGTCCCCACGATCGGCGTGGCCTGGGACCGCAAGAAGCAGAACGACCCCGACTGGGCTCCGCTCTTCAGGGGCTACGAGCCCGTCGCGCAATGGCTCGCGCAGAAGGCGCCCGACGTGCTGGTGTTCTTCTACAACGACCACGCCACGACGTTCTTCTTCGACCACTACCCGACCTTCGCGCTCGGCGTCGGCGAGACCTACGCCATCGCCGACGAAGGCCTGGGCCCGCGCCCCATCCCGCCGCTCAAGGGACACGCCGGGCTCTCGCGCCATCTCGCCGAGAGCCTGATCGAGGACGAGTTCGACATCGCGACCTGGCAGGACCTGCCGATCGACCACGGCTGCCATTCGCCGCTCACCATGTTCTGGCCGCCGCAGCCCGACTGGCCCGGCCGCATCGTGCCGATCGAGATCAACGTGCTGCAGCACCCGATCCCGACGCCGATGCGCTGCTTCAAGCTCGGGCAGGCGGTGCGCCGCGCGGTCCTGTCCTATCCCGAGGACCTGAAGGTGGTGATCGTCGGCACCGGCGGACTCTCGCACCAGATGAACGGCGAGCGCGCCGGCTTCAACAACGAGGAATGGGACTTGAAGTTCCTCGACCTGATCGAGCGCGACCCGCGCGCGCTCACCGCGATGCGCCACGCCGATTACATCCGCCTCGGCGGCACCGAAGGCGCCGAGATCATCATGTGGCTCGCCATGCGCGGGGCGCTCTCCGAAGGCGCGCGCAAGATCCACCAGAACTACTACCTGCCGATGACCTCGGCGATGGCGGTCGCCGTGTTCGAGGAGCCGAGGTCGGCGGCGCGCGACTCCCGCGGCGTCGCGCTCGCGCGGGAGCGCGAATGAGCCGCCAGCTCCAGGGCGTCGAGACGCTCGAAGGCACGTATCTCTTCGACCTCGCGCGCAGCTCGGGGGCGATGCGCCTCAACCGCTTCCTCCACGGGCTCACGCGGCCCGAGAACCGCGACCTGTTCAAGAGCGACCCGGACGCGGCCTTCGACAAGGCGCGCCTCACCGCCGACGAGCGCCGCATGGTGCGCGATCTCGACTGGGCGGCGCTGATGCGTTATGGCGCGAGCTTCTTCTGCCTGGAGAAGCTCGGGCGCGTGCGCGGCGTCTCCAATCCCGAGATGGTCGCCGGCTTCCGCGGCGAGACGCTGGAGGAGTTCCTGAAGACGCGGCGGGTTCCCGGCGCGCGCTGAGCGCGCCCGCGGCTCAGGCCTCGAGCGCGGCCTTCACGCGCTCCGCGCCGAGCGGCAGCTCGCGGATCCTGGCGCCGCTCGCGTCGGCGATCGCGTTGGCGAGCGCCGCGGCCGCCGGTCCCTGCGCGGCCTCGCCCGTTCCGAGGAAGGGCTCGCCCGGGCGGTCGACGACGACGACCTCGACGGCGTCGGGCACGCCCGGGAAGCGCAGGATCGGATAGCCGGCCCAGTCGCGGCTGGTGACGCGCCGACGGTCGAAGCTCACCGACTCGAACAGCGTCCAGCTGAGCGACTGCACGATGCCGCCCTCGACCTGGTTGCGGATGCCGTCGGGATTCACCGCCTCGCCGCTGTCGGTCGCCGCCACCGCGCGCTCGACGTGCACGCGGCCGCTGTCGCGGTCCACGCGCGCCGCGAGCGCGACCGCGCAGTACGCGGCGAGATTCTTGTAGCGCGCGAACGCGAAGCCGCGCCCGCGGCCCGGCTGCGGCCGCCACGACGACCAGCCGAAGCGCTCGGCCGCGGCGCGGATCACGTCGCGCGCGCGCGCGTCCTCGAGATGGCGCAGCCGGAACTCGACCGGGTCGGCGCCCGCGGCCTTCGCGAGCTCGTCCATGAAGCTCTCGATCGAGAACACGTTCATGTACGCTCCGAGCGAGCGCAGCGCCGACACGCGCAGCGGCATCTCGGGAATGAAGTGGTGCACCACGCGCGCGTCGGGGATCCGGTACAGCGGAATCGCGTTGCGGTCGCCGCCGCCCTCGGGCTGCGGGATGGCGCGCGGCGGCGGCGGCGTGAACGGCGTCGCGAGCCGCTGCGCGGCGGCGAGATTGCCGGCGGCGCCCGGACGCGTCGAATGCGTGTTGCTCCAGACCTCGTACTGCCACGCCGCGATCCTGCCCGCGGAATCGAGCGACGCCCGGGCGCTCGTCACCATCGCCGGCCCGTAGGGCTCGCCCGCGTGCTCGTGCTCGCGCATCCACTGCACGCGCACCGGGCGCCCGGGGAGCGCGCGCGCGAGCAGCGCGGCGTCGGCGGCGACGTCGTCGGCGCCGTTGTGGCCGTAGCAGCCGGAGCCCTCGAGGTGGATGCAGTGCACCGACTCCTTCGGCAGCTTCAGCATCTCGGCGAGCGCGTTTCGCAGCGGGTACACGCCCTGGCTGTGCGTCCACACCGTCACCGACCCGCCCTCGAGCCGCGCGACCGCGCACGAAGGACCGATCGCACCGTGCATCTGGTAGGGCTTGCGGTACTCGGCCTCGACCGTGCGCCCGGCGAACGCGGGCTGCGTCGCGCCGCCGTGGATCACCGTATCCTGCGTCTTGAGCCCGAGGAGAGCCGAATAGAGCTCGTCGCGCTTCGGCAGCTGCTTACCCTCTTCCCACTTGGCCGACAGCGCGAGCGCGCGCATCGCCTGGATCGCCTGCCATTCGCGCCCGGCGATCACGCCGAGGAAGCTTCCGTCGCGCACGACCTTCAGCACGCCCGGCATCCTGCCGGCGGCGGCGACGTCGGCCGAGACCAGCTTCGCGCCCTCGGCCGGCGGCGGCACGACGCGCGCGTGCGCCATGCCGGGCGGGCGCAGGTCGTGCACGTAGCTCGCGCCGCCGGTGACCTTCGAGGGAATGTCGACCCGCGGCGTCGACTTCCCGATGACCGCGTGCCGCCCGGGCGGCGTGAGCTTCGACTGCATCTGCGCGCTCACGTGCAGCGCCTCGCCGGCGACCAGATCGCCGTAGGTGATGAGCCCGCCGTCGGGCGCGCCCACCCCGCCGTCGCGCGCCTGCAGCCGCCCGGGCGCGGTCCCGAGGCGCTTCGCCGCGATGCCGATCAGGATCTCGCGCGCCTGCGCCGCCGCGTTGCGGATCGCCGTGCCGCTGTCCTGCATCGAATGGCTGCCCGCCGTGTAGCCCTCGTTCGGTGTCGTCGCCGTGTCGGCGGTGACGATGGCGACCACGCCCGGATCGACCGCGAGCTCCTCCGCGGCGAGCTGGATCAGCGCGGTCTTGATGCCCTGGCCGAGCTCGGCCTTGCCGGTGAAGACCGTGACGCGGCCGTCGGCGCCGATGCGGATCCACGAGTCGAGCAGCGGCGAGTCCTTCAGGCTCCCGGGCAGCGGGGGCTTTTTCCCTTCCTGCGCCAAGGCGCCGGGGAGGAGCGAGAACGCGACGATCAGCGCGCCGCCGCTCTGGAAGAACTCGCGGCGCCTCATCGGCCGTCCTTCATCGCGCCCGCCGCGCGGCGCACGGCGCGCAGGATCCGGACGTGCGTGCCGCAGCGGCACAGGTTCGGGCTCATGTGCTCGCGGATCTCGGCGTCCGAGGGCGACGGGTTTCTCTCGAGCAGCGCCTGCGCGCGCAGGATCATCCCCGGGATGCAGTATCCGCACTGCGCCGCCTGCTCCTCGATGAAGGCGCGCTGCACCGCGCCGGGGCTCTCGGCGGTGCCGAGACCTTCGAGCGTTCGGACCTTGCGCCCGGCGAGCACCGAGACCGGCGTCAGGCACGAGAACGCCGCCTCGCCGTCGATCAGCACCGTGCACGCGCCGCATTGCCCCAGCCCGCAGCCGAAGCGCGCGCCGTTCATCGCCAGCTGGTCGCGCAGCACGTAGAGGAGCGGCGTCGCCGGATCGGCGTCGACCTCGCGCGCGCGGCCGTTGATGTCCAGGGTGATCATTCGCCTCCTTTCGCGACCTCGCGCACCGCGGCGCGCACGTCGCTCCACGCCGGCCGGTCGGTCAGCGAGCGCAGGTATGCGACCAGGTCGGCGAGCTGCGCGTCGCTGAGCGCGCCGGCGTAGGCCGGCATCCAGCGACCGCGCTCGCCCTCTCCCGGCACGATGCCGTCGCGGATGATGCGGATCAGGTTGCCCGGCGTGGGGATGGTGAGCCCGGTCGCGAATTCCAGCGGCAGCGCGCCGCCGTCCACCCCGCGGCCGAGATCGTGGCACTCGGCGCACGCGCCGGCGTAGACCGCGTGGCCGGCGTCGCCCGCGGCGTCGGGCGCCTTCGCGCGCCCCGCGGCGGCGAGCGCGCTCGCCTGCGCCCGCTCGCGCTCGGCGCGCGGGCGCGTATCGAGCGAGGCGACGTAGGTCGCGATCGCGCGCACGTCCTCGGCCGGCGCGCCGGCGAGGTTGTGGACCACGTCCGTCATCGGCCCGGCGGTCATCGCGTGCGACTCGGCGAGGCCCTCGCGCAGGTAGGCGGCGAGCGCGTGCGCCGTCCACGGCACCGGCGACGGCGACTCGGCGTTCAGCGCCGGCGCGTGCCAGCCCTCGGCCTCGCCGCCCGCGAAGTCGTGGTCCTTCTGCTCGGCACCGAGGCCGTTCCTGGGCGTGTGGCACGCGCCGCAGTGCGCGAGTCCGCGCACCAGGTAGGCGCCGCGGTTCCACTGCGCGCTCTGCGACGGATCCGCGCGGAACGGCCCGGTGCGCAGGTAGCGCGATTTCCACACGCCGATCAGCGGGCGCAGGTTGTACGGGAAACGAAGCGCGTTCGGCGGCGTCGCGGCGCGCACCGGCTCGCGCGTCATCAGGTACGCGTACAGCGCGCCGATGTCCGCGTCGGTCAGGATCGTGAAGTGGTCGTACGGGAACACCGGGTAGAGGTTGCGGCCGTCGCGGTCCACGCCCTCGCGCATCGCGCGCGCGAAGTCGGCCTGCGACCATTGCCCGATCCCGGTCTCGCGGTCCGGGGTGATGTTGGTGCCGTAGATCGTGCCGAAGGGCGTCTGCAGCGCGCGGCCGCCGGCGTAGGTCCTTCCCGCGGGCGCGGTGTGGCAGCTCGCGCAGTTGCCGAGGCTCGCCAGCCGGGCGCCTTGCGCGACCCGCGGGGCGTCGAACGACGCCGGGCGCGGGACGCCCTCGGGGACGGCGGACGGCCCCGAGGCGCAAGCCGCGACGGCCGCGAGCGCGCCGGCGACGGCGGCGCTCGCCGCGCGTCGTCGCCAGGCGCGTCGGGCCATGATGATCTGCGAGCTCGGTGGAGGGCCTCGCTGAGTGCGATTACCGGAGCCGGCTCAAAGTTCCTGCCGCCCGCTCACTTCGCCTGCCGCGTGATGATGTCCTCGTAGAGCTTTTCCCACTTCGCGTTCTGATCCAGGATCATGGCCGGGTCGACGAACTTGAGCTTCAGCTGCGTCAGCTTCGGGTCGACCCCTTGGGTCCGGGTATTGGTCGGGACGTAGTTGCCCTTCACCAGGATCGCCTGGCCCTCGGGGCTCAGCATGAAGTCGTAGAACAGCACCGCGGCGTTCGGGTGCGGGGGTTTTCGCGACAGCGCGATGCCGTTCACGCGCGCGATCGCGGGCGGGATCGAGAACCAGTCGATCGGCGCGCCGCGCTTCTTCAGCTTGTTCGCGTTGTGGTTGTAGACCGTCAGCGTGAGCGGCACCTCGCCCGAGGCGACCAGGCCGGCGAGCAGCGAGTGGCCCTTGCGCACCGAGAGCCCGTTCTTCGCGACGATGTCGCGGAACAGCTGCAGGCCCTTCTGCTCGCCCATCGCCGTCACCAGCGTCGCGAACCAGTCGATGTCCTCGGCCTCGACCCCGAGCTTGCCCTTCCATTTCGGGTCGAGCAGGTCCTGATAGGTCTTCGGCAGATCGGCCGGCTTCACGAGGTTCGTGTTGTACGCCTGGACGAAGATGTTGAGCCGGTCGCCGATCCACTCGTGGTGCGGGCGGATCGCGTCGGGCAGCAGGTCCTTGAATAGCGGCGAGCTCGCCTGCTGCAGCAGCTTCTCGCGGTGCAGCGACTCGAGCTCGGGCCCGTTGGTCTCGATCACGTCGACGTCGAAGCGGCCCGCGCGCGCCTCGGTGACCGAGCGCTGCACGACCTTTTCCGACCCCGCGCGCCAGTAGTTGACCCTGACCCCGTACTTCTTCTGGAACGCCGACGCGAGCGCGGTCAGGTCCTCGACGACGAGCGACGAGTACAGCGTCACCTCGCGCTCCTTCTTCGCGGCCTGCGCGAGCTTCTGCTCGCGGTCGGGCCCCGAATACTGCGCGAGGCTCGCGATGTCCGCGTTCTGCGCGCGCAAGGGACCGGCAGCGAGCGCGCACAGCGCCGCCGGCAGCAACCACCGGTAGATGCTCTTCATGTCTCTTTCCTCTTCCTTTCCTCGTTTGCGATTTATGTTTTTTGTGACTCTTCAATATCAGCCGGACGCGTCCGGCGTCAATCCCGCCTGCTGGATGCCGTGGACGCAGGCGTCCTCGTCCTCCTCGCCCGTGCCGCCGCTCGCGCCGGCCGCGCCGAGGATCTCGCCCTGCGCGTCCTTGATCAGCACGCCGCCCGTCTGCGGCAGGAACTTGCCCTTCGCGGTCGCCGCGAGCGTGACGAAGAAATTGGGATTGTCCTTGGCGCGCTTCAGCAGCGCGCGGCTGGAGGCGCCCATCGCCACCGACGCCCACGCCTTGCCCAGGGCCACGTCGAAGCGGAACATGCTGGCGCCGTCCTCGCGCTGCGCCGCCTTCACGTTGCCCGCGTCGTCGAGGACCACCACGGCGAGCGGCTTGATCTTCGCCTGCCGCGCCCGCTCGAGCGCCTTGTCGACGATGAGATTGGCCTGCTTCAGGGTCAGCTTCGACATTTCCTCGATTCCTCCATGTTGAACGTCCGCCCACATTATAGGGAGCCGCCCGCTGTGACGCCGTGCGCGCCGGTCCGCTACAATCGGCCTGTCTCGGACCCTCAGGAGGAGAAGACATGAACCGCACCGTCACCGCAGCGCTGGGCGCGCTCGCGTGCCTCGCCGCATCCGGCGCGCTCGCGCAGCAGCCCGTCCGGATCGGTTTGATCATGGAGTACTCCGGCCCGTTCGCCGACGCCGCCGCGCAGATGGACAACGGCGTGAAGCTGTACATGAAGGAGCACGGCGACACCGTCGGCGGAAGGAAGATCGAGGTCATCCGCCGCGACACGGGCGGCCCGGCGCCCGACGTGGCCAAGCGGCACGCGCAGGAGCTCGTCGTGCGCGACCACGTCGACGTCCTCGCCGGCTTCGTCCTCACGCCGAACGCGCTCGCCGCGGCCGACGTCTCGGCCGAGGCGAAGAAGTTCACGGTGGTGATGAACGCCGCGACCTCGATCATCACGACCAAGTCCCCCTACATCGTACGAACGTCGCTCACCATTCCGCAGGTGGTCGAGCCGCTCGGCTCCTGGGCCTACCGCAACGGCGTGCGCAAGGCGTACACGCTCGTCTCCGACTACGGCCCGGGGATCGACGCCGAGGGCGCGTTCCAGCGCGCGTTCAAGGCCGCCGGCGGCGAGATCTCGGGCTCGGCGCGCACGCCGCTCGCGAACCCCGACTTCTTCCCGTTCGTGCAGCGCGCGAAGGACCTCAACCCCGAGGCGATGTTCATCTTCGTGCCCGGCGGCGCGCAGCCCGCGGCGCTCGGCAAGGCCTTCGTCGACCTCGGGATGGACTCGAAGAAGACGAAGATCATGGGCCAGGGCGAGATCACCGAGGAGAACGCGATCAAGGTCATGGGCGACGCCGCGCTCGGCCTCATCACCTCGTTCCACTACGACTACAACCACAAGTCCGCGATGAACGCCAAGTTCGTCAAGGAGTACAACGCCGCGTTCGGCCGCAATCCCGACTTCTTCACCGTCGGCGGCTACGACGGCATGCACCTGATCTACGAGGCGCTGAAGAAGACGCGCGGCAAGACCGAGGGCGACGCGCTGGTCGCGGCGGCGAAGGGCATGAAGTGGGAGAGCCCGCGCGGCCCGATGTCGATCGACCCCGAGACGCGCGACGTCGTGCAGACGGTCTACATCCGCCGCGTCGAGAAGGTCGGCGGCAAGCTCGTCAACGTCGAGATCGACAAGATCGAGAACGTGAAAGACCCGGTGAAGGAGCGGATGAAGAAGCAGTAAGGCTCCACGCCGATGTACAACCCGTTCCAGGAGATCGAGCGCGTCGAGGTGAAGCCCTTCACCTCGGTGCCCGCGAAGCTCAGGAAGAAGGGCCGCACCGCCTGGTCCGATCCGAACCGCGGCGGCGCCGAGGTCGACAGCTTCCTCGAGGGCCCGTCGTTCGACCGCGACGGCAACCTGTGGTGCGTCGACATCCCCTTCGGGCGCGTCTTCCGCATCGACCCGAAGGGCGAATGGGACCTCGTCGTTCAGTACGACGGCTGGCCGAACGGGCTGAAGATCCACAAGGACGGGCGCATCTTCATCGCCGACTACAAGCGCGGGCTGATGCTCCTCGACGCGAGGAGCGGCCGCGTCGAGCCCGTCGTCGAGACCGCGTTCAGCGAGAGCTTCAAGGGCCTCAACGACCTGCACTTCGCGGACAACGGCGATCTGTACTTCACCGACCAGGGGCAGACCGGGATCGCCGATCCGACGGGGCGGGTGTTTCGCCTCCGCGAGAACGGAACGCTCGAGCGCATCGTCGACAACGCGCCCTCGCCGAACGGCATCACGCTCAACAACCGCAACACGCAGGCCTACGTCGCGGTCACGCGCTCGCAGCAGATCTGGCGCCTGCCGCTCATGCCCGGCGGGTCGCTCTCGAAGACCGGCGTCGCGATCCAGCTCTCGGGCGGCCATGCGGGCCCCGACGGCATCGAGATGGACGAATCCGACGGCATCGTCGTCTGCCATCTCGGCGTCGGCATCTGGCGCTTCGACTCGAACTGCCTGCCGACGCGCCTCGCGCACGCCGGGAAGCAGCACCGGCTCCTGACCAACATCGCCTTCGGCGGACCCGAGCGCAAGACGCTGTACGTCACCGACTCGCTCAACGGCGAGATCGTCACCGCCGAGATGCCGGTCGCCGGGAAGAAGATGTTCGCGCATCGCTGAGAGAGGAATCATGAAGCCCCTCGTTGCCCTTCTCGCCGCCGTAGCCGCCTTCTCGGCCCAGGCGCAGCCCCATTCGACAAGCTCAGGGCAGGCATACCCCACCAAGCCGGTGCGCGTGCTGATCGGCTACGCCGCGGGAAGCTCCACCGACATCGTCGGCCGCGTGATGGCGGACCGTCTCTCGGCGCACTGGAAGCAGAGCGTCATCGTCGAGAACCGCGGGGGCGCCGCGGGCAACCTCGCCGGCGAGGCCGCGGCGAGGGCCGCGCCCGACGGGTACACCCTGCTGTTCGCGCAGAACGGCCTGGCGATCAGCGCCGCCGCGCTCGCCAATCTGCCGTACAAGCCGGAGACCCAGCTGCTGCCCCTCGCGCCCGTCGCGGCGACGCCGCACATCCTCATCGTGCGCCCGGATTTCCCGGCGAAGACGCTGCGCGACCTGATCGCGCTCGCGAAGAAGGAGCCGGGGAAGCTCAGCTACGCCTCCTCCGGCGTGGGCAACTCCGACCACCTGTGCGGCGTGCTGTTCAACCTCCAGGCGGGCATCGAGGCGGTCCACGTCCCGTACAAAGGCGGGGCGCCCGCGGTGCAGGACCTGCTGCCCGGCCGCGTCGACTACTACTTCGCCGGGATGCCGGTCGGGCTGCCGCTCGTGAAGTCGGGGCGCGCGCGGACGTTCGGCGTGACGAGCAAGAAGCGCTTCGAAGGCGCGCCGGAGATTCCCACGATCGCGGAGCAGGGCCTGCCCGATTACGAGGCGACGCTGTGGCAGGGCTTCTTCGCGCCGTCGGGCATCGACCGCGCGCTCGCCGCGCGCATCGCGAAGGAGATCGAGTCGGTCGTCGCCCAGCCCGACACGCAGGAGAAGCTGCACAAGGCGGGCGTCTCCGTGTTCCGGGACAACCAGGCGAGCTTCGAGCGCTATTTCCACTCGGAGATCGCGAAGTGGCGCGACGTCGTCGCCAGGACCCATCTCAAGCTGGACTGACTCGATGAAGATTCTCCTCACATTGCTGATCGCCGCGTTGCCCGTCGCCGTCGCGGCGCAGCAGGAGCTCGGCCCCGACGAGCTGGTGCGCAAGGTCACCTCCGAGGTGCTCGACGCGATCCAGCGCGACAAGCAGCTGCAGGCCGGAGACCGCAAGAAGGCGCTCGCGCTCGCGGAGGAGAAGATCCTGCCGCTGGTCGACTTCCGCGAGGCGGCGCGGCTCGCCGTCGGGCGGCCGTGGAACACGGCGACCCCGGAGCAGCAGGAGCGCATCACGCGCGAGTTCCGCACCCTGCTGGTGCGGATCTACTCGAACGCGATCGGCGTCTACCGCGGGCAGACCATGCGCGTGCAGCCGGCGAAGATGGCGCCCGGGGCGACGCAGGTGACCGTGCGCAACCAGTACCTGAGCCCGGGCCGCCCGCCGACCTCGGTCGAGTACGCGATGCACAAGACGCCCGAGGGCTGGAAGATCTACGACATCACCGTCGAGGGCGTGAGCCTCGTCCTCACCTATCGCGGCGAGTTCGAGCAGGTCGTGCGCCAAGGCGGCATCGAAAGCCTCATCCAGCGGCTGGCCGAAAGGAACCGGGAACCCGTCCGGTGAAGCTCGAAGCGCAGACCGATCTCCGGCGCCGGCTCGAGCAGCTGGAGGGGGACGGCCTGATGCGCCGCCGCCGCGTGGTGCAAGGCGCACGCGGCGCGTGGCTGAACGTCGACGGGCGGCGCGTCCTCTCCTTCTGCAGCAACGACTACCTCGGTCTCGCCTCGCATCCGGACCTGGTCGCCGCGGCGCAGCGCTCGCTCGCCGAGTCGGGCGTCGGCGCGGGCGCCTCGGCGCTGATCAGCGGCCACGACGCGCAGCACGAGCGGCTCGAGCGGCGGCTCGCCGAGCACGTCGGCGCGCCGCGCGCGCTGTGCTTCTCGACCGGATACATGGCGAACCTCGGCATCGTCGCGGCGATGGCCGGGCGCGGCGACACGGTGTTCTCGGACGCGCTGAACCACGCGAGCCTCGTCGACGCGGCGCGCCTCTCGCGCGCCGAGGTTGAGGTCTACCCGCACGCCGACCTCGAAACGCTCGAGGCGCGGCTCGCGCGCTGCGCGAGCGCGGTCAAGCTCGTCGCCTCAGACACGGTCTTCAGCATGGACGGCGATCTCGCGCCGGTGCGCGGGCTCGTCGCGCTGTGCGAGCGCCACGACGCCTGGCTGCTCCTCGACGACGCGCACGGCTTCGGCGTCCTCGGCCACGGTGGACGCGGCGCGCTCCCGCACTTCGGCGTGCGCTCGCCGCGCGTGATCTACATGGCGACGCTCGGAAAGGCGGCCGGCGTGTTCGGCGCCTTCGCCGCCGGCGAGGCCGACGTGGTCGAATGGCTGATCCAGCGCGCGCGCAGCTACGTGTTCACGACCGCGTCCCCGCCCGCGCTCGCCGCGGCGCTGCTCGAGAGCGTGCGGCTGATCGAGCGCGACGAGTGGCGGCGCGCCCGGCTGCGCGACCACGTCGCGCGCCTGCGCGCGGGCCTTCGCGGCCTGCCCTGGACGCTCGCGCCGTCGGAGACCCCGATCCAGCCGCTGATCGTGGGCGACAACCGGATCGCGGTCGAGCTGATGGACGCGCTGCTCGAGCAGGGGCTGTGGGTGCCGGCGATCCGGCCCCCGACCGTGCCGGCGGGCACGGCGCGCCTGCGCATCTCGCTCTCGGCCGCGCACGAGGCAGAGGACGTCGACCGCCTGGTCGAGGCGCTGCGCGCGCTCGCCGCCCGGCGCAGCCCGCGCGCCGCGCTCGCGCGCTAGACGCGCGCACGCCCGTGAACGAGCGCCGCCCTTCCGAGCGCAGCCTCGCCGCGGTCTGGCACCCGTGCACGCAGATGAAGGCGCACGAGAAGATGCCGCCCGTCGCCATCGCACGCGGCAGCGGCGCCTGGCTCTACGACTTCGAAGGCCGCCGCTACCTGGACGCGATCAGCTCCTGGTGGGTCAACCTGTTCGGCCACGCCAACCCGCGCATCAACGCGGCGCTGCGCGACCAGCTCGAGCGCCTCGAGCACGTGATGCTGGCGGGCCTCACGCACGAGCCCGTGATCGAGCTCTCGGAGCAGCTCGCGGCGCTGACCGGCGCGCGTCTCGGCCACTGCTTCTACGCGTCCGACGGCGCCTCCGCGATCGAGATCGCGCTGAAGATGAGCGCGCATTACTGGCGCAACCGGGGCCTGCCGAGGAAGCACCGCTTCGTCGCGCTGGCCAACGGCTATCACGGCGAGACCCTCGGCGCGCTCGCGGTCACGGACCTCGGGCTGTTCAAGGCCCCTTACGCCGACCTGGTGACCGATGCGGCGAAGGTGCCGAGCCCGGACTGGCGCCTGGCCGAGCCCGGCGAGACCCCCGCCGACTACGCCGGGCGCTGCGCCGCGGCGCTCGAGTCGCACCTGCAGCGGCATCACACCGAGATCGCGGCGCTCGTGGTCGAGCCGCTCGTCCAGTGCGCGGGCGGCATGGCGATGTACCACCCCGAGTACCTGCGCCGCGCGCGCGCGTTGTGCGAGCGCTTCGCCGTCCACCTCGTCGCCGACGAGATCGCGGTCGGCATGGGGCGCACCGGCACCCTGCTCGCGTGCGAGCAGGCCGCGATCACGCCCGATTTCCTGTGCCTGTCGAAGGGGCTGAGCGGAGGATACCTGCCGCTCTCGGTGGTGCTCACGAGCGACGCGGTCTACCGCGCCTTCTACGACGACGACCCCGCCCGGGGCTTCCTCCATTCCCATTCGTATACAGGGAACCCGCTCGCCTGCCGCGCCGCGCTCGCGACGCTCGCCATCTTCCGCGACGACGACGTGATCGCCGCCAACCGCGCGCGCTCGGAGAAGCTCGGCCGGATGCTCGAGCCCCTCGCCCGGCACCCGCGCGTGCGCGCCTTCCGCAACACCGGCATGATCTGGGCCTTCGAAGTCGACAGCCGCGATCCGCAGTTCGCGCGGAGCTTCCACGCCGCCGCGCTCGAGCGCGGCTTGCTGCTGCGGCCGCTCGGCAACACGGTCTACCTCATGCCGCCCTACGTTCTCGACGACGAGCAGTGCGAGCTGCTCGCGTCGGCAACGCTCGCGCTGGTCGACGCGGCGGGATAGCGCGATGCCGGGCTTCTTCGTCACCGGCACCGACACGGGCGTCGGCAAGACGCTGGTCGCGTGCGCGCTGCTGCGCCGCCTCGCCGCGGACGGCGCGACGGCGGTCGGCATGAAGCCGGTCGCGGCGGGCCGCGAGGAAACGCCGGCCGGCCGGACGCACCCGGACGTCGAGGCGCTGATCGGGTGCAGCACGGTGCGGGCCGAGCGGGCGCTGGTCAACCCGTACGCGCTCGAGGAGGCGATCGCCCCGCACATCGCCGCGGCGCACGAGGCGGTCCGCATCGACCTCGAGCACATCGTCGCCTGCCATGCCCGTCTCGCCGGGATCGCCCGCTGGACCGTCGTCGAGGGCGTCGGCGGCTTTCGCGTCCCGCTGAACGATTCCCAGGACGCGGCCGATCTCGCGCGGATGCTCGCCCTGCCCGTGGTGCTCGTCGTCGGCATGCGCCTGGGCTGTCTCAACCACGCCCTGCTGACGCAGGAGACCGTCCTCTCGCGCGGGCTGCGCCTCGCGGGATGGGTCGCGAACCGGATCGACCCGGACATGGCTCGCTGCGCGGAGAACATCGAGTTCCTCGCGCGCGCCGTCGCGGCGCCCTTGCTCGGCGAGATCCCGTTCGTAGCCGACGGTGGCGACGCGCGGGTGCGCGCCGCGGCCGACCGTCTGCGGCTCCCGGAGTAGAAAGCCGCGTCCGATCGCATTTCGGTGTGCTATCTTTCGCCGGACGGGAGGATGAATGGCGACGGAAGAAGAGCGCCCGATATTTCTGTCGACGATGCCGGCCGAGCCGCGGGAGCGGCGACTGGCGCTCGCCGTGGTCGTCGCCTCGCTCGCCGTTTTCGCCGCCGCCGCGCCGTTCGCGCGCGAGCGGCTCGCGGCGGCCTGGGCCTTCCTCCCGGTCTACCAGTCGGCCCTGGTCGTCAACGACCTCATCACCACGGTCCTGCTCCTCGGCCAGTTCGCGATCCTGCGGCTGCGCGCGCTGCTGCTCCTCGGAGCCGCTTACTTCCTGAGCGCGCTCATGGCGGTCGCGCACGCCCTCAGCTTCCCCGGGCTCTTCGCCGAGACGGGCCTGCTCGGCTCGGGGCCGCAGACCACCGCATGGCTGTATTTCCTGTGGCACGCCGGATTCCCGCTGCTCGTGATCGCGTACGCGAGAACGAAAGGCGCGCCGCTGCGCGCGCGCGGCGCCGCGCTGCCGGTGCTCGCGACGCTCCTGGCGGTCGCGCTGGCGGCGGGCGCGCTGACGCTGCTCGCCACCTCCGGGCAGTCGCTGCTGCCGGTGATCATGGACGGCAACCGCGACGCGCCGGCCAAGCTCGGGGTCGCGACGGCCTGCTGGATGCTGAGCGTCGTCGCGATCGCGGCGCTGTGGCGGCGCCGGCCGCTCACCGTGCTCGATCTCTGGCTCATGGTCGTGATGTGCGCCTGGGTCTTCGACGTCGCGCTCGCATCGGTGCTGAACGCGGGGCGCTTCGACGTCGGCTGGTACGCCGGACGGGCCTACGGGCTGCTCGCGTCGAGCTTCGTCCTCATCGTGCTGCTGCTCGAGAACGGCGTGCTTTATGCGCGGCTCGCGGAGGCGCACGCCGGCGAGCGCCGCGCGCGCCGGCGCGTCGAGGAGAAGACCACGGAGCTCGTCATCGCGAACAAGGAGCTCGATGCCTTCTCGCACTCGGTGTCGCACGACCTGCGCGCCCCGCTGCGCACGGTCGACGGCTACGCGCGGATGCTCGAGGAGGACTACGCCGCGCGGCTCGACGCCGAGGCGCGCCGCCTGATCGGCGTGCTGCGCGTCGCGAGCCAGCGCATGGGACGCATGATCGAGGACCTGCTCGAATTCTCGAAGCTCGGCCGCCATCCGCTCAGGACCCAGCCCGTGCAGATGAACGACCTCGTCGCGAGCATCGTCGCGGAGCTCCGACCGGGCGCGGCCGGGCGCGAGATCGACTTCGCAATCGGCGAGCTGGGCGTCGCGCAGGCAGACCCGAGTCTGCTCCGGCACGCGCTCACCAATCTCATCGCCAACGCGATCAAGTACACGCGCAAGCGGGACCACGCCACGGTGGAGATCGGGCGGACCGGCACGCCCGAAGGCCCGGTGTACTTCGTGAAGGACAACGGCGCCGGGTTCGACCCGCGCTATGCCGACAAGCTGTTCGGCGTGTTCCAGCGCCTGCACGGCGCCGACGAGTTCGAGGGCACGGGCGTCGGCCTCTCGATCGTGCGCCGGATCGCCGAGCGTCACGGCGGGCGCATCTGGGCCGAGGGCCGGCCCGGCGAGGGCGCCACCTTCTACTTCACGCTGAACGCCGGCGCCGAAGCGCCGGCGCCGATCACGACTTGAGGTATCGCTCGAACCAGTCGAGCGTCTCGTCCCAGGCGGCCTTCGCGGCGACGGGGTTGTAGCGCTCGCCGGTATCGTTGTGGAAGGCGTGATCGGCGTCCTTGTAGATGATCTTCCGGAACGTCTTCCCGTTCGCCTTCATCGCCTCCTCGATCGCGGGGATGTTGGCGTTGACGCGCTGGTCGCGCTCGCCGTAGAGCGCGAGCACCGCGGCGTTGATCTTCGGCACGTCGGGCGCCTGGACCGGGACGCCGTAGAAGGGCACCGCGGCCCGCAGCTCGGACACGCCCGCGGCGACGCGCCAGGTGACGCCGCCGCCGAAGCAGAAGCCCGTCATGCCGACGCGGTCGCCGCGCGCGAACGGCTGCGATTTCGCGTACCCGAGCCCGCTCGCGAAGTCCTGGACGTGGCGCTGCGGCGAGGCCTTGGTCAGGATCCCGGGGATGGCCTCGTAGTCGTGGCTCGCCGTCCCGCCCTCGCGCGAGAGCAGGTCGACCGCCATGCCGACGTAGCCGGCCTTCGCGGCCCGGCGCGTGACGTCCTCGATGTGCGGCGTGAGCCCGCGGTTCTCGTGGCACACGAGCACCACGGGGTAGCGGCCCGGCTTCGCCGGGTGCGCGAGGTAGCCGCGCAGCTGGCCGCCGTCGGCGCCGGGGAACGGCACGTAGCGCGCGACCACCGACGGATCGTTCGCCGCAACGCTGTACGGCGATCTCGCCGGCGAATAGCCCGACTTCATCGCCGGCTGCTGCGCGCGCGCCTCGAGCATCTGCGCTGCGGCGGCCGCACCCGTGATGCCGGCGATCATCCGCAGCGCGCCGCGGCGCGAGAGGCGCCCTTCCTCGAAATCCTCGATCGCTTCCTCGACCAGGTAGCGCCGCAGGTCGTCGTCGGGCTCATTCATCGCTCTCTCCTTTGCCCGCGCCCTCGAGATCGCGCACCTCGGTGTTCATCTTCACGTCCTTGCGGCGGCGCTTGGCGATCAGCTCGCCCGTCTTGAAGTACTCGCCCTTCACCGCCCGGTCCGCGGCCTGCTGCAGCTCGTCGCTCCACTCGCCGAGCGAGTAGCCGTACCACGGCGACTCGGGCTTGAGCTTCGGCAGCTCGAGCTCCTCCCAGATCTCGCGCGCGCGCTCCATGTACTCGCGCTTCGGGAGCGAGATCGGCGGGAAGTTCTCCTTCAGCGTCGCGTCGATCAGGACCGAGGCGTCCTCGCCGTGGTTGCGCTTGCTGCGCGGTCCGTGTCCCTGGTCGCGGTGGTGCAGCAGCTGCAGGTCGAGCGCGGGGTTCGCGCGGTACGACATCGCCCAGAAGATCGCGTCGGCGTTGTCGGGATCGATGTCCTCGTTGACCGCGACCACGTACTTGCCCGCGGCGCGGTTCCAGGCCGCGGCGCCGTAGAGCGCGCGCCAGACCTCGGTCCGCGGCGCGCCGCGGTCCATGACGATCACCACGAGCTTCCGGAGGTTGGTGAGCGGCTCGTGCATCGACACCTTCTTCACGCCGTGGATGCCGAGGCCGCTGCGCAGGTGGTGCGTGAAGACCGGCTCGAGCGCGACGCGCTTGATCAGGCTCGATTCGCTCGGAGTGACCTGGGAAATGATCGACGTCAGGATCGCGTCCTTGCGCCGCGTGATGCAGGTCACCTCCATGAACGCGTTGTACTCCTGCAGGTTCACGTGCCCGTGCGACTCGCCGAAAGGCGCCTCGGGCTCGAGATATTCCGTGTCGATGTAGCCCTCGACGACGATCTCGGCCTCGGCGGGCACGAGCAGGTCGACGGTCTTCGCCTTCACCACGTTGATCGGGGCCCCGACCAGGCCGCCCGCGACGTGCAGCTCGTCGAGCGTCTCGGGAACCTTCTGCGCGGAGGTGAACGCGACGCAGGGCGGACAGCCGAGCACGACGGCGGCCGGCAGCTTCTGGCCGCGCTTCCTCATCTTCTCCCAGTGGATGTAGATTCCGGGCCGCAGCTCGAGCGACGGGTTCATGCCCAGGCGCTTCGGCGCCTTCAGCATGCCGCGGTAGATCCCCATGTTCTGCACGCCCGTGTCGGGGTCCTTGGTGATGTACTGGGAGAGCGTCGTATACGGCGCGATGTCCCAGCCCGGGGTCGAGATCGGCAGCGGGATCGAGTCGAGCGCGTTGCCGGGCTTGTCGAGGTCGCGGCCCATGATCACGATCTCGTGGCAGGGCGCGTCCTCGACGATTCGCGGGGCGATCGGGTTGGCGATCGCGCGCGTCCAGGTCTCGTTGATGCTCTCGAGCGGGCAGCCCATGCCGAGGCGGTAGATCTCGCGGTTCGCCGCGAGCGCGCCGACGACGACCGGGATGTCGTACTTCTTCCCCTTCGCGTCGACGACGTTCGTGAACAGGAAGGCCTTGCGGTCCTTCTCCTCGATGCCGCCGCGGAACTGCCAGCGCACCAGCGGGTGCATCTCGGTGTCCTTGTCGATGCGGCGGTCGACGGTGACGAGCAGCCCCGCCCGGTCGAGCGCGCGCAAGTGCTCGTGCAGGTCGGCGTACGGGAGCTTCGCCGCGGCTCCGGCGGGTCGCGCCGGGCGCTTCGGTTTCGGAGCGGTGGTGGAGGTGATCTTGGTTTTTCGGGCGGCCATGGTCCGCCGATGCTATAGGGCCGGTCGCGCGCGTGTCAATGCGGGACGCGGGGCGCCGAAAAAAATACGGCCGCCATGAAACGGCGGCCGTACGGGTCTCCTCGGGAGGACCGGTCCTTGCGCAGACCGCGACCCCGCGAGACCGGGATCAGTAGAAGACGTAGACCGGATAGATCGCCGACAGCGCGACCAGGGCGCCGGTGAAGAGCCAGAACAGGTGGCGGGCGAGCGTGTGATCCATGCCGCCAGCGTAGCGCGCGCATGTTACGGCGCCCGCCGCGGCGGCGTCGCTCGAAAGGCTCACCTCGACGAGCTCACTGCGGCGCGGCGGCGAGCCAGGCCCGTGCCTCCTTGATCATCTTTTTTTGCGACTCGGCGACGCCGGTGGGCAGGGCGGGATCGACCTTCGCGCCCGCTTTCGTCTGGACGTAGGCGAGATGGCGGTAGCCCTCGGGGAAGCGCTCGAGCAGCGCGCGGTCGAGCGCGAGCCGCGTCCCGGGCTCGACCGGGTCGATGCGGTCCTGCTCGTAGATCACGCTGCGCCGCGCGATGCGCCAGGCGCTCGCGCGCTTCTCGACGCGGTCGAAGAACCGGCCGTGGCAGCTGACGTCGGCCTCGACGCCGTCGAGCGTCGTGCGCACGCGGATGGTCATGCGGGTCTGGGCGATGGCGCGCGAGCGGTTCAGCTCGATCGTCGTGCCGCCGAGCGCGTGGTGCGAGCTCGAGCGCTCGCGCCACGACGCCTGTGCCGCGTCGATGAAGTCGTCGAAGCGGCCGTGGAACCAGGTGGCCGTCATGGTCGCGTCGGGATGCACCGTGGTGCGCAGCTTGTCCCAGTCGCCCGTGTCGCGCCACAGCGCCCAGTTCTGGATCAGCGTGACGATCTCGAGCCGATCGAGCCAGTCCTGCATCGTCACTCCGGCGTGATGCCGGCCTTGCGCACGAGCGCGATCCAGCGCGGGACCTCGGCGCGCACGAAGGCCTCGGTCTGCGCCGCGCCCATGCGCAGGCTGCGCCCGCTGCCCTGCTCCAGGCGCTTGCGCACCTCGGGCTGGTCGACCGCGCGCTCGATCTCCGCGCGCAGGCGCGCGACCACCGGGCGCGGCGCGCGCGCGGGCGCGAAGAGGCCGAACCAGGTCTCCATCTCGAGGTCGAGCAGCCCGGTCTCGCTGACCGTCGGCACGCGGGGCAGCGCCGCCACGCGCTCGCGGCTCGACACCGCGAGCGGCTTGACCTGTCCCGCCTCGATGTAAGGCGCCGCCGTCGTCGTGTTGTCGAAGAAGAGGTCGATGCGGCCCGAGAGCAGGTCCTGGTACACGGGCTGCGCGCCCTTGTACGGCACCTTCTGGATGTCGACGCCGCCCGCCGCGATCAGCAGCGCGGCCAGCACGTACTGGCCCGTGCCGGGGCCGCTCGTGCCCATGTTCAGCTTCCCGGGATTGGCGCGCGCGAAGTCGATCACCTCGCGCAGCGTGCCCTGCGGCAGGTCCTTGCGGCCGACGAGCGTATACGAGTGGCTCACCACGAGGCTCACCGGCGCGAGGTCGGCGAGCGAATCGTAGCCCGGCGCCTTGTACAGGCCCATGTTGAGCGCGATGTTCGAGAGCCCTCCGACCAGCAGCGTGTAGCCGTCGGGCGCCGCGCGCGCGACCAGCTGCGAGCCGACGAGCGTGCCGGCGCCGGGACGGTTCTCGACCACGAAGGGCTGCCCGGTCTGCTCGCCGAGCTTCTGCGCAAGGACGCGGCCGACGAGATCGAAGCCGCCGCCGGGCGCCGACGGCACGACGACGCGCACGGGGCGCGCCGGATAGTCCTGCGCGAACGCTCCCGCGCACGCGAGCATCGCAAGCGCGATGCTTCGCCAGCGCTTCATTCGCGCGATTCCCGCCAGAACCCGAGCGCCTCCTGCGCCGCGCGGTCGGAATAGCCGAAGAGGACAGTTTCCGCCGCGGCGTCGAACCGGCGCGCTTCCCACGACGGCACGACGAAGACGTCGTGCGGCGCGAACTCGAACGACTGCTCGCCGATCTTCACGCTGCCGCGGCCTTCGAACACGCAGAAGACCGCGCCGTCGGTGCTCCGGCACTGCCGCCCCCGGAATCCGGCGGGCAGGTGCTGCATGAACACCGCCATCGTCGGGAACGGATCGCCGCCCGTGTCGGGGCGCGTGTAGCGCAGGCGGTAGCCGTGCGCGGGATCCGGGCGTCCTTCGCGCGCGAGCCGCGCCAGCGCCGCGCGCGTGCGCTCGTAGGGGTAACGCAGGAGCGACGCCTCGTCCTCGCGCGCGACCGGCTGGCGCTCCTCGGGATGGTCCTCGCGGAAATGCGCTCCCAGCAGGTTCGCGAAGGCGGTGTCGAGGCCGTCGAGCCAGACCACGGGCTCCGAGCCCGCGTTGCCGTGGTCGTGCCAGGTCCAGTTCGGCGTGACCACGAAGTCGCCGGGCCGCATCGCGACGCGCTCGCCGTCGACGGCGGTATACGCGCCCTCGCCCTCGATGATGAAGCGCAACGCGTTCGGCGTGTGTCGGTGGGTGGGCGCGATCTCGCCGGGGAGAATGATCTGGAGCCCGGCGTAGAGCGTCGTGGTGATGAACGTCGTCCCGCGCAGCGCCGGGTTCTCCAGCATCAGCACGCGGCGCTCGGCTTCCTTCGCGGTGATCAGCTCGGAGGCTCGCGCCAGCCGCGGCCGCAACTGCGCCCAGCGCCACATCGCCGGAACCGCCGCGGTTCCGGGCTCGAGCCGCATCACGCGCTCCCACAGCGGGCGCACGTCGAGCGCCTCGAGCTCGCGCGAGAACGCCGCGCGGTCGGGCTTGACGACGGCGGCCACGGCGCTCCTCAGTCGACCTTCGCGCCGGAGACCTTCACCGCCTTGGAATAGCGCTCGTCGTCGGCGCGCAGGTCGGCGGCGTATTCCTCCGGCGTGCTGCCGATCGGCTGGATGTCGAGGTTGGTCAGACGCGTGACCACCTCGGGCACCTTCACCGCTTCGGCCACGTCCGAGGCGATCTTGCCGATGATGTCCTTGGGCGTTCCCGCGGGCGCGAACACGCCGATCGTCGGTGAGAAGTTGAACCCGGGAATGATCTCCGAGACCGCCGGGAGATTGGGCGCCGCCGGCGTGCGCTTGAGCGAATTCACCGCGAGCAGCTTCAGCCGCCCGTCCTTCACGTAGGCGGCGAGCGAGGGATAAGCGGACCACGCCATCGCGACCTGCCCCGCGACCAGAGCCGGAATGCTCTGGCCGGTGCCCTTGTACGGCACGTGCGTGATCTGGAGATTCAGGGTCGCGTCCATGAACTCCTGGCACAGGTGGTGGGTGCTGCCGATGCCCGAGGAGCCGTAGCTGTACTTGCCGGGGTTCGCCTTCACCAGGTCGATCATCTCCTTCAGCGAATTGGCCGGGAACGACGGGTGCGCGGCGAGGTACAGCGGCGCGCGCGCGATCATCGACACGGGCGCGAGGTCCTTCGCCCTGTACGGCAGCTTCTTGTACAAAAAGGGATTGATCGCCGTGGTCGAATTGTCGGTGACGAGCAGCGTGTACCCGTCCTCCGGCGACTTGATCACGACCTCGGCGCCGAGGATGCCGTTCGCGCCGGGACGGTTCTCGACCACCGGCTGCTGGTGCCAGCGCTCGCCGAGCGCCTGGCCGACGACGCGCGCCACGGTGTCGGGCAGGCCGCCCGGGGCGTATCCGACCACCAGCTTCACCGGGCGATCGGGATAGTTGCGCGCACTCTGCGCCAGCGCCTCGTTTCCGGACAGCGCGGCGATCAATGCCGTCCCGGCGACGGCGGCCAGCAGGCGAACGACGAATTTCATGGATCCTCTCCTGACGTATGGGGCTTTCGCCCGGGATTCTACGTCAGGCGGCGAGCTCGCGGTTCCTCCCGAACTCGTCGACGGTGTGCAGACGCACGGGCCGCCGCCACACCCGCTGGATGTACTGCAGCACGCGCGCCGCGCGGTCGAGGTCGAGGCCGCGCCCGTCGCCCGCGTTGTCGTGCGCGAGGACCAGCGTCCCGTCGTGGCGCAGCTCGGACACCGCGATGCGCGGCGCGCCGTAGTTGAACTTGGGCGCGAGGATCGCCTCGCGCAGCTGGTTGATGTCGCGGCCCGCCACGCGGATCTCGCCGTCGGCGTCGGCCTCGAAGACGAAGAGCTTCAGCTTCTCGGCGAGGTCGCGGTCGAGGTAGTTGCGGATGAAGCCGAAGTCGTCCTCGTCGCGGCAGATCTCGCGCGCCTTCTCCATGCCCTGCGTCTGCACGAGGTGCTCCCAGATCGAGAACCCGAGGTGGTACGGGTTGATCGCGAGCGCCGTGTTCTGGTTCGAGGCGAACGGGCGCACCACGTCGGAGTGCGACTTGAGCGCCGACAGGTAGAGGTTGTGCGGGAGGAAGTCGGCCTCGCGCAGCAGGCGCGCGTGCCAGTACGAGGCCCAGCCCTCGTTCATGATCTGGCACGCGAACACGGGATAGAAGTACATCGACTCCTCGCGCACCGCGAGGAAGACGTCGCGCTCCCACTGCTCGAGCTCGGGCGCGTACTGCGCGATGAACCAGAGGAGGTCGTACTCGGGCCGCGGCGGCACGGGCAGCCGCGGCGCCTGGCGCGGCGCCTGCTGCGGCTCGCGCTCGCCGGGCAGGCGGTTGAAGCGCTCGTGGAACATGTCCGCGGGCACCTGCCCGGCCTCGGTCCCGCGCTCGGGATAGCGCTCGCGGTGCATCTCCTGGTCGATGTCGACGTGCGCCTCGAGTGCGAGCGCCGCATCGAGCGTCGCCTCGACCGTCTGCAGCCCGAACTCCGAGACCGCCGATTCGATCCGGTGCGCGTGCGCCGCCGCCTTCTCGACGATGTTGCCGCCCGCCATGCGGTGGTAGCGCGCGAACAGCTGGTTGTTCTTGGCGAAGTCCGCGTGCCCGACCACGTGCGCGGTCACGAGCGAGTTCTCGGCCACGGTGTTCGTGTCCATGAGATAGGCGTAGCACGGGTTCCCCGGGAACATCACCTCGAAGATCTTCGAGTGCCCCATGCTCTGGCGCACGAGCTGGTGGATGTAGCGCACGCCGAAGGACCAGTGCGGCATGCGCACCGGCAGCCCGTAGGCCGCGATCTCGATCATGAAGCTCGACGGCGTGACGTTGAAGTCGACCGGGTAGTAGTCGAGCCCGAGCTCGCGCGCGAGCTCCTCGATCTTGGACGCGTACTCCTGGAGCTGCGTCACGCGGTCGCCTCGGCCTGCTCGCTGAAGAACGTGCGGATCGCGCGCCACACGTCGTCCTGGCGCGCGATGGTGGCCATCGCCGCCGGAAATCCTCTTCCCTGCAGATCCGTGAACAAGGCGCCCAGCGGCGTCTGCCTGAGGCGCGAGCCGGTGACGCCGATCTCGGCGTACCCGGCGTAGTTCAGCCGCCCGGCGAGGCGCTCCATCGCCGCGGCGGCGGGCTCCTGGTCCTCCGACGCGTTCTCGCCGTCGGAGGCGTAGAAGAGATACGCGTTGTAGCGCGAGGGATCGAAGCGCGCGTTCAGCGTCTCGATCGCGAGGCTGAAGAGGCTCGACGACACGGTGCCCCCCGAGCCGCTCACCTGGAAGAACTGGTCCTCCGGGAACTCCCACGCCTCGACCGAGTGGGCGAGAAACACGGGCTCGACGTTCGCGTACTGCCGCCGCAGGCCGTGCAGCGCGAAGAAGAAGAATGTCTTCGCGAGCTTGCGCTCGGCCTCGCCCATGCTGCCCGAGACGTCGAGCCCGAACATCACCACCGCGTTCACCGCCGGGCGCTGCCGGCGCACGAGCTGGCGGAAGCGCAGATCGTCGTTCGTGAACGGGATCTCCTTCCGATCCTCGCGGTACTGGATCGCGCGGCGCTTCACCGCTTCCTTCACGGTACGGCGCCGGTCGAGGCGCGCGCGCGGGCCGCGCTTGTCCCAGCCCTCGCGCACGAGCTCGTCGTCCTGCATGTTGGCGCTCGTGCGCGGCTTCAGATCGGGGAGCTTGAGCTCCTCCCAGAGCCAGTCGAGGATGTCGTCGACCTTCAGCTCGAGGACGAAAGTCAGCTCGCCCTCGCCGGTGCCGCCCTGGCCTTCGCCCGCGTCCTCGCCGTGCTGCTGCGCCGGGCGCAGCACGTCGCCGGGCTCGCCCTGCCCCTGGCCCGCGCCCGTCCGCGTCTGCGCCTCGCGCAGGCGGAAGCGCGAGTGCTCGAGCAGCTTCACCGGCACGAGCACGGTGCGCCCGGTCGGCTGGGTCAGGATGTCGGATCCCGAGAGCAGCTCGGGGAGGTTGCCGGTGACGGCCTCGCGGACCTTGTCGTTATGGCGCAGCCAGTCGCGCGCGCCGCGCGAGAACAGCTCGTACCACGGCGTCTCGGCGGCGATGCGCGTGCGCGGCGCGGCGGGGTCGAGCGGATCCATGTCCGGCGCGGCGCCTCATTCCTGCGCGAGCAGCGTCGTCACGTAATTGAGCGCCTCGCGCGCGCTGTGCGGATCGTAGCCGTACTCGTCGACCAGCCGCTTCTCCACGACCGAGATCTTCTGCTTGACCTCCTCGTCGGGGCGCGCGGCCGAGCTCACCAGGCGCAGCACGTCGCGGCGCTGCTCGAAGAGATACTGCTTCACCGCGTCGTGCAGCTGGGCGTGGCTGTCGAGCGAGAACTTCTCGCCGCGCTTGTACGAGCCCATCGCCTTGCGCACCACCTCCTGGCGGAACGAGAGCTTGCCCGAGTCGGAGATGTGGATCTTCTCCTCGACCGAGCGCAGGAAGCGCTCGTCGGGCCGGCGCTCGTCGCCGGTCATCGGATCCTTGACCTGGCGGCTGTCGAGCATCGCCTCGACCTCGTCGAGGTACTTGTCGAGCAGCTCCTGCGCCTCCTGCTCGAAGGACACGAACAGCGCCTTGTGCACGTCCTCCTTGACCCAGCGGTTGTAGAACTCCTTGCGCGCGACGACCAGGAAGTCGACCCACTTGCGCTTCTTCTTGCCGTCGATGCGCGCGTCGGACTCGATCGAGTCCTTGAGCGCGAGCAGCACCTCCATGCTGGTGAGGCTGCGGCGGTCGGACTGGATGATCGCGTTCGAGAGGGCGTTGATGACGAACCGCGGAGACACTCCCGAGAGCCCCTCCTCGCCCGCCTTGGCGCGCTGCTTCTCGGCGTCGGAGCGCGACACGCCCTCGACGTCCTCGCCCGCGTACACGCGCACCTTGCGCACGAGCTCGGCTTCCTTCTCCTCGCCTTCCTGCAGCCGGGTGAGCGTCGCGAACACGGCGGCCACGTGCAGCGCGTGCGGGTCGAGGTGCACTTCCTTGAACGCCTGCGCGCCCGAGGTGAGCTTGCGGTAGATGCGCGCCTCGTCGCGGTACGAGAGCGTGTACGGCACCTGGATGATGACCATGCGGTCGAGCAGGGCCTCGTTCTCCGCCTCCTGCAGGAACTTGCGGAACTCGGCGAGGTTGGTGTGCGCGACGATGGTCTCGTCGAGGTAGATCAGCGGGAAGCGCGAGACCTTGACGTTCTTCTCCTGCGTCAGCGTCAGCAGCAGGTACAGGAACTCGCGCTTGACCTTGAGGATCTCGATCATCTCGAGCAGCCCCCGGCTCGCCGCGTACACGGCGCCCGACCACGACCAGGCGCGCGGGTCGCCCTCGTCGCCGTACTCGGCCACCTTCGACAGATCGACCGAGCCCACGAGGTCGGCGATGTCCGCGGTGGTCGGGTCGTGCGGCGCGTACGTGCCGACGCCGACGCGGCCCGCCTCGGAGATGAACACGCGCTGCACCGGCATCTGCATGAAGTCGCCGCCGTACTGGTGTCCCAGGCGCGCGGCGCAGTACGGGCACAGCTCGCCGGTGATCTCGACGCCGTAGGACTCGCGGAACGACGGCCGCAGCGTGTGCGGCACCAGGTGCAGCGGCGACTCGTGCACGGGACAGCCCTGGATTCCGTAGATCGCGCCCGCGTCGGTCAGGCTGTACTCCTCGAGGCCGCGCTTGAGCAGGATCACGAGCGAGGACTTGCCGCCCGAGGGCGGGCCGAGCAGCAGCAGCAGGCGCCGGCCCACCTCGGACCCCGCGCTCGCGGCCTTGAAGTAATCGATCAGGCGCTCGAGCGTCTCGTCGATGCCGAAGAGCTCGTCCTCGAACAGCTTGCAGCGGAACTTGCCGTCGGAGTCGTCGTAGCCCTCCGAGCGGATCATGTCCCAGATGTACTCGTGGCTGCTGCGCGCGACGGCCATCGGCGCGGCGGGCAGGATGCTGTCGAGGAACTGCGCGAGGGACCCGGACCAGCGCGCGGCGCGATGGTCCTTGCTGAAGCTCACCAGCGACTGGAGAAACTTCTCCCTGCGCTCGGCATGTCCGTTGCTTGCCAGCTCGTTCATGACGTTGCTCCGTTTCGGTGCCGCGCCTCCTCATCCACCGATCGCCGAAGCCCCGGGCCTGCCACGGATTTCGTCACCCCGCGCTCGATGCCGCACCCAGCGTGGATGGGGAGCCCAATGTTTTCAATTGCCTAACCATTCCGTTGCGCCACTCGCTCGCGGCGCCCACCAAACATGTCCCGGCACGCATATGGACATGGGCGGCAACGCAAACGTTCCGCGCTCGGTTTCAGCTTACACCGTGCATCACCTTGCGCGCGCAGCGTTACATTTTGGTGAAACGCCCGGCCGATTCGCGCGTTGACGACGCGCGCGCTGGAGGCTGCGCGACGCGCGCGTCGTGGAAGCACGACAAGAGGAAGCGCCGCGCGCCGCGGCGCGAAGCGTCAGCCCGCGGGAGTTCCCGCGCGGAACCCGGGTTGTCCCGGCACGATCTGGAAATTCCCGCTGCGCACGGCGCGCAGCCAGCGCGCGCAGCGCAGCAGGCCGCCGAAGGTGTAGAGGTGCACGCCCGCGAAGCGCGCCTCGCCGGCTTCGGCGCCGCGCGCCAGGTCGCGGATCACGGTCTCCGGGCCCGCCTCGGTGATGAGGCGGATGATCGAGTCGCTGCGCGATCTCAGCACCCGCACCGAGTTGCCGATGCCGCAGCGCGCCGCGAACTTGAGCAGCGTGGTGATGCTCGCGGGTCCGGCGAGGCCGACGCGCACGGGGACGCCGAGCGCGGCGACACCGCGGGTCCAGGCGACGATGGGCGCGGCGTCGAAGGCGAACTGCGTGACCACCTGGAGCTCGAGGCCGTTCTCGCGCGCGAGCTCGCGCTTCGAGCGCAGCGCGTCGCGCAGCGCCTTCGGGCCGATCGCGGGGTGGCCCTCCGGGTATCCCCCGACGCTGAGCTTGCGGATCCCGTGGCGCTGCAGGGAGCCCGTGCACAGCACGGCGAGGCTCGAGTCGAAGGGTCCCGCGGGCCGGTCGCGGTCGCCCCCGACGACCAGCACGTGCTCGACGCCCGCCTCGCCCGTCGCGCGCGCGAGGTAGTCGTCGAGCGCCGAGACGCTGGCGAGCGCGCGCGCGGTCACGTGCGGCACCGGGCGGAAGCCGGCGCGGCGCAGGCGCGCGGCGAGCGCCACGGCGCCGTGGTAGGGCTGCCCCATCGGCTGGCTGATGAAGATCTCGGTCCCGGGATCGAGGTAGCCCGCGCACTCGGCGATGTCGGCGGCGTCGTGCGCCGCGATCTCGAGCGAGGCGCCTTCGAGCAGCGCGGCGATGGCGCCGCGCTCGGCCTGCGATTGCTCGGCGCCGGGGGAACGGTCGATCACGGAGGTAGGCATGGGGCGCTTCTTTCGCATCAATCGCGGGATTTAATCGCGCTTTCGTGAAACGACGAACGATTCGTCGAGAAACCACAGTCCGCCGTGGCGGTGCAGCACCTCGCTCGTCGCATCGAGGTAGCGGCGGTCGCCCATCACGTCGGCGAGGCGCGCGTCCTCGATCTGGTTGACGTAGATCGCGGCATTCCACGCGGCGAGCAGCGTCGAGGTGCCGATCGTGTCGCCGATCTCGCTCGGCAGCGTGTGCATGTCGTAGCGGAAGAGCGACCGGTTGTCCGCGTAGGCGTTGAAGTTGAGGTCGCGGCCGTCGTTGCCGAGCTCCGCGCGCGTCGCCTTGAGCAGCGCGTGGCGGTCGTGCTGGAACGGGTTCTCGCCGGGCCAGATCTTCTGCGCGATCTCGAGGCCCGGGTCGGCGCCGTGCGAGTGGATCGCGAGCAGCCGCCCCGCGGGCGCGAGGCTGCGCGCGAGCGGCGCGAGCACCGCGCGCGCCTTGAACTCGAGCGGCGCGCGCAGGCGGTACGGCTGCGAGGCGATCACCAGGTCGTAGTCGGCGCGCCCGTGGCCGCGCTGCGGCCGGACGGTGTCGAGCAGGAAGCGGTAGTCCTCGCGGTAGATCACGAGAACCACGGGCTTCTCGTACACGGGGTTGCCCGCCTTCCCGATCGCAGCGCGCCAGTTCTCGGCGAGGAAGCCCTGCAGGTCGGTGATCTGCTCCTCGAACTCGCTCGCGGTGTTGCCCGTCAGCGCCAGCTCGCGCCACACCATGCTGGTCGCGGCGGTGACCGAATTCGGGGTCAGCCACGGCGCCTCCGAGTAGCGCAGGTTGGTGATGACGAGCACGGTCGCCGGGTGCTCGTAGAAGCGGTCGGGCATCTTCTCGAGCGCGAGCCGCACGTCCTCGAGGCTGATCTCCTTGCCGACGATGTAGAACGGCATCGTCGGAAAGCGCGTGTGCATCGAGCGCATGACGCGCGCGAGCACCGTGCCGTCGCCGACGCCCGCGTCGAACAGCCGCACCGCCGGCGGCCGCGGGTGGATGCTCGCGAGCTCCATGCCGACGCGCTGCGCGACCACCCATTTCTCGCTGCAGGTGTTGACGAACAGCAGGTACTTCTGGCGGTTGTCGTAGAAGCGGAAGTTGTGCGCGCCGTTCACGGGCGCGGCCGCGGGAGCTTGCGCGGCGGCCGCGGGAACCGCCGCCGGGCGCAGCTCGCCCGCGGCGGCGCGCAGACGCGCGAGGCTGCGGCCTTCGAGATTCGGGTTCTGGCGGATGAAGGAGCGCACGCGCTCGGCGGTGTCGGTCGTGATGCGCCCGCCGATGCGCAGGCGGCTGACGAGCTTGCCGTCGTTGACCGCGCGCCGGCCGAAGGTGGACTCCGCCATGCCGACGCGGCGGCAATAGTCCGAGATCTCGGTCAGAAGCTGCTCGGCTTCCACGGGCGCTCCATCCTCCAGCCCCATTAGAGGCCCCTGGAGCGGAAAAGGTCAACCACATTCGGTCCCACCGCGAGAGTGGGACGTTCAGTGGGCGACTCCCTATATCACCTTGAATGGACTACGTTAAGACCACAATGATGGCGCACAGCCGAGCGCCAAGTCCCTGAGAAAGAGGCGTTTCCCACGCTCGGCGCGATCAAACGTGGGCAGTTTCGGGCAGCGGCGTCGCGCCCGCCACCGCCACGCGCATCGCGTCGTCGACGTGCTCCAGCCATACGAACTCGAGCTTCTCCTTCGCCTCCGCGGGTACCTCGTCCAGGTCCTTGCGGTTGCGCGCGGGCAGCATGACGGTGCGGATCCCGGCGCGCATCGCGGCGAGCACCTTGTCCTTGATGCCGCCGACCGGCAGCACCAGCCCGCGCAGGCTGATCTCGCCCGTCATGGCCGTGTCGCCGCGCACCGGCCGGTCCGCGAACAGCGACGCGAGCGCGATGAACATCGCGACGCCCGCGCTCGGGCCGTCCTTCGGGATCGCGCCCGCCGGGACGTGGATGTGCACGTCGGTCTTCTCGAACGCCGCCGGGTCGATGCCGAGCCGCGCCGCGCGCGACTTGACCAGCGTGAGCGCGGCCTGCGCGCTCTCCTTCATCACCTCGCCCAGCTGCCCGGTGAGGATCAGCTTGCCGCCGCCCGGCGTCCGCGTCGCCTCGATGAACAGGATGTCGCCGCCGACCGGCGTCCACGCGAGCCCCGTCGCGACGCCGGGCGATCCGGCGCGCAGCGCCACCTCGTTCTCGAACCGGGCGGCGCCGAGGATCCCCGCCAGGTCGCCCTCGTCGACGCGCACGCGGGCCGCCTTGCCCTCGGCGATCGTCACCGCGGCGCGCCGCGCCACCGCGCCGATCTGGCGCTCGAGCGAGCGCACCCCGGCCTCGCGCGTGTAATCGCGGATGATCGCGCCGAGCGCCGCGTCGGTGATCTCGAGCTGATCGGCTTTCAGGCCGTTCTCCTCGAGCTGGCGCCTGAGCAGATAGCGCCGCGCGATCTCGCGCTTCTCCTCCTGCGTGTAGCCGTTCAGCTGGATGATCTCCATGCGGTCGCGCAACGGGCCGGGGATCGTGTCGAGCACGTTCGCCGTCGTGATGAACAGCACCTTCGACAGGTCGTACGGCACGGCGAGGTAGTTGTCGCGGAACGTGTTGTTCTGCGCCGGGTCGAGCACCTCGAGCAGCGCCGCCGACGGGTCGCCGTGGATGCCGGCACCGACCTTGTCGATCTCGTCGAGCATGAGCACGCAGCCGCGCGTGCCGCATTTCTTGAGCGCCTGGACGATGTTGCCCGGCAGCGCGCCGATGTAGGTGCGCCGGTGCCCGCGGATCTCGGCCTCGTCGTGCACGCCGCCCAGCGACACGCGCGTGAACTTGCGCCCGAGCGCGCGGGCCACGCTTTGGCCCAACGAGGTTTTCCCCACGCCAGGGGGGCCGACAAAGCACAGGATCGGCCCGTGCCCGGTCGGGTTCAGCTTCCTCACCGCGAGGAACTCGAGGATGCGCTTCTTGATCGCCTCGAGGCCGTAATGGTCCTCGTCGAGGATGCGGCGCGCCTCGGCCATGTCGATCCGGTCGGGCCCGGGGTCCTTCCACGGCAGCTCGATCAGCCAGTCGAGGTAGGTGCGCACCATCGAATACTCGGCGGACGATTCCGACATGCGCTCGAGTCGCTTCAATTCCTTGGTCGCCTGCTTCTCGACCTCCTCGGGCATGCCGGCATCGGCGATCGCCTTGCGCAGCTCGGCGATCTCGGCGGCGGTGCCCTCCTCCTCGCCCTCGCCGAGCTCCTTCTTGATCGCCTTCATCTGCTCGCGCAGCAGGTACTCGCGCTGGCGCTCGTCGATGCTCGCCTTGGTGCGCTCGTCGATCTGCTTCGAGAGCTTGAGCACCTCGATGCGGTTCGCGAGCAGCTGCAGCACGGCGTCGAGCCGCCGCTCGAGGTCGACCGTCTCCAGCACGCCCTGCTTCTCGGCGGGCGTCGCGTCCATGAAGCCGGCGACCAGGTCGGCGAGCGTCCCGGGCGACTTCATCGTCTGCACGGTCGCGACGAACTCGGGCGGCGTCTGCGGCAGGAGCTCGAGCGCCTCGGCCGCGCGCGTCTTCAGCTGCAGGAAGCGCGCCTCGATCTCCTTGTTGCTCTCGGCCGGCTCGGCGATGCGCTGCACGCGCGCGGCGAGGAACGGGTAGCCGAACAGGTACTCGAGCACCTGGAAGCGCGACTGGCCCTGGCACACGATGTGGTGCGAGCCGTCGGGCGTGGTGACGTAGCGCAGGATCCCGGCGACGGTGCCGACCCGCGTGAGATCGTCCGCGGTCGGACGCTCGGCCTCGGGGTTGCGCTGGAGGACGAGGCCGACCGGGCGCTCCGACTTCATCGCCGCCTGCGCCGCCGCGATCGACGCCTCGCGCCCGAGCGACACCGGCAGGATCATTCCCGGGAACATGACCAGGTTGCGCACCGGGA
>Ga0070741_10003671_pt1 | contig 37353 bp, 29 predicted proteins | sample Coa_R1_4_FD_66440 | JGI IMG/M metagenome (GOLD analysis project Ga0070741, IMG submission 66440) | Surface soil microbial communities from Centralia Pennsylvania, which are recovering from an underground coalmine fire - Coalmine... | ecosystem: Environmental > Terrestrial > Soil > Unclassified ... | reverse complement strand
TCTCCACCGGACGCCCGTTGCGCGCCCGCTCTTTTTCAATCACCACCACACGGTAATGCGGCTGCTTGCGCGCACCCACGCGCGCCAGACGAATCATTAACACTGAAATTGTTTCCTTTCTTGTAGTGTCTTGTCATCCCGAGCCGCCCTCTTTTGGCGGTCGAGGGACCTAGGCGCGCCGTGCGAATGCCTCGCGTTCTTTGCGAGGCTCAGAAACGCACGTTTGGCGCGCTTCCTTCCGAAAGGAGGCCGAGGGTCAGGCTCTGCTGACGCCGGCGGGAACAAGACAAGTAATTATTATGCTAGAGGTTAGCAGGATTGGCAAGCGCAAGCGATTTGACGATGCTGTCGTATTATTTGTCTTGAGTGAGTCGGGATGGCGTTGTCTTGAGTGAGTCGGGATGGCGCACTTCTCTCAAAACATACTTGGCGCCCTTAAGGAAACAGTTGTTAGGGTCTTTTGGAAGGAAGAAAGACGATGTCCGCAACCTCTTCGAGGTCGCTGGCGTCCCACGATCACTGATCGACGCGCGGAACTGGCAACTTTATAAGTTCAAAATCGTGTCACCGGTTCTCGACAAGCTCAACTCCACGGAATCCGGAATCGGCCCGCTGCGCAGAATCCTTCATGAGACGTTGAGTTTTAAGGGCGGCAAACATCTCTTATGGTGCGCGGATGGCCCGAAGCTTAAGAAAGAAGCCGAGGAAAGCCTTGCGCGTCGACGCTCATTGGTGGCTGATCGTGACGCTGCTAAATAGACAGAGAAGGAGGAGCGTGAAATTATTACGAGGCGCAGGGAAGAAACCAACAAATACCGCTCGTTCAATGACGAACTTGCGAAGTTGAAAGCACGATTTATTGAGTTCCACACCAAGGCGGATCACAACGAACGAGGCTATGACCTAGAGAACCTGCTCAATGATTATTTAGGCTATTCGATCTAGCTCCTCGATCTCCTTTCAGAAGAACAGCTGAACAAATTGATGGGTCATTTGTGCTAGATCGAGACCACAATTTGGTTGAGGCTAAATGGACAAAAGAGCGCGTCAACCTTGCGGATCTTCGAGACCTAGATGGAGCTGTCGGATCGAGCCTCGACAATACTCTCGGGTTGTTCATTTCAGTGGAAGGTTTCAGCGACGAAGGAGTAGCGGCTTACTTACAGGGCACGAGACCCCGCATTGTGTGCATGGACGGCTCGGACCTGTTCATGGTGCTCGATAGCCGGATTGACCTAGCGGACTTGCTACAGCGGAAGAAGGATATTGCGGTGCAGAAGAAGGTGATCTGTGTGAGCGCTAATGACATAATTCTTGGAAAATTCTAGCCTCGTCTACAAGACCGAATTCGAGGGTGCCCCGTCCCTTGTCTCGCGGTTGCGCGAGACAGGGCGGGGATGTTGACTTCTGATCCGTCATCGAGGACTAAGCTAAGAAGTCGAAACCCCCACCCTGTCGCATACACCGCGACAAGAGTGGGGCACCCTTTGGTGGTTATGTAATTACAAAATTTGACGAATCCTCGCAGGCCAATCTTTCGTTTGAATCCGAATGTTCATCCGTCACAGACATAAGAAAATCCCGTGTTCTAACGTCTGTGCATGCCGTGGGGACTGAAGCGATTCCAGGAAGCGCGATGTCTACACTTCATCACGTTCAGTTGTCACAATCGTGAACCGTTGCTCGGAACGCCTGAGGCGCGCGATGTGTTCGAGATCACATTCGAACAAGTGCGACTCTGGTACGAGTTTTACGTCCGTGGTTACGTGGTGATGCCGGAGCACGTTCATCTGCTGATCAGCGAACCTAAGTATGCGAAACTCTCAACTGCTCTACAGATGCTGAAACAGAATGTTGCGAGGAGACTGCGTCTTCCCGAGGGGAACCCGTTCTGGCTGGAGCGGTATTACGACTTCAATGTGTGGAGCGAAGCAAAACGAGTGGAGAAGTTAAGGTACATGCATCGGAATCCTGTAAGGCGGGGATTGGTTGAAAAACCTGAAGATTGGAAGTGGAGTAGCTTTCGTCACTACGCGACTGGAGTTGAGGGAGTGGTGGAGATCGAATCGGAGTGGACGGCTCGGAAACGGGAACGAGCTGGAATCGCACTCAGTCTCAACGAGAGTCAAAATCCCCGCCCTGTCTCGACAAAGAACGTCGAGACAAGGACGGGGCACCCTCGAATTAAGTAGAGATACAGAGGACGGGCACCCCCCGGAATAATTCAGAGAACTTAGCGGGTGCCCCACCGTTCCCATGTTCTTTGTGGGAGGGTGGGGAATTTGACTTCCTCTGTGCAAACAGGGTCCCAGGAACGAAACTCAAAATCCCCGCCCTGTCTCGACAAAACAACGTCGAGACAAGGACGGGGCACCCTCGAATTAAGTAGAGATACAGAGGACGGGCACCCCTCTGGAATAATTCAGAGAACTTAGCGGGTACCCCACCCTTCCCACGTTCTTTGTGGGAGGGTGGGGAATTTGACTTCCTCTATTCAAACAGATTCCCAGGAACGAAAGTCAAAATCCCCGCCCTGTCTCGCACAAAACGCGAGACAAGGACGGGGCACCCTCGAGATTTTGATATGTGAGAGACAGATCCCTGCACCGTAGTATTCTTTGACCGAAATCACCCATGGAACTCTTTCTTATCGATGGCACCTACGAACTCTTCCGGCACTACTATGCTGTCCCGTCGGCGCGGGATAAGCAGGGGCGGGAGGTGGGCGCGGTGCGCGGCGTGCTCTCGTCGGTGCTGGGGATGATTAAGGGCGGGGCGAAGCACGTCGCGGTGGCCACCGACCACGTGATTGAGTCCTTTCGCAACCAGTTGTGGCCCGGATACAAGACCAGCGAAGGCGTGGAGCCGGAACTGCTGGCGCAATTTCAGCTGCTCGAAGATGTGCTCACCGCCGCCGGTATTGTGGTTTGGCCGATGGTCGAGTTCGAGGCCGATGACGCTCTCGCAGCCGCTGCAGCCCTGGCGGAAAAGGATGCCCGTGTTGAGCGCATTGTAATTTGCACGCCCGACAAAGACCTGGCGCAGTGTGTCCGAGGCACGCGAGTGGTGCAACTCAATCGGCGCACGCGGGTGACGCTTGACGAAGCCGGCATCATTCAGAAATTCGGCGTCCCGCCCGCGTCGATTCCGGACTATTTCGCACTGGTGGGCGATTCGGCGGATGGCTATCCCGGACTCGAAGGCTGGGGCGCGAAGTCGTCGGCGGCGGTGCTGGCCAAGTTTGGACATCTCGAATCAATTCCGAAGGATTGCCGCGAGTGGAAGGTGAACGCGAACAATGCTGGAGCTCTTGCCGAGACGCTCTGCCGCGAGTGGGAGAATGCGTTGCTCTTTCGCAAACTGGCGACGCTGCGCACTGACATTCCTCTCTTCGATGATGTAGAAGAGTTGCGCTGGAACGGCCCCAAGCCGGAGTTTGAAGCCATTGCCGCAGAGTTGGACAGCGCGGCTACGGAAAAGCGCAAGGCCTCGTCGAGAGGGACTAGCTGAGTAACTGCAGATCCCTCGACTTCGCGTGAATTTTCGCGGCGCTCAAAATCACGCTACGCTCGGGATGACATGAGGGGTGAGGACTCGAGCGCGGGCGCGACATGGGTCCGTGCAAACGGATCGAAAGTTCTGGTCGGACAGGAGTGTTCGACCCACATGGCTTGTGCTAGGCCACAAATTCCCATCTTCATTTTTGTGCCAGGACAATCCGATCCACACGTGCACCGCTGACCCAGTTGTCAGACAGGAATGTCCGACCCACATGGACTGTACTAGACTCCGACCCACATGGACTGTGCTAGACGTAGCACTCAAAACCCACATGGACTGTGCGGTCCCAAACTTCCATCCGCATTTTTCGCGCAAAGTGTCGAACTAGCGGCGTCTGGCTACGGACCGAGGCGATTCCTTGTAGTCCTTGGGATAGAGCACCACTGACCTGCGCAGTCCTTCGCCAGAGCTCTCAGTGACAAGGTCTTGCTCGTCGCGTAGCGCCAGGTGCAAAATGCGGCGCTCGCGCGATGACATAGGAGCGAAGTGATAGGGACTGCCGGTTTGCCGGACTTTCTCGGCGGCAACTCGCGCCGAGAGCCGCAATTCATCGAGGCGCGCCTTTCTGTGGCCCATGCAGTCGAAGCTGATTTTTTCGTGCTCGTTTCCGGGGAGATGCAGCATCTCCATGGCCAGGAGCTCAAGCGAGCGCAATAGCTCGGCGCCGCGCTCGAGCAGTAAGGCGGAATCCGGCCCGGCGAATTCGACGAGAACGTCGGGCTTCTCCCAGTCGCGGTCATCGGCGATCTGTGGATCGACCGTGATGCGGTACTTCAACTTCAGCCCGGCATGCTTCACCACGCCGTTCAGAAAGACATTGAGCTGGTTGGCAGATTGAATTTTGTCCATAAGGAAGCTACTGGCTTCTAGCTGCTGGCCTCTAGCAGTCAGCTACGACTGTTTGCTAGTAGCAAGAAGCTTAACTGTTGTAATTCGCGACGACTCGAACGACCTTTCCTTCGTCATCGAATTCCATAAACTCGCCGGTCTTCGCGCCAACGTGATTTCGATAATAAAGGACGACGCTCGAAATTCCCCACAGCACGTCCAACAATTCGAAGCTCAGTTCGGGATAGACGTCCAGCGCCTTTTTGAAATAGCCCCGCAAAGCGTCCGCGCCAACCACCGTTCCCGAGTCTTTATCAAGCAGCCTCGCTGCCACAGGCGATGTCAACGTCACCTTCGCGGCATAGTGACTCATGATGGCATCGAGATCGTGCGTGTTCCAGGCTTCGATCCACTCTTTCGCGAATTTTCTGACTTTGGTATCGGTTAGCATGCTGCAGCCGCTAGCTTCTAGCTACTAGCCTCTAGCAATCTGATTAAAAGCTGATTAATAGCTAGAAGCTAGTGGCTAGGAGCTTTTCTTCCTCGCTCGCTTGGCCGCAATTTCTCGCATCTCCCGGCCAAGCGACGTGCGGTTCATTACCCATTGTTGGCCGATCATGATTATGTTGCTCAACGCATAATAAAGATTCAGCCCCGCAGCCAGATTGTAAAAGATGAAACCCATCATCGCCGGCATCATGATGTTCATCATCTTTTGCTGCGCCGGGTCCATTCCGACTTGCGGCGTCATCCGCTGCATGAGGAACATGCTGACTACCATGATGGCCGGCAGAATCAGGTAGGGGTCGCGCGCCGAGAGATCATGAATCCACAACCAGTGCGCCTGGCGCAAGTCGATGACCGCCGGCAGCATCCGGTAGTACGCCCACAGGAAGGGCAACTGCACCAGCAGGGGCAAGCACCCGCCGACCGGATTGACGCCTTCGCGCTTGTAGAGTTCGCCGATTTCCTTTTGCATCTCCTGCTTGCGCGGGTCACGCATGCTGTACTTCTTATATTTCTCCTGGATCGCCTTCATCTGCGGCTGCACGCGTTGCATCTTCAAGGCGGACTTCATCTGCGAGATGCGCAGCGGCAGTAGCGCCAGCGTGATGATGATGGTCTGAATAACGATGGACCAGCCCCAGTTGTTGACATATCGGTTCGTCCAACGAAGCCATAGGAACAACGGGCGCGCAATCAGTCCGAGGGAACCGAAGTTGAGCACGCTGCGCAGATCTTTGTCCGCGCCGTTGATTGTGGGGACTGAAACGGCTTCGAGCACTTCAAGCGACTTCGGCCCGACGAACAGGCGCTGGCTCGTTTGTCCCGGCTGACCCATAGCGACGCCGAGAGCGTCTGCTGGTTTCGTGTCCTTACTGCCAGGGCTGGTGGGAGCGTCGATGGAATTGCGGAGCGTCACGACAAACTGGTTTTCCGGATTGTCAGGAATGAATACTGCCGCGAAATACTGGCTGCTCACGCCCGCCCAGTTGAAGGTGTTGCGCAGAGTGTTGCCGCTGGAGATTTTCTTGAATGCTTCGTGTTCTGTGTTGTTATTCAGCTGATATTCGAACTGCGCCTGCGACAGGGCGTACCCGCTCGTTTCATCGCCGAATGCGGTGGGCCACGCCGGAAAGGCGTACACCGGGTTGCCATTTTCAAATACAGAGGTTTGAACACGCACCACATAGCTGTGGTCAAACTGCAGCTGCTTCCGCACGACGAGGCCGGAATCGGAATACTCGAATGTGAGATCCGTCGGCGCCCGGTTCGTACCGGTCTTGGACGCGACGTAGAGTGGCGAATTCAACCGGTTCCGCACTCCCTCGTCATAACTCCAGAATGAGAGCGGAAAACCATATTTTGCCGCTGCTGCCTGGTGCACGAGGTCAAGCGGATGTCCCTGATCGTCTGAAAACTTCTTCAGTATCCACGACTTCGCTTGCGCGCCGCGGTTGGTGAAGGTGATCCGGTACAGGTCGTTCTCGATTACCGTCTCGGTTTCAGATTCAGCCTTTACAGAAGTGGGTTTCGATTCGGTGGCCTTCGAAGATTTTTTCTGTTGAGTTGCGGCTGCGGCAGCTTGCGCCGGAGCGGTTGGTGGAGCAGCGGACGAGGGAGGCGCGGGAGCGGACTGTACCGGTTGATTCGGCTTTGCAGAGCTCGCGGGCTGCTGCGGAGCGTACTTCTTCATGAAGAACTGCGCTCCGAAGACGGCAATCGCCATCAGCAGGAACACGAGCAGAAACCGCTGCTCATTTCCCGGCTCGGATTGTGGGCTCTTGTACTCTGGCATTCGAGTTAGTGGACAGGCATGGACGTGTAGCCGTGGGCGTCTTTGTCCAGGGTATGCGGACCGACAGGCCCGTTCATCTGGGGACCTAAGTCCGGCAGCGGATCAAACCCGCCCTGCGCAAAAGGATGACAGCGCAGCAACCGCCACGCTGCCAACACGATCCCTCGTATCACCCCGTATCTCTCAACAGCCTCAGCTGCGTATTCGGAGCAGGTCGGCACGTATCGGCAGGCCGGCGGGAACAGAGGCGAGATTCCGAGCTTATAGGCGCGAAGAAGTCGAAGCAGTAGACCGCGCGGAATATCGAGAAGCGTCCGCTGGAGTCTAAAGCCAAAAGCCTGAAGCTGTATTTTCAAAAACTATTTGCCTTTCTGCCGCGCTTGCTCGATCACCTGGAAAGCCCTGGTCACTTCATCTTGCAACAACTTGAAATCGACATCGAACGCTGACCGCTTGGGGTTGATTACCACGTCGACATCCGCACTGCCCTGGAAACCGGTCAGCCGCACGGCCTCACGTAAACGCCGCTTGATGCGGTTCCGTTGCACAGCGCCGCCCAACGCCTTACCCACTGTAAATCCGATACGCGGCCCTCGCTGCGCCGGTTCCGCATCGCGCAGCAGATAGAAGACAGTCACGTGGGCCGCAAAATGCCTTCGGCCCTGCTTGTAGACCCGCTCGAAGTCCGAATGCCGCAGCAATCGACGGCTTTTGGGAAAACGCTTCTTTGCGGATCCTGGAACGGAATCACTCAAGAGCGGCTCTGGGCTTTAGGCTCCAGGCTTTAGGCTCAATTCAAAACGCGGTCGAACTAGGATCAGTTCTTTGGATCTAAGGCCTAGAGCCTAACGCCTGAAGCCTAGAGCCGATTTTATTCTCGAAATCCTGGTTTAACGGAAACCCGCTTGCGCCCCTTTGCCCTGCGCCGGGAGATCACCTTACGCCCGCCCTGGGTCTTCATTCGGGTGCGGAAACCGTGCACCTTCGAACGTTTGCGGCGGTTAGGCTGGAATGTACGTTTCGGCATGAAAAGTCCTGCTCTCCTGTCCTCTAGGATGACTCCCACGTCGCAAAACGGTCAGAAGTGGGGCACCCGCTTCGATTTTGTTGAAGGAAAAGTATAAATGACGCGTGAGAGAACGGTAAACTCGCACGGAAAAGGGCTCTGTCCTAACTCTGCGTGTAACGACTGGCAAGCCGTTTCTGAACAAAAATGCTCATCACGTCCCAAGCGAGAGAGAGGCACCAAAGGATTAGGTAGAACATCCAAAGCACGATCCTAACCACTTGCCCTCTGGTCAGAGGACTTGGATCGCGAACGGCGACTATGAAGAACCAGATTCCAAATGATAGGCAGCAAACGTCCCAAATAATTTTCCGATTGTTGGCGTTGAGTATTGTTTGGCTTTGGCCTTGGTCGTCTCGCTCGTCGCCCTAATTTTGGCCCACGCGAAAAGCCAATTTATGGCTTCTCTGACGACCACGGTGACCGCTGCCGTTATCGCAATAGTGACTAGTTGGTGTTTGTCCATCGCAAAGACTATCTGGCGGAGAGCGCGGTAATGCTACGACACACTAAGCAGTTCCCGCAAAGTCCATATGTGATCGGTCAAACCAGCCTCGACCGCCGGAGAAACCCTGAGGCTGGTATTCACCTTGCAGAAATTAACGTAGGCAAAATGCAACGCAACCGCAGCCTTAGGTTGTCCAATTTTTTCGAGTAGCCGTTGGTCAACCTAGTCAGACGACGAATGGCCATTCGCATCTGCAAGTTTTGCGATTCGACGTAGCTTGTCGAAATATGGCGCGGGTCTGGTCTGCCGTCGCATATCCGGACTATCGTCTCTATCATCGGGGAAGGCGAGTATCTTCCAGCGGCGTCGGGAAAGTTTCTACACGCAAGTTAGGACAGTGCCCGGAAAAGCATCAGGAATTCGACTACCTCTCGCCGTCGGATCGAGTTCGATCGGCGTGACTGCGTGACGGAACGGAACTTCGGATTCCCGAGTTGCTGATTACCTTGGAGTTATCCCACAGAAAACGCACCCTTGTTCCTCTTTTCGCGCAACTCTAGAATCAGAACCAAATGTTCGTTGCTGGGCAGAAAGCGAGAAGCATACCGGCCTAGCCACCGGTCGGTGCTCGTTCTTGAGGGGACATCGTGATCGAGCAAAAAATTAACGAATTCTTTGGCGATGCCGAGGCTACCGGTTTTGGGACCGGTTGGTGGAGTGGGATATTAGCAGCCTTTTTTGGATTTCTTTCGTTCGGAGCTGTTTTGTGCTTGCACTTTCCTCAGTTCTTAACCTCTCCTGAACTGCGTTCGCATTATCCGATGCACGCCATTCGCGTTCTGATCGAATGCCTCATTGTGGCGACGCTCGTATTTGGAACCGTCTCTTCGATTCTGCGCAAGAAAAAAGTTTTGGCATTGACCGGGCTGTTGCTCGCTATCGGCGCGACGCTCCTGGGAGGCTCGAGCGTACAGATCAATGAGAATCTGCACAATGGGCCTGCAATCGGCCTGGATTGGTTCTTGCTGGATATGTTGCTGATGGCCCTGATCTACGTCCCACTCGAACGGCTCTGGCCGCAGTACCCAGAGCAAGGGACATTCAGGAAAGAGTGGACGATGGATGTGGTTTACTTCATGTCCACTCATCTGCCGATACAAATCCTCTCTTTCATGGTCTTATTGCCTGCGACGCTGGCGACTAAATATTTGGGCGTCCCAATTCTTCAACACTCTATCGCGCGCATGCCCTGGTTCTTGCAGTTTTTCCTTGCGGTGGTGGTTGCGGATGTATGCGAATACTTCATTCATCTTGCGTTGCACAAAGTGCCTTTTCTATGGCGTTTTCATGCGGTTCATCATTCTTCGAAAGCGCTTGATTGGATCGCCGGCTCACGTTCCCACTTTGTCGATGACACGCTTGTCCGCGGATTTATTCTTGCTCCGCTCATGCTGGGATTTTCGCAGGGAACTATTTTCGCGTACTTGATTTTTGTGACTCTTCACGCCACCTGGACGCATTGCAATTTTGGTCCGAATGCGAAATGGATAGAAAAGTTCCTAGTAATGCCGCGATACCATCATTGGCACCACACCTCGCAAAAAGAGGGCATAGACAAGAATTTCGCTATTCACTTTCCATGGATCGATAAGCTTTTCGGAACGTACTACTATCCCGATCACTGGCCGGAACGCTATGGACTGGATGGAGAAGAGATTTCGCCTAGCTTCGTTGGTCAGACGATTGATCCGTTCTTAGGGAAGAAACACGCCCTAAAAACCTAACGCCTGCAACGGAACATCTTCTGGTATCTGTTCGCCTCTTGGAGTTGCCTTTACCAAGCCAAGGGCTTTCATGATTTTGACCGTCACAAATCCGAAGTCATATTCGGATTCGTCATGGCTTAACCGCAAAAGACCGGGATAGTGATGATGATTATTTTGCAGGCAAGCGCTGAAGGTCGCGGTTACGGGCAGCCACTCGCCAATGTTCATAGCGTTGTCATCATCGTGATACCGCCGGTAGCCGAAGTCGCGCGTGTGGGTCCAATAGTTTTGGATCATATTTACCCAGAGCGCAAAAATTCGCGTTCCAATCCACATCACAAGCGCAAATTTCAGACTTCGTGCCAGCTTCCATAAGAGAAAAAAGCTAAAAGCTTGTACCAGGATTGCGAAGACGGGGTTCGCGGCGACCCGGAAGGTCCGCGAGTGCAATATCTTGTCGGTAGTCAAATTCTCGACGCATCTATACGGCAACAGGCAGAGATACATGGTTCGCCAGAAACCATCGCCTGAAAGTTTGTTGGGATCCCCGTCATGGTCGGCGTTTTTATGATGCAAGCGATGGCGATTCACCCAGGCGATCGGATCGACATAGATTGCGAACACGTTATTCGCGACGGTGACGACCTTTATGAACCACTCCTTATAGTCAAGTGCCCGATGAGCAATTCCCATGTGAAGAACATCTGCCAGATACAACCCACCCATAAACCAGCAAAAAATCAAGTAAGCTCCGCCCATTAAAAACCCGATCCACGGTCCCAACTGAGTTGGGGCGGAATACATACAAGCCAGCAGGTAGACGAAAATTATCAGATACCCGATGAAGCTATATATCTTCACGATCACTCCCGCGCGATGATTGAAGCAGAAATTTGCGAAGATTCCAGCAGAGATCAAAGCTGGCCGCAAGTAACTATTTGAGGAAGGGCTGCGCGCGCAAATAGTGGTGTGAGCGCGGAGCACAATGCTTGCGAATGCCGATAAACTCCTTATGTGATCGAGCAGGGCGAGAGCTTACCCGGCAAATTGCTTAAGAGCTCCAGCACAGCCTTGAATGGCAGGTCTCGCACAAAGAGATTGCTCGCCATTCTTTCATCCCATCCCGATTGGATCGCCGCTTGTGTAACGCTCGCCGGATTTCTTTGCCGCGCGTGGCTGGCGCACGCCACCTTCTTCAATCCCGACGAAGCTTGGCATTTTGCGGCTGCGAACCAGGAATCTCTTTACGAGGCATATCAGGCGAGCACCACACTGTTTCACCCGCCACTGTTGATACTCATTCTTTACTTCTGGCGCGGGCTGGGAACATCGGACTTGGTATTGCGGCTACCGTGTGTCATCGCTGGAACGCTCTTCTGCTGGTTCTATTACAAGTGGCTGAAGAGGATTCTTGGCCGCCAGGTCGCATGGGTTGGTTTGTTGTTCGTAACTTTTCTCCCAACCCTCATCAGCATGTCTGCAGACTTAAGGCAATATCCGTTGCTGCTGATGTTTTCGGCTGCGGCAGCTTATTTACTGGAGAAGGCGTTTGAAAACAGCTCCGCTGGGTCTATGGTCCTGTCGGTTAGTTGCATGCTTCTGGCAATGCTCTCCCATTACTCGGGATTTCTTGTCGCGCTGAGTATGGGGCTGTACGCAATTTTCAGATTCGTCCGAGAGCAACCCTCAGTGCGGATAGCGGCAGCGTGGATGGTTGGTCAGGTCGCCGGGTTAGCGATGGCTTGGTTTTTCTATTCGACTCAAATCAAGCAACTAACCGCGCGACGAGGAACCGAGTCCTTAAAGCTGGTAGCGAATTGGTACTTGCCTGAATTTTATTACCATGCCGGTCACGGTAATCTTTTCAGCTTTCTTTTGCGAGGCACGTTCGGCATTTTTCGTTTCACGTTTGGCTGGGCCGTTGCAGGATATCTTGCCGCGGTGCTGTTTCTGGCAAGCATAGTGCTGCTCTTGCGTCTGCGCCGAGGGTGGCATTGGTCATCGAGCGCGACTGCGAACGCATTCCTGTTGCTGTCTCCTTTCGCGGTGAGTTGGGCGGCGGCGGCCGCAGGCGTATATCCTTTTGGCCGGACTCGCCATTCTATTTTTCTCGCCATGTATGGCATTGCCGGGCTGAGCTTCATGATCGCGGAAATTACGAAGTGGAAAAAGGGTCTGATGCTCACATTGACTGTTACGGTGATCGTTTTGTGCCAGACTCTTGGAACCCAGCCCTGGCGCGATATGTTGCCGCTCGCTGATCGGCGCAAGGAAAATATGGACCAGGCCATCGATCTTCTGCGGCGGCAAGTCTCGCCTGCGGACATCATTTACGTAGATAAAGCTACTGAGCTCCAGATCGCACACTATCTCTGCGATCAGCGGCGAGTCGATCCCGAGCGTTCGGTACCAGGATTCGAGTCGTTTCGTTGCGGTGGCCTGCGAGTTGTCTCGACTTCACCTCGTGATGACGCACTCCTGATGCTAGGCTTTACCCACAAGCGGCAGGAGATGGCGCAGGCCTACGGCTTAAAGGCCGGCAGCAGAGTATGGATCGTTCAAGGAGGATGGAATAGCGGCTTCGGCGAGAATTTGCGTCAAAGCGTGCCGGAATTTTCTGATATTGAGATTCACAACTTCGGGCACTACCTCGAGGTCTTCGGCCTTGAGGTAGCCTCTACCGCTTTCCAGTAGAATCCGTGCATTCATGGAGACTGCAACGGGCCGGATGAGGCAGACAGTACCCGGTGTTCACGAATCGCTGTTCTTCGTCTTAACCCTGCTCATCGTTACCGTGACCTTCGGCTTTGCCTTCTGGACCATCGCATGTCACATTTGCGTTTTGGGTCAGGTTCCGTTCCGGGTATTAGCGGTAATCGGACCGTTCGTGTTCGCGACAGGTTTGTTCTGCGGAGTCCTCTACTCTCGCGTTGCACGTCGGCTTCCAACACTCGAACGAACGACTCAACAAGACGAACCGGTCCGGCCTGCATGGATAGCGGTAATCATTGCAGCTGTTCTTGTGGTTCTGTATCGCTTAGGACTAGGCTACTCCGCGTTCTGGATCGGTTGTTTGCTGCTCTTACTTTGGGGAGTATTCAGCCAGAGCGGAAGCCGCTCAGGGTTTTGGCAGGAACCGGTTATCGCTTCTAGGCCAGAACGGGCCGCACTATTCTTCGTGATTTTGACTGCTCCCATTTTGACCTATGTCGCTCATCGTCCGGACGTTGATGATGCTGCTTATGTAGGAACGGCCGCAGATGCTGTGGCTAACCCTGAGCTGCCAGTTCTCTCTCACGACGCGATCTACGGCGACCAAAAATTGCCGGTTATGCTTCCTTCGTATGCGGTCGAGGCTTACGAATTGTTTATTGCGATGCTCGCTCACCTTTTCGGCGGCGCGCCGATATTGTGGGCTCATGCCATCGTTCCAACAGTCATTGCCGCGTTCGTGCCAATCGCTTGGGCGATGCTCATGCGAATTCTCGCGCCAAGACATTGGGTATTGGCGACTGTTCTGGCCTTGGTAGCACTCTCGCTGCCAGCGGACTTCCGCGGCTTCGGGAACTTTGCTTTTGTGCGGTTATTTCAGGGGAAAGCAGTGCTAGTGAGTGTCGGCATTCCACTTCTTTATTCAGCGGCATGGAAATTCCAAGAGAGCGGCGCAGTATGGGACTGGTGCTTTCTCTTCGCGGCCACGATCACATGCGTTGGCCTTTCCGCATCCGCAATCTTTGTTGTGCCGCTGGCGCTCGGAGCTGCGTCGTTTGCAGGCTGGAGTAAGGGAGCCTCAAAGCGAGTGGCCATTACGCTTCTCGCCTCTATATATCCGCTCGCTTGCGGCCTAGCGGTCTCGCATAGTTTTCGCGGACTCGAAGGAGTCTTCGCGAAGCTTCCCGCAAGAGCGCATTTCGCGCTCGTGAGCGTCCTGGGCGCTCACGAGCAATATCTTTTCCTGTTTGCTCTGTTGGCAGCACCATTTCTGGAGCGACAGCGCCGACTGTGCTGGTTGCTCAGCATACTCGTTCTTTTCTATTTGCTTGTTCCGATGAATCCATTCACCTTTAAGTTTCTGTCGAAATTTACTACTCGCGATGCGGTCTGGCGAGTGCTCTGGTGCGTTCCTGTCGCGGGCATGGTAGCATCCGCGTGTTTAAACGGTGTCAAGTCCCTCCACGAGCAATGGGGTAGACGTGGACTATTAGCCGGCGTGGTCGCGCTAGCGTGCGGGATCGCCTATCTAGCGCCGCATTCGAGTTTCGCACCGTCAAACGGTGCGGTGTATTCGCTTAAGCCGTTGAAAGTAACGCAACCGGAGTACGAGGTGGCAAAGTCGGCGATCAGCGCTACTCCATCGAATACGAGTTTGCTAGCGCCTGAGGACGTGGCAGTATGGATTCCAACATTCGTCCGCCGCGTACCCCTGGTGAGCGTTCGCGAAGTTTATGATGCGGAGATGGGAGCACATCTTTCGCGCGAAGATGCCCAGGCTCGGCGTTCATTGCGAGAGCTCATTTCTGATCCTCTGTTTGACGAGCACAGCGCAGGGCGATTATTAAACCAGCTTCCTGAGTACAACGTTGGGCTCATCGTCACATCGTCCTCTGCTGGAAGAAGGCTTGCACCGCTGTTGGCCGAGCGCAAATTCAGTCTCGTAGCGCAGAAAGATGGCTATTACTTCTTCGCATTGTCTGGAGAGAAAACGAGCCGTGAATAGCTTTGTGACGCATTGATTCGACTGCCGGACATGCAACCGGCAAATCGACCGCCCACTCAGCTTTTCCGGGCACGATGATTTTTCTGAGTGCTGACGACTGAGTGCTGAATGCTCGTTGCACCACTCTCGTGGCATTAACAACTCTGCTACTTGACAGAAAATTTCCTTCGCGGTTAAGAATCGAAAGCAAGAGAACTTTTTCGAAAAAAGATTTCCACACAGTGAAATTTTTTGTGCTAGCATGACGCTCTGTTCGATTGAGTTCGGCAAGCGCCAGTTCGTTGTACAAAGCTTCTCTCTGGTGACGTAAAACAATTCAGTAACAGCAATCGGTTAACCAAGGCGCTGTCCCCAGCCAGCGGCTCCGCAGTAAATTTATATGTCCGTTCCGACTCCTACACTGTCTCCGAATCCGTGGGTGCGCATCCTCGATGCGCTCGAAAAGAAAATCAATCGCCATTCTTACGACACCTGGCTCAAGCCCACTCGTTATAGTCACACCAGCAATGGCGTTGTGTACGTTCGTGTACCCACGGCCGAGTTTCGGCACGTAGGCGACAAATACGCGGACCTTATTCAGGAAGCGCTCGATAATTTGAACCTGGATTATCGCGAAGTAGAGTTTGTCACGCCGGAAGACGACCCTGCAGCAACTCCGGTGCGCCACGACGGCGGACTTTCCGCGCCGCAAGCGGTTGCGGTTTCCGCGCCACCCGCTGCGGGATCGCAAGCTCGCTTTGATTGGGATGGCGCGGCGCAACTCAATGCGCGGTACACGTTCGACGCGTTCGTCATCGGCAGCGGAAATCAGTTCGCGCACGCCGCGTGCCAGGCGGTTGCGCAGCGTCCTTCAAAAGCCTACAACCCGCTGTTTTTGTACGGCGGTGTGGGAATGGGAAAGACCCACCTGATGCAGGCGATCGGTCATGAAGTTAAGCGTGTAATGCCACAGGCTGCCATCTGCTACGTCTCCAGCGAGAAGTTCACCAACGAGATGATCAACTCGCTGCGCTACGACAAGATGACCAGCTTCCGCGATAAATTCCGCAACGTGGACGTGTTGCTCATCGATGACATCCAGTTCCTCGCGCAAAAGGAGCGTACACAGGAAGAGTTCTTCCACACGTTCAACGCGCTTCACGAGTCGATGAAACAGATTGTGATCGCGAGCGACCGCCCGCCTAAGGAACTTGCCGAAATTGAAGATCGCTTGCGTAGCCGCTTCGAGTGGGGATTGATCGCCGACATTCAGCCTCCGGATCTCGAGACTAAGGTCGCCATCCTGCAGAAAAAAGCGGAGCAGGAACGGATTACGCTGCCGACCGATGTAGCTCTGTTCATCGCCTCAAACATTCGCTCAAACGTGCGCGAACTCGAAGGCGCGCTGATTCGTCTGGTTGCGCACTCTTCGCTGACGAATACCGACATAACCCTGCCGTACTCGCAGCAGGTGCTAAAGAATTTCATCGACTCGCAAGCGCGTAAGGTGACGATCGAGTCGATTCAAAAAGCTGTCGCCGAGCAGTTTGGGCTCCGGCTGCTTGAGATTAAAGCGAAAAATAATTCTCGGGCTATCGTGTACCCGCGGCAGATTGCGATGTATCTGGCGAAGCACCTGACCGAAGCGTCGCTTCCGGAAATCGGCCGACAATTCGGAGGAAAGCACCATACCACCGTGCTTCATTCGGTCGAGAAGATCGAAGAGACCCGCAAAACTGACAAAGATTTAAACAGGATGCTGAACAAGCTGACCGAGCAATTGGGCGGATAATCAGCAGTTTTAGGCGTGATTTCCAGATTTGACCCAGGTCTTGCAAACCACCGGCTGTGGGCAGGTTGTGAAAGATGTGAAAGAGCAGTGGTGAAATTCAAGATCGGTTCTGAATGTGCTGCGATAACCAGAACTAATCAGCCCTGATCTTTGACACGAAGGTAGAGACGGGAATTGAAGGAAGTATTGCACTTGGTTTAAATTTCCACTTTTCCGAGCTCCCTACGGTTACTGCTGGTTTTTAGTGATTTTGGTTTGATATAAGGAAGTAACAGAAGTAAAGGAGGTCGGACAGGGCTTGCCCTGAGCGAAGTCGAATGTCCGACCTACACGAGCAGGGGTCAGGTCTTATGCCGGTAGAAGCGATCGCACCCACAGTAGGCGCCACAACCATGGAAATCACCGTCAGCAAATTTGAACTGCTTCGCGAACTCGCGGCAACGCAGGGCGTGGTCGAGCGCAAGACGACGATTCCAATTCTCTCGAACTATTTGTTCGAAGCGGGAGGCGACCGGCTTTCGCTGACCGCAACCGATCTCGACCTAAGCCTACGTACCTCTTGCAATGCCAAGGTGAAGAAGGAAGGCTCCTGCACGATTCCGGCGCGCAAGTTGCACGATTACGTAAAGCTGCTGCCCGACGCTGATATCACGATCAAGCTGCTTGAAAACCACTGGGTCAGCATTCGCTGCGGCCGCTCGAATACCAAGATGGTCGGCATGGCGCGCTCGAACTTCCCGAGCCTGCCGGTATTTCCAACCGCTGGTGTAGTGAAGATTCCTGCCCAGGTCCTGCGCGGCATGATTGCGCGTACCAGCTTTGCGATCGCTAATGAAGAATCTCGGTACACTCTGAACGGCGCGCTGATGGTGCTGAAGCCCGAATCGATCACAATGGTTGCGACCGATGGCCATCGGTTGGCACACGTCGAGCGGGTGGGCGAGAAGTTCGAGGGTGTCTCCGGCGAATTAAAAACTTTGGTGCCGAAAAAATGCATGGACGAGCTTCGCGCACTGGTCGATTCGACCGATGTTGAGACCGTCGAGTTCGCGAAAGACGAGTCCACGCTCTTCTTCCGCATCGGCCCACGGCTTTTGACCTCGCGCCAGCTTACCGGCCAATTCCCTAACTATGAGGCCGTGCTTCCCAAGGACAACAGCAAGAGTATCGCCTTGCACGGCGAAGATCTTGCTGGGGCAATCTCTCGAGTAGCCCAGTTTGCCGACGAGCGCTCCCGCGCCGTTCGCCTGAAGCTCGAAAAAGGCGAGCTGAAGCTCTCAGCCTCTTCAACCGAAACCGGCGAGTCCGAAGACTCGATTGAAACCGACTACAACGGCGAGTCACTCACCATCGGCTTCAACGCCCAGTACATTACAGATTTTCTGAAAGCCATCGGCAACAGCGACGTTCGCCTGGAACTCAAGGATCCCCAATCCGCCGGCCAGCTCCGCCCCGCCGAGAGCGAGGACTACAAGTACCGGTATATCGTGATGCCGATGAGGATATGAGGGCGACCCATACAGGCAGATGCTCAAGACCACGCAAGGACGGGGATTACGCTCGTGTGATTACTAACTCATACTTTTTTTGTGATGCGTATTTTTCATTGGAACACGCTGGATTTGAAATCTGAATCGGTGGGCCAGCTCCGCCACGAAAGAGTCATCATCGTAAGTCATTAGAAAATTTCCCGCACTCGTCGCCATTAACCCGAATAGTTCTTCATGGTCTACTCGACAATGGCGATAGAGTCGCATGCCTGCGCGCTTACCGGTGCCCGCTGTATAGGGTGGGTCGATGAAGAACGTGACACCGGGATTGTTGCAGTAAGATCGTATCAGCTCAAATCCATCTCCGGAGCTGAAGTTGATTGCATTCCTGAACTGAGCGAGTCGGCGTATGCGACTACCGAGAGTATCAGGATACCAACGCGACTTTACCCCACGCCCGTTCTCCCCGTCCCTCATTAGGCTCGCACCTTTTGCCAAGATCCCTCCCCGGAATGTGCGGTTCTTGAGAATTGTCCTGAAAGCGTGGTCGGCCACTGTCCCACCGTGTCGCTGAAGTTCATTTATGAGGACGCTCCTTCGGAGCATAAACGGCATTAGCCAGCATTGCAATTTCTTCCATCAGACGTGGTCTGAGATACCAGGGCGTTCGCGAGCTGATTCGGATCGCCACAAATCCATCCTGCTATTACCCGCGATTCCCCGCCATACTCGCGACTTCAAACTGACGTACTACCCGAACGTCCGATCAACGAAAGAGCGTATGCTGCAAATACAATCACGATGGGATACATCTCGAGCGTGTACCGCGGCTCAGGATTTTCGAGGGTTCCCAGGAAACCAGATCGCAAGATCACGAACAGAACTGGCAAACCAATGAATGGGAGCTTGCGCGCACCCACGCATCCGACCAATGCGCAAGCCACATAGAAAAGATTGATCACCCCTAGCCCAATTGCGAGCGCCGACCACCTCGCGTCGTCGTTGAACTCCCACCACCGTGTATCGCATGGCAGCATCTCGGTGCGCGGCCGCAGCCACATGTCACCAATTCGCAATAATGGAAGACCCAAGAAGTAGCGCAGAGGATGCCGGCCGATTCGCTCAGCCGCCAACATCGCGAAGGTTTCATCCAAATCGGGGGTCACGTGCAGGACGTTGTTGTAATCATCGACTAGTGCTGTGGTCTGGACCTCCTGCTGCCGAGTATCAAACGCTCGTGCCGGCAGCTTGGTGGCATCAATGGTACTGCCCGGGACGGCCCAATAGATTTCCTCGACAGATGCGTAATCCGCAATCCACGTTTTTGTCCAAAGGTTAAATCCCATGGGCACGAATTCATTCTCTTCGTTTGCATAGCGAGGAGCCAGGGGTTGGAAGCGGTGGAACACCCGCCAATTGCGAACCGTCCAGGGCACGAGCGGGATGACAGCAATCGCGGCGACCAGAATCCCAGCGGTCAGAAGGGCGAAGCGGGCGTGGAGGCCAGCTTCCGCACGCGCATCTTTACCGAACAAGAACCTCCGAAACAGATAGAGTCCAATTGCGATTACCAACAGCGCGCCGTCGGGCCTCAATACAATTGCTGCCGCGCACGCCATGCCGCATTTTGCCCACTGGCGCAACGAGTTTTCTTGCAGAGCCCCTATGGCAAAATCCAGGGCCAAAGCAGTGAAGAAGACCTCCAGGGTTTCGGTCAGTGCCGCGGCCGAATAATTCGCTAGAAACGGGCACAGGCACGCCAATGCAAATGCGACCTTGGCGGTCCGAGCATTCATCAATCGAAGAGCGACGCCTGCGCACAAAAAACAGGTGCCAAGATCAAAAAACATCTGCACGAACAGTACCGCCCGGTAGTGTTCCATCCCGAAAACTGCGAAGATGACTGCGAGAAATGCCGGATAACCGGGCAGCCGTATATAGGTTGGGGAAATCGCATCAGGCCCACTCAGGCCGTACACGCCGTGCTGCAGCCAGTTCTTGGCAATGTCGCCATAGATAAAGGAATCCGTCACCACCCCGGGAAAACGGAATATGAAGATGAGCCGCAGCAGCAGAGCGGCGGCGGAGAAGATCAGGAAAAAGCGCAGGTTTCTGCGAACCAGTTCACCCACGTTGGGAATATATCGCGTTTCTCCAGGCCGGTATTCATCTACTTACCGGGTCATCACGCATCTAATTAGGTAGAAGTTTGACCCTCCCTCATCCTGCCGCTAGGATGTTTTTGGTCTTCGGGCCATGGCGCAACCAGTTTTCTATGATCCCAAGAGGGGCCGCTGGAAACGGCTCCGCACGCTGCTCGACCTTACCGGTGTCCTGGTCGGGGTCGTTGTTGTGGTGTTCATTTATACGGCGATCCGGGAGCCGCTTCCGAAACTCTTGCTTCCCTTCGAAAAGCACCCGTACCACGCACTGAAAGAGCCCTACAAACGGCTGAAAGAAACAGAGAAGGAGAAAGCGCGCGAACGACGTTTGCAGAATGCTCGCCGGAGCCGCCGGCGTTCGAACATTCCTGCCTCAACTATTCAGCTCAATGCAGACGAGGGCATCCGCGGCGCCTTTTACGTTGCATGGGACGCGGCCAGCTTTTCATCACTCCGTGAATACGCCCGTCAGATTGACCTGCTCTACCCCGAGTGGTTGCACGTGCTCACGCTCGATGGTCGCCTGCAAGGCGTCGACAATGAAACAAACCGGTACTTCGACGTGGTGCACAACGGCGTGGTGCGTCCCGTGGATTACAAGGTGATGTCGTTTCTGAAATCAGAAGATACCGGCACCGAGGTATTTCCGCTCGTCAATAATTTCGACGGCGTCAGCTGGATCGATATTTCAGATTTTCTCAACGACCCAGACGCTCGCTCGCGCTTTCGGCAGGAGATAGCGGCGTTTCTCGCCAGCGATAAGTATCGCGGGTTAATGGTCGATTTCGAAGACTTTCCGCACAAGGCGCAACCGTCATTCATCGAACTCCTGAATGAACTCTCCTCAGACCTGCACTCGAAAGGAATGAAGTTGTACGTGAGCACACCTGCGAATGATCCGGATTTCGACTACCGCTCAGTTTCGAAAGCGGCAGACGGCGTGGTGCTCATGAACTACGACGAGCACTATGGTGGTGGCGCCGTTGGTCCCGTTGCCTCACAAGACTGGTTTGTTCGCAATTTGACGGAGGCAAAGAAGAATGTCCCGCCCGACAAACTTATCTGTTCAATCGCCAACTACGGTTACGACTGGGTGAAAAGGCCAAAGCACGGAAAACTGCCGTTCGATGAGCGCGACAGTCCTGCCAGCGTGCAGGATGCATGGCTGGACGCGCGCGATTCCGATGCCCAGGTGGAGTTCGACGGCGACAGTATGAATCCGCACGTCGCCTACGTGGATGAACATGACATTCAGCATGACGTGTGGTTTCTCGATGCTGTGACGGCTTTGAACGAAATGCGCGCCGCGCGCCAACTCGGCATTCGAACATTCGCCTTATGGAGGTTGGGTTCCGAGGACCGCTCTCTTTGGAGAATCTGGGATGACCCCATGGAGACAGCTGCACCATCGAAGTTGTCAGACGTGCCTCCCGGTCAGGACGTCGACATGGAAGGAAACGGAGAGATTCTCAACGTCGAAGCTACACCAGGGAACGGCGAACGCAAAATCGAACTCGACTCTGACGGGCTGATCACCGACGAAACCATGGACTCGCTTCCCGAGCCTTATCGCGTTGGACGATACGGCGTGAGCCCGAACCAGGTGGCAATCACCTTTGACGATGGGCCTGATCCTCAGTGGACCCCGAAGATCCTCGACGTCTTGAAGCGCGAGCACGCGACGGCGACATTTTTCCTGATCGGCAATCAAGCCGACCGGTTCGCGTCCATCACTTCGCGGATATATAACGAAGGCCACGAAATCGGGAACCATACCTTTACTCATCCTGACATCAGCGAACTCTCAAACAGAGTAGTAGAACTGGAGATGAACCTGACGGAAAGCCTGTTCGCAAGCCGGCTTGGCATTCGCACTCATCTCTTCCGGCCTCCTTACTCCATTGACGCCGAGCCTGATACCGAAGATGAAGTGCGCCCGCTGGAGCTCTCAGAAAAACTTGGTTACATAACGGTCAGCGACAAGATCGACCCCAACGACTGGCGCGGCGTCTACTCCGCCGAGCAACTAACCAGCTTCGTTATGAAGCACCTTCCGCCCTGCTCGCCAAGCGACCGCTGGTGCGGAAATATCCTGCTGCTCCACGATGGAGGTGGGAATCGCAGCGAAACCGTCCGTGCGCTGCCCATGATCATTGAGGGCATTCGCGCCAAGGGAATCCAGATTGTCTCGGTTGGCGACCTTCTCCATCAGACGCGCGCCGAAGTCATGCCGCCGCTCGCCCGTGGCGAGCTCTGGTCGGCATGGCTTACTTGGCTTGGGTTCTGGATGTATGGCGCTGGCGTAAGGACGATTGTCCTTATCTTCTTTCTTGGCGACTTGCTGATGATCGGGCGCCTCTTGTTCATCGGCGCTTTTGCCATCTTCGACCGCCTCAGACGCCGGCGCTTCAGTCGGGATGCAGTTGAAGCTTACCAACCGCGGGTCGCGATATTGATTCCTGCCTACAACGAGGAAAAGGTCATTGAACGCACGATTCGCGCTGCGCTTCGATCGAGTTACCAGAACCTTCGCGTAATCGTGATCGATGATGGCTCGAAAGACAATACGCTCCAAGTCGCGCGCAATTCGTTTCCGAGAGAACAGGCGAGTGGCCGCTTGCTGGTAGTAACGAAGCCGAATTCCGGTAAGGCCGACGCACTAAACTTCGGGCTGTTGCATCTTCGCGATGATGAGGAAATTTTCGCGGGAATCGACGCCGATACGGTGATCGCGCGCGATGCCGTCGCGCTGCTTGTGCCTCACTTCCTAAATCCGAAAGTAGCCGCCGTGGCTGGCAACGCGAAGGTTGGGAACCGCGTCAATTTGTGGACTCGTTGGCAGGCCCTCGAATACATAACCAGCCAGAATTTCGAACGACGTGCGCTGAACACATTGGGAGCGGTGAGTGTAGTTCCAGGGGCGATTGGAGCGTGGCGTACCTCCGCGGCACGCGAGATTGGCGCATATCACGCGGATACAGTGGCCGAGGATGCTGACCTCACAATGGCGCTGCTTCAGCGCGGATATCGCGTGGAATACGAAGACCGCGCTCTTGCCTACACCGAAGCTCCAACCAACGCGAATGGGCTTATGCGCCAGCGCTTCCGTTGGTCCTTCGGCATTCTGCAAGCCGTTTACAAGCACCGCGAGGCGTTTGCGAGAAAGGGAGTGCTCGGCTGGGTCGCACTGCCGAACATCATCGTTTTTCAAATCTTGCTGCCGCTGGTCTCCCCGTTTATCGACATCATGTTCATAGTCGGGGCACTCTGGTATTTCGTGCAGAAGCACTTTCATCCGGAATCGACTGACCCTGCCAGCTTCCAGCGCCTGGTAATTTTCTTCTGCGCGTTTCTGATCATTGATTTCATTACATCGGCAATTGCCTTTGCTTTGGAGCGCCGCACGCCCGACACGCGTGAAGATCCGTGGCTGCTGACGCAGGTCTGGTTGCAGCGTTTCGCGTATCGGCAGCTTTTTTCTATTGTCCTGTTCAGGACCGTGAAGCGCGCGATTAAGGGTGAACCGTTCTCATGGGACAAACTCGAGCGCACAGCCGCTGTGACCTACCAGGAAACTGAGGATTCGGTCCATGTGCCGTAGCGCGGCGACAATGGCTAGCCTACGCCGCTTTCCTGAATGTCTCTTCTTCTTTCCGCAGCCGGCCGGTGAGCGTTTGGTAGAGCATTGCTGTATCACTTGCCACACCGTCCCATAAGTAGTACTGCCGAACGCGCCGCTGTTCTTGTTGCCCCGCGCTTTCTCGCAACGCAGGATCCGCGAGAAGTCTCCTCAACTGTTTCTCCAGGTCGCGAACATCGCCGCCCTTGAAGATGAAGCCAGTATGCCCGAGCGCTTCCATGTTCTCTGCTACGTCGCTTGCGAGCACGCACACGCCGGCCCCCATTGCGTCAAGCAGGGCAAGCGATAAGCCCTCCATGTCTGAAGGCAACACGAAAACTGCTGTGTTGGTTAGAACCTCTTCAAGAGCCTGTCCAGACAGCCAGTCAAGAAATTTGATCCGATTGCTTTCGTGCAGCTGTAAGCTTGCGGCGTAGCCGTCCGTGTGGCTTGATCCGCCCGCAAGTACTAATTTCATTGTCGTATCGAGTCTCTCGAAAGCTTCAATGAGGAGGTGGCAATTCTTTTCGGGCGAGAATCGTCCCAGATAAAGAACGTAGTTGCGAGGCCCGAGCCCGAACTTTCGCAAATAGCCGAAATTGCGGCGGGCGCGAATTTCTGTCCCATTCGGCACGTACGCGCATTCTCTGCCGTATCTCGCGCGATAGTATTCCTGCAATGCTCGCGAAACCACCACGGTCTTATTTGGAAACCGAGCGGAGGTCCATTCACAACCTCTCAGCGCCCATTGCGCGAACCGGCCCCACTTCTTTCGTTTCCAATCCAATCCCTGGACGGTAACGATCGTTTTCTTCCCGAACATACGAGGAAGAACAGAAAACAATGATGGACCGAGCGTGTGGTAGTGCACGATCTCACATCGCGAGAAGCACGCGTGGATCGTGCTAAGGAATGTATGCACGAGCGTTTCAAGGTGCTTGCTCCTGATGGTTGGTAGTCGGACGATGCGGATTCCGCGATAGTCGCTTATTGCCGGCGTGAAGTAGCTTCGGCAGTACGTCGTGACCTCACAACCGAGCTCCGCTAATCGCGAGCCGACTTCTTCGTAGTAAGTCTCAATCCCGCTGTATTTCCTAATTACGCCTCGCCCTCCGATGAATGCGATCCGAATCGCCGGTTCATGCGGCTTTGTACTTGGACCGACCGGCCAGGAGCGCACATCGGCTTTCTTTCCTCGAATTAAGTTGTCGTACGTGGCTTCGAGCGCGGCAAAGTGAGCCTGAGGTGAATGCCTTTGTTGTACGATTTTGCGGCCAGCTTCTCCCATTCTTTTCGCTAACTCCGGCCGATCACGCAGAGATACGATGGCTTTCGAAAGCTGATCGACATCTTTCACGCGATACAGCAATCCCGTCTCGCCATGTGTCACCATTTCCCGCCGAGAGCCAATATCCGAAGCCACCACCGCTCGTCCCTGCGCATAGGACTCGAGAATGCTCTTGCCCATCGTCTCGTAAGCATGTGAAGGAAAGATCGTGAATTGCGACTTCCCGATAAGAGCGTCGAGAGCAGCCCCTGAAACATGTCCCACAAAGGTCACATTGCTCAGTTGCAGGTTACGAGCCATAAACTCGAGTTGTGGCCGTTGTGGACCATCGCCTGCGATGATCAGCTGAATGCCGGGTAGCTCCTTCATCGTCACAAGCAGATCATCGATGCCCTTTTCCGCTGACAAGCGCCCGAAATACAGAATTGGCGCACTTGCTCCGGGGTAAGGAGACCCCTCGGCCGGGCACTCCTGGAAATGCGGAAGCACTTGTATCCGTTCGCTCGCCCACCCGTTTTCGACCAGTTTCCACTTTGCGAACTGACTCGGTGTCAGAATCAAATCAACGCATTTTTCATAGGTCGAGATCCAACGATGAAAATACGCTTCTGCGGCCAGCACCGCGGATGCCAATGTTCCGCCGGCGTAACATCCTTCGCGAATTACGTTCCAGAATTTGCCGCCCTTGCATTTCTCGCATGCGTTTCCTGAAGCAACCAGGTTGTAACTGGGACAGATCAGCTTGAAGTCGTTCAAGTGATAAAGCACCGATATACCCTGCGCTTTCAGTTCCCAGAGAATCGACGGCGACAGATGGTGATAGATATTCCTGACATGCGCGACGTCCGGCTTGAACTCTTTAATCATTCCCGCGATTCGCTTGCGCGCTTCATGCGAATAAATGGCATCGACGGCCATACGCGCCTTGCGCGCTGGCCCTGCGGACTTGAAATCTTTGTGTGCAACGAAATGGTGATCGTAGCGGGTAGGTCCGCCGCGCTCATCAGCCATCGAGAACAACGCGACATGGTGACCGCGCGCCTGCATGAGTTCCATGGTCTCGAACAGGTAGGCTTCGGTTCCGCTAAACCGAAAGTTATATTTGTTGCAATACAGGATCCTCATGTGTCCAGTTTTTTTTCACACGTGTTGTTGTCTCGATGTTTTGTAGAAAATTGCTCATACTGCGCGATAGATTTCGCTCTCGATTAAATTTGAGCTCAACCTGTCTTCTTGCCTGCTGGCGCACATCATCTAGCAACTCACGTCTCGCATGAATCTCGGTCAAGTTCGTCAGGAAGCTCTCCATCGAGTTCGGCTCGTACAGGAAGCCTGTTTGTCGATCGCGGATGAGCTCCGGAAGTCCCGTGATGTTCGGCGCCAGGACGAGGCATTCCATCGCCATGGCCTCCATCGCCGCGACGGGAATTCCCTCGCTCCGGCTAGTGAACGCCACCACATCGGCTTGAGCGTATAGCTCCGGCAATCGCTCGCGCGCCACTTGCCCAAGCAGTTCAACTTGGCGCTCAAGACGAAGTTCGTGAATGAGCTTTTCCAGGCGATGACGCTCTTCGCCTTTCCCCGCGATGACGCACCGGAACTGTACGCCTGACTGCCTCAGACCATGGCAAGCAGGAATCAGGAATTCATAATTTTTGATCTTATGCAGCCGCCCCACGCTGAGGATGAAAAAGGCGCCTGGAGGAGTAAGGCGAGGGAGCGGACGCCAGAAACTGAGATCGACTCCCAAACGGTGAACAAGGACCTTAGCGGGATCGATCTGCGGATAGTGTTCGCGAATGTAATTGCGATTGAATTCAGAAACTGTGACGCAGAATTTGCAGCTTTTGAGCTTGCAATCGAGGTAGTCGCGTCGGACGAGGAGGTCCGAACCGTGCAGTGTCACGCTGAAAGTTGCACCGAGCATCCGGGCGGCCACCATCCCAGCCCATGCACCGAAGTAACCATGATGAACGTGGATGTGTTCGACGCTTTGATTCCGCAACGCCGCCGCAAGACATCCGCCAAGAAATGTGTGAACGAGAGTTCGAAGGTGCTTGGCGAATGGTTCGGGACCGCGAAGGGCGCGCCACAGGAGATCGGAAATCAATCCGAACTTTTTCAGTAGTAGAAAAAGGCTGAGACAAATCCCAGGAAGTTCGTCTGGAAGGACATAACGAGTTTCTTGCGCCAGCGCGCGGAGTTCAGGCGGCAGCCTTCGTGGCCTCCGAATCGCGCAGGGCAGCACACGTCGTCCACGATTGCGTAACTCGCGAATCTCCTCCCAAACGTACGGCTCCCCCGCTTCGGGGAAAGTATTCGCGAGATAGGCGATCGTATTCACACCATCTCCGGAATGCGGTCTTCGGTCTTCGCCGCGTTGGTGAAGACTGAAATCCTTGTGCGGCGATGGTCTAAGCTTCGTTGCGAGGCGAGAATTCCTGCAATCGTGAACATCACCGCATTTACAAATTGATAGTTCAGAACTACTGCGCTGGCGTTCAGCAAGTAAACCAGCAGCAGCATGGGCCATAGCTTGCGAAAATGCGCTCCACTGAACGGGCCATCGATGTCTTGGAATTTGCCTTCACTTTTCCGCAATCGGAAGAGACAAATCATCAGCCAGACATAGAGGCCGGTACCAAGCATTCCGCGCTGGACTGCTAATTCCAGAAAGGTGTTGTGAAACACGTAGTATTCGGGGTGGAAAGAACTGACGCGCTTCTCAATTTCCGCTTGGATTCCCGCCTCATCGCCCCACCCGAAAAGCGGCTTTTCGGTGAACATCTGCCACCCCGCCCGGTACATCTCGGTCCGGAAATCGACTGGCGAGCGGTCCATCGTGCGCTCGAACAGAGAATTGGTTTCCCCGTGGTAAGTGAGGACGGTCACGATTCCACCGACAGCCGTCATCACACACAAGGCATTCGCCGCTCGTCGTAGCCGGCGTGTGGAACCGACGAAGCAAAGTAACGTGGCCGAGACTGCGGCGGAAATCCACACTGCGCGAGTCCTCGTCGCCAGCAGCGCAAACGGAACCCCGAGAAACAGCGTTCCCGACACAATTGGCGGAATGCTCTTGCGCCGAAAAGAATCAAGAGCAATGAGCCCGAGCAGGTTCAAGCACAACCCGTTGGCAACTGCTTGCAGGAAAGGTCCGCGCGCGCGGTCTGCATGAATGCCGATGCTCTCGTCCGTGATGTACCTTGGAAAGATCAGGCCCTGAACATTCAGCAACGAAAAGAGGGAAATCACGGTCAGATAAACCAGAGCAGCCAGGAGAAATACCTCCAGCTGGCGCAGTGACCTTTGACCACGAAATATCAATCTGGAGACATGGAAAAGCACGAACGGGACAGCCCACTTGGCGGCGAACACGCTCCACGCCTGAGGATCATACGGTTGAGTGACGACGCCCCATGCTCCGAGCAGCAGCAGCCCCATGAAGGGCCACGTAGCCGGGTAGGTGGTCAACGGCTCCCGACGAATGCACAAACAGGCCACAGCCCACAGCACTAATGCAAAGAAACCGATGCGATCGATGGGGAAACATTTCAGGTCGGGAGGCCTGAACAGCATGCTGGCCAAGGTAAGCAGGAAAATGGTTACCGGAAGACTGACGAACAGATGCAGAACCCTAAGGGGAGCGACCAGGACTTCGAGGATCGGCGCAGCGATTGCGCGCCGATGAGGAAACGATACCGCATAACTCATGCTCCGGTTCCCTGTAAAACGACGACAACCGTGCGCCACAAGATCCGCGCATCCAACCACAGATTCCAGGTTTTGATGTACTGAACATCAAGTTCAACACTCCGCTCGAATGAGGGATCCTGTCGGGCGGTGACCTGCCATAGTCCGGTTATGCCTGGCATGAAGTCGAGTCTTTGCAGATGGCGAACGCCGTACAGGCTGACATCATCCGGCGGATGCGGGCGTGGTCCCACCAGGCTCATCTCGCCGCGCACTACGTTCCATAACTGCGGCAGTTCGTCCAGACTGTAACGCCTTAGTCTGCGACCAAATCGAGTGACCCGGGGATCATTTGCAAGTTTGAAAAACGCGCCCTGTCTTTCGTTTTGCGCGCGCAGAAGAGATTTGATCTCATCAGCGTCCCGAATCATCGTGCGGAACTTGAAGCAAACAAATTCCCGCCCTTTACTGCCGATTCGTCGTGCCCGATAGAAGACCGGGCCAGGAGAGTCCAGCTTGATCAGCACCGCGATGATCAGAAATAACGGCGAAAGTGCAAGGAGTCCTGAGAATGATACCGCGAGATCTAAAGCTCTCTTCAGCGTCAACGCGCATTCAGGCGCTGGGTGATCTTGAATTCTTAACAGCGGAATACCGCCCACATCCTCGAACGTAATCTCCCGGTCGGAAGGGAGCACGCAAATCTCGGGAACAACCCTCACGTCAAGAGCGTTTCGTTTCGCTTCGCGCAGGGCAATTTCGCCAATGGCCGCATCGCCGCTGGCAATTATCAGTTCATCAACAAACTCTTCGCGCGCGACCCTGCTCAACATGGCGGGCCCATAAACGTTGCGCAGATGATTCTCCGCCATGAATCCCTTCACCACTCGCAACGAAGTCGAGTCCCGCCGAATGGCGTCGGCAACTCGTTGAGCGCTTCGCCCGCTGCCGATAATCAGTACGTTGCGGAATCCTTCACTTGCAGGACAAACGATCCGCCAGAACCATCGCCTCCCCACCAGGGCAAAGAAGCTCCCAGAACTGAGGACAAGCATGGGCACTATCGATCTGCTTGATCCTGTTGCCCTAAAGCACGTCAACAGACCCGCGCACAGCAGAGCTCGGGCTAGTGCTCCTGCTTGCTGGACCAGTCTTCTTCCCGAATAGAGACCTTCCGCGAGCGCAAAGATCAGGAATGCGGCGACATAAATGCAGGTGACGGGAATAGAGAGACGTCGCGTTTCCTGCCACACAATCCAGCTTCCGAAAGCAGCGACTAGGACTATCGAAGTCATATCCAGCGTTACCGGAAGGAGCATCGCAGCGCGAAAACTTCTTAGCCATCGAGGCAAGATCTCAGCCCAAATCTCGCTCGCGATCGTGTCGGTTGCGGCCAAGTGAGGGCAACGGATTTCAAATGTCTCGGCAAGCGGTCGCCTTCTTGCGGACTCGGCTGAGGCGCCTGGAATCAGGCGGGCGTAGGTTCGTTCGCTTTCATCCGGGGGCTCGGCGGGTGAGGGGGACCAGCTCGCCTTGTTGGTACGCTTGATGGCGCGAAAATCAAGGATGTTCGCAATCTGCCCCATAAGGTCCTAGAGTCGCCGATATATCGCTTCCGGAATCGGCAGACTCCTCTGGTCGAGTACGGTTCCTAACAAAGTCACGCCGTGGCGCACAATTTGTTCCTTGGCACGCAGAGCAGCTTCCCTTCGTGTGACGTTTGCAGTCACCACCAACACGGCTGCCTCGCAAAGAGGACACAGAAGGGGAAAGTCGGTGTCGGAAACACAAGCGGCTAACAGAAGATATGCGAACGTTTGCTGCAATGACTCAAGCCCGAGGCGCCCGGCGTCAACGGCTCCGGTGAGATTGCTCAATAAGAGGTCTTGCGGAATTCGCCTGACGCGCTCGGCCACAGGGGACAGATACGAATGCCAGGATGATGTTCCAACGCAGGTCGGAGCCATCTTTCTTCCAGCCACGGCCTCGCCTGTTTCCTCGTCTCTTTCGATTACTCCCACCATCTCCCCGGAGGCCTTCGAGAGGGCGATTGCAATCTGCTCGCATAAACGGTTAACGCCCCTTCTACTATCAACAGCCGCCAGAAGAATTGACCTTCGTCTCGGTTTTGCGCGTGGGGGAAAAAGCTGATGCATCAATGAGAACGCAGGTTCATTTACCGAGTTCACGACCAATGTGGGCCGCTGTTCAAGTGCCTCACGACGCGGAGATTCGATTTTCGAAACGATCTGTTTCCACACCGCCGCGCTGACGCTCATGAAGCCTCCAATGGGCGAAGCGAATTGTTAACTCGTGCCGGAAACGAAGCCAATACCGGCAAACCGAGGCCGTCGAACAATTCCTCTGGCGTGCGGAATGATGGATCAAGATAGTCTGCAGCGAAGACGAGTCCCGTGCTCACGCCGCATGCCCCGATCAGCGACACCAAGCCGGCGCCCAGAAACGACCAGGCCGGCAACGCTGGCGCATGAGGCTGTTCCGAAATCGCGACATTCAAAACGCCATTCTGGTCAAGAGCGTCGCCGATTCTCGCTTCCTCTTGCTTATTCGCATAAAGCAGCCATTTATCTTCGGCCGATTTGAGCTTTTGTTGCAGATCGTGCTGGACGACCGATCCTTCTTCGAGCCTCTGTGCCGCCGCGCGGTACTCGGCCACCTGCTGATGGGCGACAATCTCCTTCTGCGCCAAAGATCGCAGGTCTATCTCTGCCTTCAGTCGCTCCGATCGAGCCCATTCGTACTCAGGAGTCTCTCTTGTTACCTCGTCGCGCAGCTGCTTGCGGTCTTCACCCTCAATAGCAGACTTGGCTTCCGCGATCTGTTCATCGACTTCCTGCACGAGCCGATACGAGGGCTGAAATTTCGTTAACAGCTCAGTGCGCCGCAACTGCAGTTCAAGCAGCTTCGCCTTAAGCTTCCCCTGCAATTCAGGATTATCCGCATTCCTGATTTCAACGATCCGGCGTTCAGGTAGATTGCTGAGCTTCACGTCGAGTGATTTCAGTCTTTCGCTGGCTTCCGCGATGGCAGCCTCGAGTTCCATCGCGGATGCTTCCGCATCGCTCAACTTGTGCAGAAGGAGATCTCGCTCGAGCTCCGCTGAGACCACGCCTTCGCGCCGTGTGTATGCGATCAGATTGGCTTGAGCTTGTTCCAGGGCGCGACGCGATTCGTTTACCTGCTCTTCAAAGAATGTTTGCTCGCCAGCTGGCCGGCGAAGTTCCGCATGCTTTGCGATATATACGCGCGCCAACGACCGCAACACGGCTGCTGAGCGTTCTGGACTCGAGGAAGTGTAGGAAACAGTTATCAGGCGGGACTTGCGTACCGGGGTGACCTCGAGCTTTTGCGCGAGTCTGCGCACCGCGCTCTCGGTTCTTGCCTCCGAGTTGGGGCGCATCACCTTGGACCACCAGGTTGCCGCCGCGAGGCGCGTGTCGGCGACCACCTGCCGCAGGAGGTCATTGTCACGCAGCAGTTCGACTTCAGAGTTCAATTCCTCTTCGCTGATTTCGTCATGCTCAAACGCAGGCGACGGGCTCGGCGTGGGGGTGATCACAGGATCGATGCGTCCGCGGCGAACCAGGATCTTCATTTCTGCTTTGTAGGAAGGGAAGAGAACGAAGTACAGCATGCCGGCCGATACAACACCTACAAACGATGCGACCAGTAGCCGCTGATGACGAAAGAAAACCGCGGCCAGATCTCTTACTGTAGGCGCATGTGGCGATCGCCGCGCTGGCAAGATTTGTATGTCTTCAGCCATATCAAAACTGTGCTGGTGTAAAAAAAGTGCTCAAGTTAGCCACTGGCAGAAATTTGCGGATCTTCGAAATGCGGTTCTGCGGCACAAACAGCATGTCCCCGGGTTTCAGCTCAAGGTCTTCTTCGAGATTTCGTGACGCCAACATGGTTTTCACATTCAGCAAGTGCGATTCGACTACTCCATCCGACACCTTCCGAAACAGCACTACCTGGGAGTGTTTGGCGCCCTCGGTGAATCCGCCGGCGATTGCGATCGCTTCAGCAACACTTGTCGGCGAACGCAACTCGAATTTTCCCGGCTTGCCTACTTGTCCGCCGGCAATGAAGAAGGGCCTTTCGAAATCCTTCAAGATGACACTGACCTCGGGATCGCGAAGCATGGAAGAGTATGCGTTTCGAACAGACTCGGCGAGTTCGTGCACCGTAAGCCCCTCGGCGGATAGGTCGCCGATGCCCTTCAGCGAAAGAAACCCATCAGGAGACACGGTCGTTACCTGATCGAATTCCGGCGAGAAAGTGAACCGAATCTCGACCACATCGCTTTTGTGCAGCCGGTACAGCGGATGGCGTGCCCCCGTCAAGGCTGGACTCCCAATATCAGGATTCCTGATACCATCCGCCGCACTGCTGCTCATGGCGCCTGCCACAAGTGAAGTTTGAGCATGAGCGGCAAGCGCACATTGCGCGAGCAAACTCGAAACCAAAAGCCGCCAGATTACGCCCTTTATTTTCATAGTCCGCCAACGCAACCGCCGGTTCACGGCGCGCGAACGAACCTATCGCCTGGAGCGCCAACCAACAAGACATGGAAAGTACCCCCCACGAAAGTAGCTAGAGCTGCTTTTGAATCTGTGGGTCGGACACTCTCACCCGACAAAACTAGACGTGTGGGTCGGACATTCCTGTCCGACAAGACTACTGGAGCTGCTCCGAATGTGTGGGTCGGACACTCCTGCCCGACAAGACTACTGGAGCTGCTCCGAATGTGTGGGTCGGACACTCTTGTCGACACACGGACATCACCACTTCTGAACTGTTAAGGTTTGCTAACAAGCAGACCAGCAACGTTTTCCACAGCGGAATGCACTCAGATTGTTCTTCCATCACTGAATTCGCAACCTGCGGCGGTTAAATTGTCGGCAACTGAATTCTTTGTTGGAACTTGAACATGAACATTGAAAGCGCCTCTTCACCAGCCGGGATCAGCGTCTTGCTCGCCGATTCCAAACAAATGGAAAATCAGCTCTTGGCCTCGTCGCTGCAGAATCATGGATTCCAGGTTTTCCCCTGTCCTAGCGAGGTCCCTCCCATTTTGGAACTGCTCGAGAGTTGCGCCATTGACATTGCCGTCATCAGCTGCATTGGCGCCTATTCAGAAGTCCCTGACCTCGCCATATTCCGCACGTTGCATCTTATGCATCCGCAAGTCCCGAAAATTTGCCTTATGGACATACAGAGGCGCGACTTGGCTGTTCAAGCATTTCGCGCCGGCGCTCGAGGATTGTTTTGCCTGGCGGACTCTTCCTTCCAACTGTTTTGCGAATGTATCGAACGCGTGCACCGCGGCGAGATTTTCGCTACCAACCAGCAACTGAACTACTTGCTTGATTCCGTATGCCAGCTTCCATCGATGCGAGTTGTTGGGGCAACCGGAGAAGCCCTTTTGACCTCTCGTGAGGAGCAAGTGGTAGCTTTAGTCAGCGATGGCCTTTCCAACCGCGACGTCGCCAACGAGCTCGGGCTCAGCGAGCACACGGTGAAAAAATATCTCTTTCATATTTTCGAAAAGCTCGGCATCTCCAGCCGGGTGGAGCTGGTGCTGTACGCTCTGCATCATGGATCCCCACAGTTACAGACAGAACTGACCGCAAGAGCGTAGATTACGCAAAATAACTTCTAAAGCGGGCCCCACTTCTCCCCTGCGTTGGGAGATGTGGGATATGCGAGCGCTGCATGTCATACAATGTCAGATCGCCTCGCGCAGATGACCTCCGCGTCCAATCAACCCGATCCACGCGATCAGGAAAAACAGACCGCCGCCCGGGCCGCCGTTCAGCTTGTTAAAGATGGCGACATCGTCGGACTCGGCTCCGGCTCGACAGCCGCCTATGCGGTTCGTTTGCTTGCGGAAAGGGTTCGCGATGGATTGAAAATCGCCGGCATCCCGACTTCGGAAACTACCAAGCGGCTGGCGGAACAGCTAAGCATCCCGCTCGCTACGTTGGAAGAACACTCGCAAATCGACATCGATATTGACGGCGCAGACGAAATCGATCCCCAGCTCAACTTAATTAAAGGTGGCGGAGGCGCGTTTCTGCGCGAAAAGATTATTGCTTCAATCTCGCGCCGCTTCGTGGTCATTGCCGATTCAGCAAAGCAAGTGATGCGTCTCGGCAAATTTCCGCTTCCGGTCGAAGTTATTCCGTTCGCGCAGTCGCTGATTAAGCCGCAAATCGAAGCCCTCGGCGCGAAAGTTGTGTTGCGTAGTTATGCCTACGGCAACCCTTACGTCACCGATGAAGGCCATCACATCCTCGACTGCACCTTCGGCGATATCCCCGATCCCGCTGCTCTTGCTGACGCCTTGCGCCGCATCCCGGGTGTGGTCGAGCACGGACTCTTCATCGGCATGGCGGAACGGGCACTGGTGGGGAAAGATGGGAAAGTAGTCGAACTCCGCCGCTGATCTTTGGGTGAAACTCCTATTCGTCTATTTTTCTGCTAACTCGAGGGTGCCCCGTCCTTGTCTCGCGGTTCGTGCGAGACAGGGCGGAATTTTGACTTATTGAACGCTTGCGTTTGTCCTCTTGTCATTCCGAACCGCTTCAATGGTTAGGACTCTACCGTTCCCAAACGACAGGCATTTCCCACGCCTAAAACGCGTTTGAATGACATCTTCAAAATGCTAAGGTCCCTTCAAAGTGAGGACTCAGGTGGCGCGGCGCTTCAGCGCTGCATTGAGTCATCACGAAGAACGGGGTTCCAGTCACTGAGGTTGGTACAATCAGTGCCCGAATGAAACGAATCCTGCTGCTCATCCTGCTTGTCAGTTCCTTTGCGTCCGCCCAAGAGAAAACAGTCACCATTCATGTTGACGCTTCCCACCCCGAGGCAAGCGTCCCTCCCGTCTGGAACTTCTTCGGTTACGACGAGCCCAATTACACCTACGCTCCGAACGGCAAGAAGCTGCTCAAAGAGATCGCCGCACTGAGCCCGGTTCCCGCTTACATCCGCACACATAACCTGCTCACTACAGGGAATGGCGAAGCTTCCCTCAAGTGGGGATCAACCAACGCCTACACCGAAGACGCCGCCGGCAATCCCGTTTATGACTGGAAGATCGTCGACCGGATTTTCGACACTTATCACGGCGCTGGCCTCAAGCCTCTCGTCGAAATCGGGTTCATGCCCGAAGCGATGTCCACCCATCCCAAGCCCTATCGCCACAACTTTCCCAACGGCTCCATCTACACCGGATGGGCCTACCCGCCGAAGGATTATTCAAAGTGGGCCGAGCTGGTGTTTCAGTTCGCGCGGCATCTGCGCGAGCGCTACGGCGACGCCGAAGTAAAAACCTGGCTGTGGGAAGTCTGGAACGAACCGGACATCGACTACTGGAAAGGTGCGCCGGAAGAGTACTTCAAGCTCTATGATCATTCCGCCGATGCCATTCTGCGGGCGCTGCCAGGCGCAACTATCGGCGGGCCGGATTCAACTGGTCCTTCACGCCCGAAAGCCGCCGAGTTCCTTACGCAATTTCTTCAGCACTGCGAGAGCGGCCGCAACTTCGCCACCGGCAAAACCGGCGCACCGCTCGACTTTATCAGCTTTCATCCCAAGGGATCTCCCACGTGGCAAGGCGATCACGTGCAGATGGGTTTTGCTGCCGAAATGAAGGCGATCGACGCGGGGTTCAAGATCGTCGCGTCGTTTGCGAAATGGCGCAACACTCCCATCATTCTCGGCGAATGGGATCCCGAAGGTTGCGCGGCATGTTCCGCCGAGAAAAATCCGCAGAACGGATACCGCAACGGCGCGCTTTACGCAGCTTATACCGCCGAGGCACTCAGCCGAACTTTGGAATTAGCAGAGCAAGACCACGTTCATCTGCGAGGAGCGCTCACCTGGGCCTTTGAATTCGAAGACCAGCCCTATTTCGCCGGATTCCGCGAGCTCGCCACCAACGGTCTCGATAAGCCCGTCCTGAATGCGTTCCGCATGTTTGGATTGCTAGGTGAGGAGCGTGTTGCCGTGACTAGCTCTTCAGCTCTCGCGACCGCTGATGTTTTGCGTGATGGCGTTCGTGCGCAAGCCGATATCAATTTGATCGCTTCACGAAGGAACAATGAGATCGACGTCTTACTGTGGAACTATCACGACGATGATGTTTCCGCACCGCCGGCTTCAGTCGCTCTGACAATCACCGGCTTACCGTCGCAGGTGGAACGTGCTCTCCTCGATCATTTCCGCATCGACTCCAACCACAGCAATGCCTTCACCGCGTGGAAGTCCATCGGCTCACCGCAGCAGCCGACATCAGATCAGTACCACGAACTCGAGTCCTCCGGTCAGCTACAACTTCTCACCTCACCGGAATGGATTCACCTGGATCATGGCAACGCGAGCCTGCACTTCGAATTGCCAAGGCAGGGAGTGTCACTGCTTCGAATTTCGTGGTGAGCATATCTGTGTGGATCACCACAGCTTGTGTGGGTCGGACATTCCTGTCCGACAAGGGATGTCCACAGACCTCCGATGTTTATTCATCACAGACAAAAAGCGAGACCTCAAATACAAACCCAAAAGCCTCGGACAAGAATGTCCGAGCCACACGAGACGATGCACTCCAAACGTATCCC